>Ga0307489_10000275_pt1 | contig 29713 bp, 51 predicted proteins | sample SB12metaG_FD_202247 | JGI IMG/M metagenome (GOLD analysis project Ga0307489, IMG submission 202247) | Sea-ice brine microbial communities from Beaufort Sea near Barrow, Alaska, United States - SB 1.2 | ecosystem: Environmental > Aquatic > Marine > Coastal | place: USA: Alaska | collected... | reverse complement strand
ACCGGGCCGTGCTACCCATCGTAAAATCTCGTGTCACCTCCTTGCGCTGTTCGAGTCAACCTCTCGTATGTACCGTTCCAAGACAACTCCCCAGCCTCACGCACTCAATATTCGAGGGCACGCACGCGCACCTTGAGGACAAAGCCGCACTCCTCGGTCGCCAAGGAGCGCTCCATGAGGGCAATCCACGGCCCGGCGTACGGGTTCATCAGCGCCGTGCACCCGTGCATAGGGCCGTCGCAGACATGCTCGCCACTTCATACTTAGGATGCCTTGTAACTCAAGACACGAGGGTTCAAAATAAGACGTGTTGCTGTTGCTGGGCCCGGCAGATTTTGCCGTGCTCGCCACGCCATGGGATGCCATCTACCGCAATAAACTAGTGTTCGGTATAGAATGAGCTGGATGACGTTGCGGGATGTGTCTGCGAGGTCATACCCGTGGATGGGGAGCGCCGCGTGGAGGACGCCCGTGACGCCGCCGAGGGGTATCTGCGGTCCGAAGAGGGCCGGCACGTCTTTCAAAGATGTGAAGGTTGAATTGTTGTTCTTAATCTCCACCGTCGCACAGGGGCTTTACACTCGTCGACTTTTCAGCTCAACTTGAGCGCTTTGAACGGGATAGGGGGCGTACGTAAGGCGATGTGTGGCCCGTGTTTAGGGGGTGTCAGGGGGTGTTCAGGGTGTGTAGGGTGTTTCTTGTTCACTTGTGTCAGACACGTCTCAAGTTGAGCTGAGAAGTGGACGAGTGCATGAAGCCCATGCCGTCGCGGCAGCGGGCAGCGGGAAGACCGCGCCGAGTGCGAACACGACAACGGCGATGGCGCACAGGCACGTCAAGACGCGGCCCGCCATGTCGATGGCAGTTGTGCAGAACGTCGTCGTCTTCCTCGTCCCCGCCGGCGCGGTAGCGCCGTCGGAATGCGGACGTGCACGGCTCGTTGCTCCAAAAAACGCTGACTCGTCATCTAGCAGAGATTCTGAGTATCAGGGATTAGGGTTTATTTTATTGACCCCAATTCCGCCGCTTGCACGTTCTCTTTGCGGTCCGCGGACCTCTTTGCGTGCATTGGGAAAGCTATTTTCGTGGGGCTGACCAGCTTGTGTGCGGACCGACACTGTTCCCAAAGCTTGAAATTCGTTCGCGCCCCACTTACGCAACGCGCGACGCCCCCCGCGGGAGTTGCTCCAAGTTGCGCGGCCCGCGATGTTCTCCGCCCGGTTCCTACTGTTCGCCTGCCTGCTGGCCCTGCTCCTCGCCACGCTCGTCCCAATGCCCACGGAGTCCAAGATCACGTACATCAAGCCGCTGTGGCAGCCGGTGAGCGAGTGGAGCCCGCCCGAGGCAGGGGCTTACACACGTCCACTTCTCAGCTCAACTTGAGCCGTGTCTGTCACAAGAAGACGCCCTACACACCCTAAACACCCCCTAACGCCCCTTTAACACGGGCTACACAATCCCTACGCGCACCCCCTGTCCCCTGAAAAGCGCTCATTTTGAGCTGAGAATTGAACGAGTGTAAGCCCCTGGCCCAAGGACCGCGAGGAGCACGCGGAGCTGCACAGCGCCGCCATGAAGCTGTACTCGGAGTACGTCGAGAAGAGCGGCATCCAACCCTGCACGTACTGCTAAGCAACCCGTCTAAAGGCGAAGGCGGTGGAATGGCAAGCTTGGGGATGGGAGGGCGGGGTTCCTTGGTTTCTCACGACTACACGTTGCCGCGGCGAAAGGGGGATTTGGGGGGGCGGGGGGGTTGAGGGGTCAGGGGGCGGTGATGAAGCTGCACGCCGAGTTCGCCGGGGAAGAGCGGCATCCAGCCCTGCACTTGCTGCTAAGCCCAAGGGAGCGGCAAGCTTCTGAGGGTTTGGGGGGGGCAGGGCGGGGGTGAAAGACGCGATGCCCAAGGAGCCGCGAAAAAAGGGGGGCTGTGGAGGGGGCCGGAGGGACCTGGGCGGCAAATTGCGCGCGTCGAGGGTAGGCGGGCGGCTTTGCGCCGTAAGACTCTAACATGGGCGGGCGGATCATCGCTGTGTAACTGTAGTTTCGAAAGGGGCGCGCGTATAACGCGCGCTTGGGAAGGGGATACTGGGGGGGGGAAGGGGGGGGGGGGGATTTCGAGGATGGGAGGTGGAGCTTTGACTGAGAGGCAAGGCAACCAACAGCCTTAAATTCCAAAAAATGGTGTAAGTACTCGTAGAATGGCGGCGTTACTAGTAATTTATAGCCTCAACGACTTGATAAGTTTTATATATGGAGCTCGCGCTAGCTTGGTTTTTCATTCGCACACGCGCAGCCCCAAGCCCGATAGAATGTTTGGTCTGTCCGCTTGAAATGATGGACGGGTTGGTTTACAATGCTCCCCGTACGAGAGCCTTGGAGCTCGGTGAACGTGAGATAAACACATAAATCACACACGCGCAACGCCTCATGCTGCAGCCACGTCACGGGCGCGCATCGGACTATGCATGTCCTCGCTGTGAATGAGAGGACAATGGTATTACAAGTTGGTCGAGTGGCTCAATGCCAATGTAGCATAGTACCGCTCGTAGGTCGGGAAGAAAGAAATGGTCGAGTGGTTCAAAACATGCAACAACAAACAGGAGCTTGCAGGACCCACAGCATCATCATTTTGAAGTCGACCGGACCCGCTCCACCTCAAATCATCATCATCATCATCATGGTTATGCATTTCACCGGAACCCATGACCTCACCACACCTCGTCTCATTCCAACTCCAACTGGCTATGAAAGGCCAGCAATGTGCGGACCTCACATCACCCTCACCCTGACATGTCGCTCTGCAGCGGCGCCGGCTTGCCCACTCCTCCGCCCACTGGTGAGAAAACCCGAAGGCGGTGCACCCACTGGTCCAGCACCTCGGGCGTGCCGTACCACCGGCCAGGGGCTTACATCCGTTCACTTTTCAGCTCAACTTAAGCGCTTTCTGTGGGATAGGGGGCACATTGAGGGGTTGGTCGGGGGGTGTTTAGCAGGCGTCTGGGGGTTTTAGGGGGTGTGTGAGGGGGAATCAGGGGTGTTTTGGGTGCATTTTGTGTCAGGATGGGCTCAGATTGAGCTGAAAAGTGGACGAGTGTCAGCCCCTGCCACGGGCGTGCCGCGGAGTCGCCCACCCCCAGCATGGTGTGGTACACCCTGCGCGCGCGCCGCAGCGGGGTGGACGCCGGGGGAGGTCAGGTGATGCCGCGTGTCGCGTGAAGCGGGGTGGAGAGAGTTGGGATGAGTTGATTAATTTCATACCGTACCGAGTGCAGAGATACCGAGCGAGGTGAGGTGAGGTGAGGTGAGGTGGAATGGTGAGGTGAGGTGAGGTGAGGTGAGGTGAGATGAGGTGAGGTGAGACGAGGTGAGGTGAGGTGAGGTGAGGTGAGGTGAGGTGAGATGAGATGAGGTGAGGTGAGGTGAGGTGAGGTGAGGTGAGGTGAGGTGAGGTGAGGTGAGGTGAGGTGAGGTAAGATGAGCTGACAATACAGGTGAGGCAAGCCGAGCGCCGACTCACCCGTCCAGCGTCACGTTGTCCGCGCCGTGCAGGTGCGCCGCGATGACGGGCGTGATGCCGTCGCCCCCTGCCATGGCCCCCACCAAATCATATGTTTCAGCCTAAACTCGGTGTCGGGTCTGGTATCGAATATGTCCCGTTCGACCAATCAGGACTGTCCATTTCGAAAACGCCACCGACCGACTCGCAGAAGGTCCGACTGGCTCGCCATCCTTGAGTAAACAGATCCTCGATTTCGAGGAGATAAATCTGACATGTCAGGCCGAACTGACTTTAACCTGACTGTCTGCTCATGATGTACCAGTGTACCCATACACAGTCGCTGCACCGATACAGGGCCCTATCCGCAGCACAATATGTAGCTGTGACAGTAAGCCGTTTGTCCTGATACCACGTCAGTTACCCCACTCAATACCTCATGGATGCTTCTAAGCTGAGCAGCTACTCGTAGAATGGAAATTAATATACTGGCTCAGCCCTGCCCCACGCGGCGGCGCTGCCGCACACCTGCTTGTACCCCTGCCCCACCATGAACCCGCGGGGAGGGGCACAGGGGCTAACACTCGTTCACGTTAGAGCTCAACTTGAGCAACTCCAGGACACGTTCATGAGACAAGTTGGGTTACACGGTGGACAGAAGAGCTCAAGTTGAGCTGAAATCGGAACGAGAGTAAGCCCCTGGAGGGGCGGCCCCGCTCGTCTGTGTGTTGGTCAGGTGACCGCGTCAATCGAGGCATCACGGGGTGACAACGTGAGTGGTTCCAAGCACAGCAGTGACCATGAGCGCCCTACCCGCTCATGTCACTCATGCCGCCGAACTCCTCCACGCCCTCGATGTACTTCCCGGCATCTAAGGCCTGATATGACAAAGTGCGTGAAACCACTTAGACACCTAGATAAACTTAGTGCTAAGTCGTCCCGCTCGACCTATCAGAACGCTCCTTTTGGACGGCATAGTACTACTTGCTGCTAAGTGTCTAAGTGGTTCCACGCACTTTGTCATATCGATCCCTCTTGAGCTCAACTTGAACGCCTTGGAAGTCGTTTGCATTTGTATTTGTCGTTGCAAAATGGCTTGAGTTGAGCTTGGAAGGGAAGGAGAGGCCAGGCCCTGCCGGCGATGCAGACGAATGGAATGCCCAGCTCGTGCGGGGGAGTGCAGTTGGCCTCCTCCAATCAGGGCCTTCCTTCCGTACTTTTTCCAGCTCAACTTTGAGCCGTTTGTCCTTCCCTGATACCTCGTGAATGACCCCACTGAAACTCAGTGTGAGCGCAGCGTGTCGCCCTCATAGCTTACGACGCGATTGGCTGAGAAGCTGACTGCTCTCTAAGTGTGCCGGTGTATACAACCTGTATTTTTGCTTTAGATTCCTATGTTCTGATTGGTCAAAAAGCTTCGAGCCCATATCAACCCCGACACCGACACAGTTTAAGACCCAACAGGTACGTAATTTCATCTGGAAGAAGTATGAAAGTGCGTCAAACCACTTAGCGACTTAGTCACTTTGAGTGCTCAGTCGTCCCGTTCGACCAATCATAACGCTCCATCTGGACGACTTAACACTAAGTCTCCCTACTAAGTGTCCAAGTGGTTTGGAGTACTTTGTCATATTGACATATGCAGGCCCTACCACGTAGGTCATGATGCCCCGGGTCTGGTCCACCACCCCCGGCACGCCCTTGGCCCAGGGGCGCACACTCGTCCACTATTCAGCTCAACGCAAGCGCTTTCTGCGGGATAGGGGGTACATTTAGGGGTTGTCTAGGGGGTGTGTAGGGTGTGTTAGGGGATATCAGAGGGTATTAGGGGGTATTAGGGGGTGTCTAGGGTGTATCTTGTGTCAGAAGCGGCTCAGGTTGAGCTGGAAAGTGGACCAGTGTAATCCCCTGCCTTGGGCACGGCGTTGAGCGGCGCGCCCAGCGACAGCACCATCGCGATGTCGGCGGTGCCGAAGTCCTGCACGTAGACCCGCGCCAGCCACCCCCCGGCAGGGGCTTACACTCGTCCACTTTTGGGCTCAACGTAGGCACTTCCTGTGACATAGGGGGCACATTCAGGGGTTGTTCACGGGGTTTGAGCAGGTGCTAGGGGTTGCTCAGTGTGTAATCTTGTGTCAAAAACGACTCAGGTTGAGCTGAAAAGTGGACGAGTGTAGGCCCCTGCCCCCCGGCGCTGTGCGCGATCAGCGCCACGCGCTCCGCGCCGGACGCCGCCTTGGCCTCCGCCACGGCGTCCGCGATTCTGCCCAGGTACTAGGGCCTTATGACGAAGTGCCTGAAAGCACTCAGACACTTACGGAGACTTAGCGCTAAATGGTCCCGCTCGCCCAATTCGAACGCTCCATCTGGACGACTGAGTACTACTTGTTGCTACCTTCGAAGGTAAGTGTGTAGTGGTTTCGCGCACTTCGTTATACAAATCACAGCGGCAGCTAACTTGAGCTGTTTTATAATCATCCCGTGCTTACCGTCCTCTTCCTCAGCTTAACTTAAGCTGCAAGAAAGCATCCCTTCAAGGTGCTCATCATGCCCTTCTCGACTTAAGTCGAGCTGTGTTATCCCTGAACCCACTCGAGTCATCCCTCTATAAGGTGCATTTACGTACACTTCTTTGTTTCCTTCTCAGCACACTGAACTTGAGCTGAGCTGTTCCCTCGGAACGAACAGTGTATTAATATCTGCTGAACTTAAGCTGAGTTGTTAGCTCGGAACTAACAGTGTATGAATACATGCTGAACTTGAGCTGAGCTGTTCCCTCGGAACGAACAATGTATGAGGACATGCTGAACTTGAGCTGAGCTGTCCCCTCCGAACGAACAGTGGATTAATACAATTGCAATACTGTATGTCGAAGACCCTGCCAGGTACCAGTCAACGGTGGGCCGCGGCGTGAGCGTTCCGCGCCAGTAGCTCATGGTCTTGAGGCCCGCGGCGTTGCGCAGCCAGTCGGGGCGCACCACCCGCGCCGTAGTAGCGCTGAAGCCGCGAGCCAGGGTCGCTGACATGAGAACAACCACTCTATCCGACCTCGGAGAGTGCGACTTGCCGGCGAAGAAACGAAAGCGCTCGAGTTCAAGCTTCCGGAAGGTTGGGTCAACACCATGTCAGACGAGGACCACAGTGCCGTCGTGGACGGCTGGTGCATCGACGACCCGACCCTGGACGTCGCCTACGAGCTACATCTGGCTACAGAAGGACATGACTACCGCATCGAAAACCTCACGTGGACCTCGAGTACTCAACGCTCGCTATCTTCAGAGGGTGTGTGCTCATCGTATAGACGCGCGAAGGTGGAGGTGGTTGGGTAAGTGCTTATCCTCGATGACCCCCCTGCCGCGCGCCTCCAGCTCGGCGGCGAAGTCGATGTAGTCCTCGGTGCAGTTGCCCAGGCCAGGGAGTATCACAACCGCGGGCCGCGTCTCGGACTGCCCAACACCAGGGGCTTACACTCGTCCACTTGTCAGCTCAACTTGTGGGATAGGGGGTGTGCGTAGGGGTTGTGTAGCCGTGTTACATGGGTATTCGGAGGTGTATAGGGTGTGTAGGGTGTTTTATTGTGTCAGACACGGCTCAAGTTGAGCTGAGAAGTGGACGAGTGTAAGCCCCTGCCCAACACTGTTCACATCTTCGCTTTGAGATGCGACGGAGTCGCCGGTGGCGGTGGCCTCGGCCCTCGCGCGGACAGGGCGAGGCCGCGCGGACGCGGCGGCACGGCGGGTGGACACCCCGGCGGGTGCCGCCCATGGCCGACCGGCGAGCGGCTGCGTGCAGACGGACGCGCTCGTCATAGTGGGCATGGGCGCGACTCACCGCAGGTCGCTGTCGCTGCCACTCGTTTCCTCGATTTCTTGCTGACGTGGAGGCGTTTCTCGATTGCTTCCTCCTCCTCCTCCTCCTCCTCCTCCTCCTCGGAAGGGTAGTATACGATCGTGCGACTCGACCAGTTGAACACACGACTCGACCAGTTGAACACTACGCGGTCGGAGCCCCTGTACCCTAAGAAACTGGAAGGTTCAGTGGTGAGTTCCCGTGTGTCTGGAACTCACGACCGACACCCGGCCGACCAGTCTCGAGTTATCAAACCCTAAACTGTAAATCAGTGTGATCTACCCCTCAGTTTCTTGGGGTAGAGGGGATCGTACCGCGTAGCACACGACCCAACCTCGCACGATGTTTGACTATGTGCACCGGTACACGTCTGTACAATGAGGGCAAAAACCGGTCTTCCTGACATTGCACACGAGGTTCTAGATCTCGTCAAGATCGTGCCAGATCCGCGTGTACCGGTGCACATAGGCAAACAGCATGTGGCTGGGTCGTGTGTTCAACTGTCGAGTCCGTGTGTTCAACTGGTCGAGTCGTGAGTTCAACTGGTCGAGTGGTCGTGTGGTCGATTTATACTAGATACGGGACTCAAGCCCCTGTGTCGTAAGAAACAAACCACGACTGTCCAAAGCGCCTGATTTGTATGGCGCAAGGACAGCACACTGGTATCGACCCTCCATTTCGTCCCATCGCCGACCGGATTCGGCCGCGTGATTGCAGTTTCCACACTTGGGACCGGCCGACCAAGACGCCATTTTCTTACGACACAGGGGCCTGAGTCCCGTAGTACTCGATACTTATTCCGCTACTACCCTTCCCTCCTATTTCCCTCCTCCTCCTCCTCCGATTACTACGGGCTGACGGGACTCATGCCCCTGTGCCGTAAAAAAATAACCATACGGCAGTCCAAATGGCCTGCTTTGTATGGCGCAAGGACAGAGATCTGGTATCGACAGCGTCATTTGGTCACATCGCCGACCGGATTCGGCCGCGTGAAAGTAGTTTCCACACTTGGGACCGGCCGACCAGAACGCCATTTTCTTACGACACAGGGGCCTGAGTCCCGTAGTATGAGTCATAGATCTCCGTCCAGTGGTGGTGGTGGGTGGGTGGGTGGTGGGAAATCGAGAAACGCTTCCAAGAAATCGAGAAAGTTCTCGATATTTGTCACGCCAAACGCCTTTCAGCCTTACGAGCGCCAGCGCCAAGAAGAAGCACCGCTGAGCACCCCTGACGCTGTACCAGCGCACACCACACACCGCTTCGCGCGACGCCCAGTGATGGCAGGGGATACTGATCACCGCCGCGGGGTCGCGCGGGAGGTTCTGGCGGCGGCGGTGGTGGCGGCGGTGCTCCTGTCGCCCGCCGCCGCCTCGGCCGCGCACCATACCACCGAGGATGCCGACCTAGCCGAAGGTGTTGGTGGTGCGACGGGCGGGGGGCCCGCGAGCCTCAGCGGCGGCGGCGGCGGCAGCGGCGGCGGCGTGCCTCACCCGCCCCGGCGCTCGCTACTGAGCCAGTACACGGGTCCCGTGGGCGTGCACGCGGTAGGGCCTGGGTTCGGACGCTCGCTTAGCAATCGACACGGACTTGAACAACATTCGTGAGTTGAGTTAAACGGCATCCTATGACGTGGCGAGCACGGTCTGCCTGGCCCTAGCACGGGGGCCCGGCACCCCCCACCGGGAAACGCTCGATCATCATGCAGGAGAAGGCGGGCGCCCTCGCGACCCTGTTCAAGACGGTCTTGACGTTCAACCTGCCGCTGAACCATGAGGACATCCTCCTGAACGACGGCGCGGTGGCAGGGGCTTACACTCGCCCGCTTTTCAGCTCAACTTGAGCCGTGTCTGACACAAATAACACCCTACATACCCCATATTACCCCGAACGCCTCCTACACCCCCTCAAAACGTCCCCTAAACAACCCCTAAATGCACCCTTACCCGACAGAAAGCGCTTACGTTGAGCTGACAGATGGACGAGTGTAAGCCCCTGCGCGGTGGCGACGTTCAAGAGCCACGCGCTGCGCATCTGGTGCCTGGAGATGACGCCCAAGGTAACGCCACGCCTGCCAGACATTGCTCGCCGCGCCGCGTCATCCAACCAATCCCGGGAACGTGGCCAGCAATGTCTGCCAGGCCCATTGCCCTCCACGTCCCCGGCATTGCGTTTGGAACCAACCATATTTTCTTGAGTGAAATGAAATGGCATCCCGTGACCCAGCGAGCAGTTTCTGACCGGCCCTGCGCCCGAGAACAAGAAGGCCACCACGGACATGGTAGGGCAGTGCAAGTTCACCCTATGAAACCCACGCTGACAGCGCCTCGAACTAAGCGCTTGAAACTAAATTATGAACCGCTGTCAATTTTGCTTCATTTTTGCTTTCAAATTCAACTTGCGCCGCTACAACATGGAGTTTCCCGACGTGCTGTTTCTGCACCATGAGAACCGCGACAGCTCGTACTGGGACAAGCACACGCACTCCATGCAGCACCTGGCCGCCAAGGGCATCCGCAGCTTCGCGTGCGACCTGCCCGGCTTCGGGCGCAGCGAGGGGGACCGCAACCTGGCCAAGGCGGCGGAGGGCACGCGCGTGCACATCCTTGGGGAGATGATCCGCCTCTGCGGCACCGTGCGGCGGGGGCTTACACTCGTCCACTTTTCGGCTCAACGTAAGCACAATATGTTGGATACGTTGAGAGCATGAGTTTCCCCCAGTCTATTAGACAGGGGGACACGGGGAGGTGCCACCAAAACGGCTTAGGTTGAGCTGAGAAGTGGACGGGTGTAAGCCCCTGCTGTGCGGCCCGTCATCGTGGCGCCGTCCGCCAGCGGCGCCTACCTGTTCCCGTTCCTGGTGCAGCGCCCCTTGGATGTCGGCGGCCTGCTGGCGATCAACATGGTGAGCATGTGGGGCGAGACCACGGCAGGGGCTTACACTCGCAGACGTCAGAGCTTAACTTGAGCAACTCCAGGACACATTCATGAGTTAAGTTGGGTTATACGGTGGACAGAATAGCTCAAGCTGAGCTGAAATGGGAACGAGCGTAAGCCCCTGGACCACGGCACACGCGATGCACGACACCGAGAAGATGATCGAGTTCGTGCGGGCCAAGCTGGCCACGCTGCCGGAGCGCGGCGTGGAGATCCCCGTCAAGGTGAGGCGGTGCAGCTTGAAACCAGCTGAACCCCAAGTTTGAAAGCGCGTGGGTTTCTTAAATGGGGGAGGCCCCCTATGGACCATTATTTCCTCACTCTGATAAATGCGGGAGCCCCCCTATGCACCATTCAGCGCATGAAAGCCACATGCGACAGACTGCTTTCAAATTTTGCTCTGAAACTCAACTTGAGCCGCTACATCAAGGTGCTCATCGGTGAGAAGTTGGCCAACTCCGCGGTGTCCAACATGATGCGGCAGCTGGCCGCGCTGTTTCCGATCAACGAGGTGCTGGTCATCAAGGGCAGGGGCTAACACTCGTCCACTTTCCAGCTCAACCTAAGCCGTTTTGGTCACCTACTCGTGTCCCCCTGTCTGATAGACTGGGGGAAAACCATGCACCATCGTATCCCACAAAATGTGCTTACGTTGAGACGAAAAGTGGACGAGTGTAAGCCCCTGATCAAGGGCCACGTGGGCGTCGAGGCGTACGACACACACCCCCAGGAGTTCAACGAACAGCTGGTGCGGTTGAGCGCGCTGGCGATGTTGAGCAACGGGCGCGCGGGGGGCGTCGTGCGCACCGCGCTCAAGCTCAAGAACGAGCAGCTGGAGGCAGGGGCTTACACACGTCCTTTTTTCGGCTCAACGCAAGCACAATTTGTTGGATACGTTGGGTGCATGATTCCCCCCCAGGTCATTACACAGGGGCCCACCTAGTCTATTAAACAGGGGGACACGGGGAGGTGTGACCAAAACGGCTTAGGTTGAGCTGAGAAGTGAACGAGTGTAAGCCCTTGGCTGGAGGTGTTGCGGGCGCAGGGCGCGGAAGGCGGCTCCAACGGAGTGGAAGGGGGCACTGATGGAATCGAAACGGCGCCGACAGAATCGAAGGCGGCGCTCGATGAAATCATGGAAGGTTACTCCACACTAGCCACGGGAGTTGGAGAATCGAAATCGTTATGAGCGCATGGCGTAGTCGGAGATAATGATATTTGAGACCCGCGCGACGCGACGTAACTGGCGGCGATGCTGATTAGCTTATAGGCATAGATACACGCACGCCACCGGCTGAGCGGAGCCAGCGCGTCGAATTGTACGCGCATTACACTACCAGCTGGGCGGATACGCCGGTGTGTCGAATGATGAACCGGGTTTGGCGCAAGCGTGGCCGTGAACTCCCGGGCCTCATTTCAGAAGCACCTCCACGGGCCCACCCTCACCTCAGTGGCTGTTGCATGAACGGTGCCCTCATTCCACAGGCAGTTGTGCTCCCGCGACCACTTGAGCATCTCCAGGTGCCATCCCTTCGCGGCGCAGGTCGCACGTCACCTCGTTCCATGGACCGCCGTACTCGTGCGCCCACTGCAACACCGCCAGGTGCCCGTCCCGAGTGGCTGTATTCGCACAAGCCCAAGTCCCACGGGCAGCCTTGCTCCCGCGCCCATTGCAACACCGCCAGGTGCCCGCCGGACATCGTCGTCTGCACACATCGACATGCGCACGATGGGGCGGTGAGAGGATTCCTCGACATCGGCGGCAGGGGTCTGCATGGCGGAAGTGAGCGGCGTGTGGCAAGGGGGTCCGCGAAGGCGTTTCTTGGCGTGTTGTGCACGTGGTTGTGGCGGCAAGAGAGAGTTGTTATTTTAGTTTTTTTCTTGAGCTAACCTACAGTACCTTAACGTAAATCTAAAACTTAATACTGGCTAAAATGTAAAAATGAACACTGGCGTCGTATGCATTTGTAGAGCTAAGGGCACCGGCCGGCGTCGTCATTAACTTAGTATCATTGTTATCATTGCAGAGCCGTACCGCCGACCCGCCACTATGTGCCTCATTCACTGCCAGACACAGAGGTCAAGCTGGTCGTGCGCGCACACCGCAAGCGAATCCGCTCGGTCCCCGCAGAACGCCACGCCCGTCAACAGCGCGTCCCGCCAGTGCGTGGCAAACACGCGCATCGCCTCCTCCCCGGCCTCTTTTGGAATATTCCACACCGCTACTGTGCTGTCCTCGGACACCGTGGCGATGACGTCCCTGGTGGGGTGCAGGGCCATGGCCGACAGGTAGCGGGAGTGCGCCCTGAGCTCGCAGTACACCTGCTGCGACGTCAGGCTGATGAAGCTCACCATCCCGGAGATTTCCGCTGCGATCACCTGGTCGCCCCGCGCCGCCACCGCGGACACCGGCGCCGTCAGCTGCACGCCAAACAGCTCAGAAAAATCCTCAGATGTGTTGCACCCCCATACCTTGACCACACCGGCGTCGTCAGCGCTGATGAGGATGGGCCGAGGCTGCTCCGCCCCGGGCGGCGCCGCGCCGCGGTACGAGTCCACCTCGGACCCCAGGTCGGTGATGGCCGCGTTGTGCTGCGTCAGCGTGGCGCTGGTGCGGAAGCGCACGCCGTCATAGTCAATCACGAAGATGGATCCACCCACGCTGCCGACGCATATCTGCCCGCGCCCGTCGGCGGAGAAGCTCGAGCTCACCCCCCGCGCATGGTTGGCCAGCTCCGCCCCGGCCGCTGTAGTCAGCGTCTTGCCCTCCGGCAGTGCGTGCGAGTGCATCAGCTGCTTCCCCTTGCCGTCGTAGATCTGGATGCCGGTGGTGGAGCACAGCACGAAGAAGCTCTCGGCGCCGAGCGTCACGAGCTTGGCCTGGAACAGCGGGTTGCTCTCCTTGCTCAACACCGGGGTCTCCTCCACGGTGTCGCCGCTGAGCGCGCCGGTGATCGGCAGCATCATCGCCTGGTTCAGGTGCACGTACCCCAGCGTGGACTCGTCCGCTGTCAGGTTGTTGAATAGCAGGGTAGGCGTGGCCGTCAGCGTCGCCTTGGTGAAGCGCTCCGCGTCATACGCGAGCGGCGCCGTCATGGCCGCAGACTCTGGTGCCCGCGTGCGAGGTTGTAGAAAGCGCGCCGCGTAGTTGCCTCTGCTGTGTTCGAGCACTCCCCGCCGCCGGTGCGCGCCGTGTTGTGCCGTTGGGCGAAGTTTTTCGGATTGCAAAATTAACAAAAACTCACGCTTCGACACCAACTGACGAGCCGAGGACGCGACGCGCGGCGCGGCCTCACCGTTGAAATGTCGAGAGATATCCGTAGGCTGTGGGCATACGCTACGCGCGCGACGGGACACCGCGCGTGAGGCGCCACTTGCCGCAATGATCGCCCGCGGGGCGAAGAAATCCAAGGCTAACAGCGTTGCCGTCGTGCCCCTGCCAAACGATGCGCGCGGTCGGAGAAATGGGCGTGGAGCTCCGGTGAAGAGCGACGATGATGTCGATGTTGTCTGGGAGAAAGAGACGCAGGTCCGTTCACGCGACGGGGTTCGGGCGCTCTTGCACCCGTACCGTGCGACGAGTATCGCATCGAGGGCGCGGGCCACTCGACGTCCGTGGCTTCCTGCGAGGTGGCCCGGCCGTCACACCCCACGCGCGTGCCGCGCCGCGCCGCAGCCCCTACCTCTCTTGCGTCCCAATTCGGACACACTCAACACTCACGCTCATGCGGTCGTCCTCCCCGTCGCGCATTGGCTCTTCCCGGGCGGTACACCTCCCTGCGGCGGAGGTAGAGGAGGGTAGCCTCCGCGTAGTGTCCCCCTTTGCTGCTTCTCCAGGGGCCTCCGGGGTTGGCCTGGGGCAGTGAACAACCCTCAGCATTCCGGTCCTTCCCATGGTTGGAATCTGCACACACCCGTTTCTGCAGCTTCTGCCTCGCCCAACGACCCAGCCAGTCCCAACGCCGCGACCTGACCCCCGCCCCGCGCCTTGACACGCACACGACGCGCCGGCTTTCCGTCATCTCGTGGGCCTCGGAGAGGATGCGGGCTCATCGCTCGTGCAGCCCGCGCGGACGGGCGGACGGCCCACAGCGTGGTTCCTTCATTCCCGGCTTGCCGCCCCGGCCCCCCGGCGACCCATTATCTACCGATGCCACGACCTGACCCCCCGCCCCTTGACACGACACGCCCACGACGCGCAGGTGCTGGACACGCAGTTCGAAAAGAACGCCGCGATCTTCCGCGGGCGCCTCCAGTCGCAGGGCGTCAGCGTGGCGCATACCATGGGCTCGAAGCTAGTGTAGGGCACACTGCATTGCCGCCCCCCCAATAGAAAAGGGAAACCAGCTGTATACATCCTTAAGTTTTCTCCCCTAATGGTCAGACCAAAACATACTCATAGCGGTGGCGGTGACGGTGACCCTGGCCCCCGGCCCAACCCCGTGTGGGTCACCCTCCCACAGCCGACCACCAGCGAGGTAGGGCCTCGTAGAAACCGCTCCCAACGTATTGCCACACATGTGCCGACCTTCGTTTCTCGAATTCAATGCCACCCGCCTGATGTTTTGAGCTTTCCCCGTCGGGTTGCAACTATATTGTTTTTATGACATTCAAAGCCAAGCGCACGCTCGAAAGTATATGTTAACTCAAGACGTCTTGACTTAAAATGTCCGAACACTACATGTTTCAACTTGGGTTTGTCTTTAAATGTCATGTACCAGTATCGTTAATCTGCAATAAACACGGGTTTGTATTTTCTCTCGGGCCCTGTTGCGAGAGTCTGTGGTATAAGGTGCACTACGCGCCGTTGTTTCTGAAGGTGGCGTTGGTGTCACTGGCGGCGGCGGTGGCCGGGTGGGCCGTGGGCAGGGGCTCACACTCGTCCACTTCTCAGCTCAACTTAAGCGCATTCTGTGGGATAGGGGTGCATTTAGTTGTTGTTTACGGGGTGTTTAGAAGGTGTCAGGGGGTGTTAAGGAGTATCAGGGGGTGCTCAGGGTGCATTATGTGTCAGAAACGGCACAGGTTGAGCCGAGAAGTGGACGAGTGTAAGCCCCTGGCGGTGGGTGTGGGCACCGCCTGGGTGGTGCCACAGGACACGGGGTGGACAACCTTCGTGGGCGCCGTGGTGGTGGGCACCGTGGCGGGGTCCCTGGTAGGGCGGTGCAGGTTGACCCTATCAAACCCACGTTGAAGGCGCCTCAATCTAATTGCTTCAAACTGAGATGTGTTGTGCCGGTTTCGACTTTTGGTTTGAAATTCAACTTGCGCCGCTACACCCTGCTGGCGCACTTCGTCATGCACCGCATTCGCGCCAAGGTAGGGCGGTGCAGGTTGACCGTATCAAACCCAAGTTGAAAGCGCCTGGAACTAAGCGCTTGAAAGTCAAATATGGTAGATCGCTTAATTCTTTGCTAAATTTTTGCTTTCAATTTGGACTTGCGCCGCTAGACCAAGGAATCTTCGCGGCTGTTCGACCTCGAGCAAAAAGTCATCGAATACCAGGTAAGGCCTGGTATCGACCTCGTCCGCGTCTGACTGTTTGCTCATAGTGTACCAGTGTACCTATATCCCCCACCATCACCGCTAAGGCCCGGTATGGTCTGAGTCTGACCATCTGCTCATCGTGTACCAGTGTTACCTTCGCCGCTACCACTAATCGAAATGCCCCTCGTCTATATGTCACATAAAAATAAAATCAGTGACTTGCCACCGTGTGACCTCGCATGCGTGATTTGTCGGACCCTCGCCCCAGGACACGCTGGCGAGGATGCTGGGGCAAAGCACGGACGAGGCGGCGCAGACGGCGGCGGCGGCACTGGGGATCAAGCTGGGCGGCGGGGAGAAGGCCGACGACGCGCGGCGGCAGGGGCTGTCGCCGCAGACGATGGCGGCGATGGAGGGGCTGTGGGCGGCAATGGACGACGGAGCCATCGTGCTGCTCTCTAAGGCAGGGGCTTACACTCGTCCACTTTTCGGCTCAACGTATGCACTTTATGTTGGCTTTATGTGGGATGAGAAGTGATGCAGGGGTTGTCTTGGGGGTGTTGACGAGGTTTTCCGCGTGTTCACGGGGTGTCTAGGATGTATTTTGTGTCAGAAACGGCTGAGGTTGAGCTGAAAAGTGGACGAGTGTAAGCTCCGGGTCCAAGGCCATCAGGAAGCTGGAGAAGGCGTCGGGGTTCGAGGCGCCGGAGCGGGGCACGGCGGCGCGCGGGTCGGAGGCAGGGGCTTACACTCGCTCGCATTTCAGCTCAACTTAAGCTGTTCTGTCCACCGTAAAACCCAACTTAACTCATGAATTTATCCTGGAGTTGCTCAAGTTGAGCTCTAACGTGAACGAGTGTAAGCCCCTGGTTGGAGGCGGCGTCAGCGGAGGCGGCGGCCAGTCTACGCAGCCTGCCGAAGCTGCAGCTGTGGGCGGCCGTCACCCTGCACCGCCGGTAGGGTTGCACAGCCAGACTTCTTACTTTGCGGGTTTCCAGGGTACCTCAAATGGCGGTCAACGCGTCTCGAATTTGAGACCTCGAGTAAATAGACAGTCAGATCTGCCATACCATGGTACAATATGGCGATTCGACCGTCATTTCTCCAGAATTGGTGACCGCCATTTGAAGTACCCTGGAAAACTGAAAAGTACCCCCTCAACTTTAGATGTGCCGCATCTCCCTGATAGCAAATTAGTTACCCACGTCTACCTTAAAGGTACGCAAGTTAAGGTGAAGAGGAACGGTGCGGTGGCGGCCCGGGGCGGCGGCTGCAGGCGGTGGCCATGGCGGTCAGCCGCGGGGCGCCCGTCAAGGTCGGGCAGTGCAAGTTGACCCTATCAAACCCATGTTGAAAGCGCCTGGAATTAAGCTCTTTAAAACTGAAATATGATCAACCAATTTCAAATTTTACTTTCAAAGTCAAGTTTCGCCGCTACATCAAGGATGTGCTGCACGGAGGCGACCAGGATATCTACTCCGTCGCGCCCGTCTCGGCCTTCGTCCCCGACGAGGAACCTCAGCGCCTCGCTTCACCTCGCCGCAGCGCCGTTTCCGGCCTCGGCTCAATATTGGGTCTCAGCGCCGACTCTGGCCTCGGCTCCCTCGGGCTCCTCGCCTCGCCTCGCCGCAGTGCCGTCTCCGTCCTCGCTGGCTCCCCCTCCCGCTCCCGCGCCGGCTCCCCCACCGGCCTCGGCGGCGACCCCTCCGGCCGCGACACCCCCTCCCCCCCGCCCCCGCCCCTCGCCTCCGCCGACGGCCTCGGCTCCCCCGCGCCCCTCGCGTCGCCTCGCCGCAGCGCCCTCTCCGGCGTCGCTCGCCTCAGCTCCCCCGAGCCCCCCCTCGCGTCCCCTCGCCGCAGCGCCGTCTCCGGCCTCGCTCGTGTCTCCGCCGCCTTTGGCTTCGGCTCCCCCTCCGGCGCCAGGTCCAGCTCCGGCCCCGGCCCCGACCCCGGCACGTTTATCGGTTCCGGCGGCGCTGGCGGCGGCGGGGCCATACACGCCCTGCTCGTCGCAACTGCCATCCGCTTGTCCCCGCCCCAACACCACTGGCAGTGGTGATATGTCCTGCCCTCGAAGAAGCTAGTGTTCAGCCGAAAAGGGAACGAGAGTAAGAGCTCTTAATTTAATTACAACCGACCGCTAGCTCATATTTGAATACCCCAAAATTTACTAAATTATCCCCCCTCCAGTACGGCCCTTAAGCGACGGCGACGGGGTCCTCCTGGCTCAGAGCAGCGGCGGCGGCGGGCCCGGGCTCCTCCTGGCGGACGTGCGCCGCATTGTCGTCAGCGCCGCACAGGGCCACGGCAGGGTGCCTGTTGACAGCAATCACCCCACCGACGTTGAATATCCTCCCCCTCCTGGCGTCGCTGAGTGCGTGACGGTGGCGGTTGCGGCGGCGGCACGGGAAGCCTAAACCCTAATCCCTAATCCTTAATCCCTAATCCCTGAACCCTAAACCCTAAACCCTGAACCCTCGAATGTCCGCGCTGAGCTTGGTGACGGCGGCGGCGGCGGTGACGGCGGCGGTGCGGTCACCCTGAAGGCGAGTCATGCGGGCACGGGGCACGTCCGATCTGGGTTCGAGCGCTTGTTCTGAACGACCCTGGTGCACGGCCCCGCTGCAATGTGGATGGCCCGCATGCCGCCAGACGCGCCGAAGGTAGTGCGGTGCAGGTTGACCCTATCAAACCCCAGTTGGAACCGTCTGGAACTAAGCACTTGAAACTAAAGATTGATATATGATTTTTCATTTCTGCTTTCAAATTCAACTTGCGCCGGTACACCAAGGCCGCCATCGCCGAGGCCATCCTCACCGCCTGCGACTCCCTCGTCACCGAAATCTACCTTTCTCAGGACGGCCTTCGCTTGGTAGGGCGGTGCACATTGACCCTATCGAACCCAAATTGAAACCGCCTGGATCTAAGCGCTTGGAACTGGAATATGATGGACTGCTTTCAAACTTTGGTTTCAAATTCAACTTGCGCCTGTACAGCTTGGCGCTGGACAGCTGCCACCGCGCTGTGGCCGCCGCGCGCCAAGACGCGCTCGAGAACTCCCGCGTCGACGCCAACGCAATCCTCGGCAACATGCGCATTGAGTTGAAGGACGCGTGGGCGGCAGGGGCTTACACTCATTCTCATTTCCGCTCAACTTGAGCTTACTTTGCCCGTTTCCGCTCAAGTTAAGCTGACTGTCTCCCATTCAACCCAACGTGACCCGTGGATGTGTCCGTAAGGTGCTCAAGTTGAGCTCTAACAGGAACGACGTGTTCCCGAAGGTCCTCAGGTTGAGCTCTGAAGTGAGCGAGTGTAAGGCCCTGGTGGGTGGCGGCGGCGGGCGCGCGGACCCTGCAGGCGGCGTTGCAGGAGCAGCTGACGCACGAGAAGGTGCTGGCGCGGCGCCTGTCCGACCGCTTGGAGCACAGCGGCGACCCGGGCAGGGGCTTACACTCCTTCCCAATTCAGCTCAACTTGAGCTCTTCTGTCCACCGTATAACCTGCCTTAGCTCATGAACCTATCCTGGAGTTGCTCAACTTGAGCTCTGATGTGAACGAGTGTAAGCTCCTTCAGCCGGGTGACATCGAGCTCGACGAACTGGATGACATGGAGGCGGCGCTCAAGAGGACTAAGTTGGGGCTGAAGCTTGCGCTGAAGGAGGTGGAGACATCTCGGACTAAGGCGGTTGCGGCGGCGGAGGGCGAGGAGGTGGCGGCGGCGGAGCGCGACGCGGCGGTGGCAGGGGCTTACACTCGTCCACCTCTCAGCTCAACCTGAGCCGTGTCTGATACAAACACCCTACACACCCTAAACACCCCCTGACACCCCCTAACACCCCCTAACGCACTCTCAACACGGGCTACACAAGCCCTACGCGCACCCCCTATCCCATACAAAGCGCTCAAGTTGAGCCGAAACGTGGACGAGTGTAAGCCCCTGGGCGGTGGCGGCGGCGTCCAAGCACCGCACCGCCGCCATCGCCGCGTTGCGAGCCGCGGCGGAGGCAGGGGCTTACACACTCGTCCACTTTCCGGCTCAACGTAAGCTCGTTTTGTGGGATACGTTAGGGGCATGATTATCCCCCAGTCTATTAGACAGGGGGACACGGGGAGGTGTGACCAAAACGGCTTAGGTTGAGCAAAGAAATGGACGAGCGTTAGCCCCTGGGCGGAGGCTAACGCGCGGGCCGCCATCGCCGCCGCCTCCGCCGACCCCGACCCCGCCGCCGCCTCCGCTCGCCCCAACTCCCGTGCCGCCTTCGCTGCCGCCCTCACCGTCAACGCCGACACCACACTGCACCCGCCGGGTCCCGACGACGACGGTACGGCCTGGCGGATATTGCTCACCACGTCATGCTATGCCAGTCTACTCAAGAAACCATGGATGCATGTGCGTTGGATGACATGGCGAGCAATACGAGTGCACTCTTCAAATGATGTTCCGAGCCAGGTACGCACCCTGGTTGTTCTGCCGGTTCCAGGCCCGGTACGAGGCGAGTTACGGTAATTTTGGGCGGTTTTTGTTCGATTTTGGGCGATTTCAGCGTGGATACGCTCTCCAGGCACACCTGGTGTCCAGGTTCCTGGGTTGGTACGGAACATTATTTGGAGATTGCACTCGTATCTGTCAGGCCCTAGGCGACGAGCCCGGTTTGGACGCCTCGCGGGCCGAGGTCGACGCGTGGCTCATGGTAAGGCAGTGCAGGTTGACCCCATCAAACCCATGTTGAAACCGCCTGGAACTATCCTGTAAGCGCTTGAAACTTAATATGATGAACAGCCTTTCAAATTCATCTTGCGCCGCTACATGATGGAACAAGACGACAAGCGCGCCTTATTCCTGGATCCCAACAGGCCGCAGACTGGCAAGAGTGCAGGGCGCGGCAGCGGCGGCGCGGACGAGAGCGCGACATCGGAGCAGGCCGGGCGGCGGGCAGGGGCTTACACTCGTTCACGATAGAGCTCAATTTGAGCAACTCCAACACACATTCATGAGTTAATTTCGGTTATACGGTGGACGGAAGAGCTCAAGTTGAGCTGAAATGGGAACGAGTGTAAGCCCCTGGGGGCGGGCCGCGCTGCGGCGCGACGGCCCGTTGTTGACAGCCTGGGCGGAGTCGTACGCCGCGGTGGACGAGCTGGGCGGCGGCCGCGAGGCGGTAAGGCCATGTACCTGGGTTGGCGTTTCTGGATTCGGAGGGATTCGGTGGAGGGGTCGGATTCGGGTAGATTCCGAGCAGCCCCGCAGGGGGAAATCTTGGGGTATTTTACAGTCTGTATGGGCATTTTGACCCTACAGAAATGGATTCCGGATTCCTAGACCCCGGAAATGGAATCAGCCAACCCAGCCCTGTACCGATGCGGCGGGTGTGTACGGGTACACCGGTACACTGTTCGCAAGCAATCTGGTTGAGCTGAGAGGGAACCAGTGGCCAAGCCATGGGTCAGGTCAGGGAGAAGGATGCGGCGAATAACAGGCACACCGGTACACCACTTGGACGATGAAACAACCCAAACCCTCAACCCTGAACCCTAAGCCCTAAACCCTAAACCTAGCAGTTAGGTAATGTGCGGGCCTTGGTGGGCGGTGGACGCGCTGGTGGCACAGATGCTGATGTCACCGGACGCGCCGGCGCTGTTCATTACCAAGGCCAACGCCGCGCTGCGGGAGAAGTGCATGGTACGGCGGTGCAGGTTGACAGTATCAAAACCTGCGAACGGTTTCAGCGCTTGAAGTTGCAATCTGATGAACCGCTTTCAAACGCTGCTTTCGATTTAAACTTGCGCCGCTACAGCATGGCAGATCGCAAGGCGGCGCACCCGGTGCTGTACGCCGCGTTTCTGGACGCGGCGGAGTCGCTGAAGGTGACGTGCGGGTTCACCTCCGTGTCGGGCGCCACGAGCCGCGCCCTCGCGCAGCCGGCGCAGGTCCTGGTAGGGTCGTGCAGCTTGACCCTATGAAACCCAATTTGAAACCGCCTCTATCTTAGCGCTTGAATGTGAAATGTGATGAACTGCTTTCGAGTTTTGGTTTCAATTTCAACTTGCGCCGGTACATCCTGGCGCTGCGCGACATGGTACCGGAGCTGGAGTTCCGCGTGTCGGCCATCACCGCGGTCACGGTAGGGCGGTGCAGGTTGACCCCTATGAAACCCAAGTTGAAACCGCCTGGAACTAAGCGCTTGAAATCATGTGTGATATACTGCTTTCAACTTCTGCTTTCAAATTCAACTTGCGCCGCTACATGACGGCGTTCGAGGAAATCATGCGGCACATACGCACCCTGGGCCTCGACGACGAGGCGCAGGCGGCTGAGGCGTCGTCGGCGGCGTCTGGGGCAGGGGCTTACACTCGTTCCCAATTCAGCTCAACTTGAGCGCTGTTTACGGGATAGGGGTTGCGCGTATGGGTTGTGTAGCCCATGTTAAGGGGGTGTTGAGGGGTGTCTTTGTGTGTAGGTTGTTTTTGTGTGTCAGACACGGCTCAAGTTGAGCTGAAAAGTAAACGAGTGTAAGCCCGTGGCCCGGGGCGGCCGTGGTGCTGTCACGCGGCAGCGAGCGCACGGCTATCCTGCGACGAGTGTGCGGGACTGGCCTGGCGGACGGTCTGGCGGGGGTGGTGCGGCGGCTGGACGACGAGCGGCACCGCTACGCGCGGCGCGTCACTCGCGCGCGCGCCGAGCGCCAGTCGCTGCTCGCCGCGTGGCGCACGTGGTAGGGAGGTGCAGGTTGAACCGATGAAACGTATGTTGACAGCGCCTGGAACTAAGCGCTTGAAACTGTAATATGAATCGAACGCTTTCAAACTTCGGTTTCAATTTCCACTTGCGCCGCTACAACGTGTGGCGCCGCTGTGGGGTTCGCCCACGGCGGGGTGATGGAGGAGGGCCTCGTCAAGGAGTGCGGGCCCGGGGTAGGGCCCTAAACCCTAAACCCTAAACCCTCCTCCTCCTCCTCTTCCTCCTCCTTCATCCTCCTCCTCCTCCTCCTCCTCTTCCCCCTCCTCCTCCTCCTCCTCCTCCTCCTCCTCCTCCTCCTCCTCCTCCCACTCCTTCCTCCTCCTCCCCCTCCTGCGGTCCGCCTGCCAGATATTTCCCGCCACGTCATCGACGAGCATTCGGAGCACTCATTGATTGACTTAAATGGCATCCTTTGACGTGGCGAGCAACGTCTGCCAGGCCCTATCCCAAGGTTGGCACGTCATCACTGGAGGTGATGCGGCAGCGGGTCGCGCACATGGAGGGGTGGTCCCGGGTGGTGGGCAGGGGCTTACACTCGTCCACTTTTCGGCTCAACTTAAGCGCATATTGTGGGACAAGGGGTGTTTATGGGGTGTTCAGGAGTTTAGGGGGTGTTTCGGAGTCTTGCAGGTGTTGAGGGGTATTTCTGGCGAGGGTGGAGGGGGTGTTTAGGAGTTTCGGGGGTGTTTTGAGTGTCAGACAGGGCTCAGGTTGAGCTGAGAAGTGGACGAGTGTGAGCCCCTGATGGTGGGCGGCCGCAGAGCGGTCAAGGAGCTCCGGGCGCAGGGCGCGCTGATGCGCCTCGAGCACCGCACGGACAAGGTCAGGCGGTGCAGGTCGACCCTATCAAACCCACGTTGAAAGCGCCTGGAATTAAGCGCTTGAAAGTATAACGTGATGAACTGCTTTAAAATCTGCTTCAATTTTGCTGTCAACTTCAACTTGCGCCGCTACAACAAGGCGGCTCGGCGCGTGGCGGGGTCAGAGGTGAGGGCGAGGCAGCGTGCTCTCGCCGGCAGCGTCAAGGCGCTGGCCTCCAGCATCGGCCCGCCCCCGCGCGGCCCCGCGCTCCACCGCTACGAGCGGGTTCTATTCACAAACCTCACCGCGGAGGCAGGGGCATACACTCTTTCACTTTCCATCTCAACCTGAGCCATTTGTGACACAAAATACACCCTGAGAACCCTCTAATACCCCCCGACACCCGTTACGCTCCCCCTAAACAACACCTATATGCACCCCCTATCCCACAGGAAGCGCTTACATTGAGCCGAAAAGTGGACGAGAGTAAGACCCTGCGCGGAGGACGCTTCGGATGCCACTGGGATGTTGGATGTCCCCCCGAGTGTGTGGGGCGCAAAGGTGGGGTGATGCAAGTTGGAAGCACAATAGGCCGATTTCGGTACATCGCTTCCTGCGCTGAGCGCTGACGCTTTGCCTGCAACTCTGTATGGGCATTCAACCTGGCGCCCGCTTTCCCGCGCGGAGCGCTAACACTTTGCCCGCAACTCTGTATGGGCATTTCACCCATGCGATATACCGAAATCGGCCTATGGACAGCGCCTGATTTCCGCGCATTTCTCACAACACGACAAACTGCTTCCAAGTTTTGCTTTCGGTATTTCAATTTGCGCCCTTACGCCAAGGCATTCGCCGCAGCCGATACCAGCGGGCGCGGCACGATCGACGAGAACCAGCTGAAGGGGGCGCTGGTGGCGCTGGGCATGGGGGAGGTGTCGGACGCGGAGGTGGCTGCCATCATCCACGCGGCGGACGCGGAGCGCAGCGGCGGCGGCGGCGGGCTCGTCGGCGTCAAGGATTTCACCGACGCGGCGGTGGCGCTGTCGGAGCGGCGAGAGAAGGCGGTGGCGACGCAGATGGCGGAGGGGGTGGACGCCCGCAGCGCCGGGCCCATGGTAGAGCGGTGCAAGTTGACAGTATCAAATTCCGTGTTGAAACACAAAAGCGCCTATGATTCCAGCGCTTGAAGCTACGATATGATGAAACGCTTTCAACTTTGCTTTCAATTTCAACTTGCGCCACTACAGCATGGACCGCGACGAAATGTGGGACGCGCTGGAGGCTCTGGGGTTGGAGCTCAGCGAGGCACAGGCAGGGCATTACATAACCTGTCTGTTTGCTCATAGCGTACCAGTTTACCAAGCCCGGCCATTCGTTCCCTGACTGCTTGCTCATAGTGTACCGGTGCACGTGCCGGCATTCGTTCCCTGACTGTTTGCTCATAGTGTACCGGTGCACGCGGCAAGGCCCTGGGCACAGGTGGACATGCTGTGGGAGCAGAGGCCCTCGACGCCCTCCCCCGCGGCCGGCGGCGGCGGCGGCGGCGAGCTGGCAGTGGCCGAGTTCGGTCAATTGGTTGCGACGGCACGGCGGGCGCTGGACCACGCGGCGTACACGGGGGACGGGGTAGGGTCTGCCAGGTGTAACCCTTAACCCCAAACCCTAACCCACACTCCGCTTCTTTTGTTATGAGTAGGGCCTTTATGCTCGCCATTTCATAGTATTTCATTGTATCTCAAGAAACGAGGGTTGACATTTCGTTGGATGACGTGGCGAGCAACATCTGCGGGTCCCTGGGAAGAGGAGCGGTTATACGGGGAGGCGGATGTGCGGGAGTGGCTGGGGTCGGGGGCGGAGCTGTACGAGGGGCTTAGCGATCGGTCGGTCGGTGATGTGTTGGCGACCGCGGAGGGTATCATCGCGGCGGTGGAGCGCGCGGTGAGGACAACTGCCTTACATTTTTCATCTTTTTATGCCTTGGCGGCTCAGCTGTGACTAAACCCTAAACCCTAAACACACAAACCCCTAAATTTAAATCCTAAACCCTGGGTTTTACCCGGCCCTGGCAGTGGGGCGCGGCGGAGTTGGAACCGGCGTCCATCTCAGTGGTGGAGCTAGACCAGATCGTGGCCGATGTGCTTGCGGCGGCGGCGGCGGTAGCGGGGGCGACAGGTGCGGCGCCGGCGGGAGCTCCAGCTTGAACCCTTGATCAACTTGTAATATAGAGATCGTGCGGTTATGTACGGTGATTATACTATTTCAATCCTTTGGCACCGACAAGATCGCGAGCTCGTCAACTTCACCACTAGCACATCGCGAGCGCCGCACAATGCTGAAAACAAAACTGACTTTCATCGGAGGTCTATACCAACCCCATCCCCCATTTCAAACTCAACCAATCTATTATTACAAGAGATGCTATAATACCCGCCGCATCATCTACCAGTACTGCCCGCTCCCGCCCCCCCACCTCCCATCCCCGACCCCCCACCCCCCACCCCCCACGTTTAGGGTTCAGGGTTGCCCGCTCCCGCCCCCCCACCCCCCACCCCCCACTTCCCACCGCCCCCCCCAACCCCCCATTCCCATCCCCCAGCCTCCACTTCCCACCCACCTATGCTACGGATCAGTGCTTCCGCTTGTGCTTCTTTTTGCTGTCTTTTTTGGAATCTTTGGATTTTTTGGGAGATTTTTTGTGTTTCGATCCCTTACTCTTCTTGTCTTTGCTGCTGCCTTGTTTCTTGCTGCTGCCGCCGTCGCCCAGGGTCTGGAAGCTACTGCCTGCCACATCATACCAAGAAGTCAGAAACCTCGGTTGTTGAGTCAAAAGGCCTCCTATGCCGTGGCGATCAGTATCTGGCCAGAGTGACAAGATATGTTCCGATATCGATATAGGATGTCGATACGGGAGATCGGACATCAATGAGATATCGATAGGGATATCAATATGATATATGGGTTATCGATATGGGATGGGGTATAACGATATGGTTATCTACCATATCGATATGGTCATCCCGGATATCGATATGGGATATGGTCTAATGACATGGGAGATGATATTATCGATATGGTCATCCTCCATATCGATATGGCATATCTTGTCACTCTGTATCAGGCAGGCCCTACCGTCACCATCGCCATCGCCGGCGGTGGCGCCCGCACCGTCGCCCGCGCCGCCGTTGGTGCCGGTCGCAAAGAAGTTCTTCAGCGACATCCCGCCCCCGCCCCCGCCCCCGCCGCCGCCGCCGTCGTCGTCGTCGCTATCAGACGACGACGAGGAGGACGAGCTACTGGAGGACGAACTGCTGCTGCTGCTGCTGCTGCTCGACTCGTCCTTCTTCGATTTCTTGCTCTTTTTCTTGGACGAGGGTCAAGCAGATATTGCCCGCCACGTCATCAACACGCATTTGAACCCTCTACTCCATAATGTAATGCCTGCAGGCCCATTGCCAGCCACGTCATGCTACGCATTTTGAGCCCTCGATTTTTGCAATGGGATTCTATGACGGAGCGAGGGAGCATCTCTCGGGCCCCACCTTGGACCCCTTCTTATCGTCCCCGCCCTTTCGCTTCTTTCCGCTGCCCCCGTCCTTCCCCTCTTTGCTCCCCACCGCCAGGGGCTTACACTCGTCCACTATTCAGCTCAACGTAAGCGCCTTCTGTAGGATAGGGGGTGCATTGATGGGTCGTTTGGGGGGTATTAGAGGGTGTCAGGGGATGTCCAGGGTGTATTTCGTGTCAGAAACGGCTCAGGTAGAGCTGAAAAGTGGACGAGTGTAAGCCCCTGCCCACGGCCGGCAGCTCGCCACAGTCCACCACGGTGACCTTGTGCGAGTCCAGCGGCTTGTCCCTGGGCACGAACCCCTCATCGCCCGCCTTGATGCGGTCGGTCGGCACCTTCTGCACCTCCATCAGCACCTCCATGCAGGGGCTTACACTTGTCAACTTTTGCCGCTCAACTTGAGCACTTTTCGTGGGATACGCTGGGTGGCGTCAGTCTGTCTGTAACATAAACGGCTCAGGTTGAGCAGATATATGGACGAGTGTAAGCCCCTGCCTCCATGCCGCTGTCCACGTGGCCGAACACCACGTGCTTGCCGTCCATGGGCGGGATGGCCTTCATGGTGTAGTGGCGCAAGTTGAATTTGAAAGCAGTACGTCATAGTTTAGTGTTAAGCGCTTAGTTCCAGGCGATTTCAACTTGGGTTTGATAGGGTCAACCTGCACCGCCTTACCATGGTGATGATGAACTGGCTGCCGTTGGCGTTGCGCGCCGAGTTGGACATGGACAGGATCCCCTTTTTCATGTGCCGCAGCTGCAGCCCCACCTGCTCGTCCCCAAACTTCCCGCCCGGGTTCAGGGGCTTACACTCGTCCACTTCTCAGCTGAACGTGAGCCGTGTCTGGCACAAGAAAACACCCTACACACCCCAAACCCCCCCTAACACCCCCTTAACACGGGCTACACAACCCCTGCGCGCATCCCCTATCCCATACAAAGTGCCGCTCACGTTGAGCCGAAAAGTGGACGAGGAGAAGCCCTTGCCCGGGTTCTCCGGGTAGATGGACTCCCCTCCGGTGCCGTCCGCGTTCTCGAAGTCACCCGCCTTCATGTAGGGGCTTACGCTCGTTCCGATTTCAGCTCAACGTGAGCTCTTCTGTCCACCGTGTAATCCAACTTAACTCATGAATGTGTGCTTGGGTTGCTCCAGTTGAGCTCTAACGTGGGCGAGTGTAAGCCCCTGCCTGCATGCAGAAGTCCTTGATGACGCGGTGCACCTGCGTCCCCTTGTACCCCAGCGCACGCTTCGTGCACCAGGGCCGTGGCACACAAAATCGGCACACTTGAGAGTGTTGGGTGGTTTGCTTGAATGACTTGATGCTTCCGCGAGGGCCTATCTAGACTGCTCTTGAACACTATTGCTCGCACGCTTCAGTGGGTTGTTTGATAGATTGATCGATCCTTCGGCCAGCCTGCTTGAGCGTCTGACCAGGCTGCGGGAGCACCTTTGAGGTATTCAGTGGGATAACTGACGGTGACAGGGCAGTATATATCCAGCTGGCACTTCAGCTGATGGCGTATATTTCCCGGCACTCGAGCATCTTTGAGGTGCTAAGTGGGATAACTCAAGAGCTTTGAGGAACGAACAGCTTAATTACAGCTGAGGTGAGGTGATCGGGTGTGTTTAAGGCCCTGCCGTGTACGTGCCTTTGCCCATGTCACCCGCGCAGAGATGGGCGAAGTTGGAGGCGGTTCGCGGGCACAGGTGGGTGTACAATGTGAAAGTCACGCGCCCGACTTTATTGCCCGCGATTGCCAGGTCCAGGAAGCACCGCTGGTCGCCCTTCCGGCTGATGTCCTGCCCCAGGATCTGCCGCTGCCGGTCCATCCCTTCCTTCGACGGCATTTCGCCGCGAAGAGATCAGGTGGTTGATTCGAGAGGAGCCGGCGAAGGGAGGCGGAGGTGCTCACTTGGGCAAAGAAACCCTTTGGGAACGTTTTAATGGATTGATCGTGTGGAGGTCCGCGGGAGGACGGGGACAGGCGGGCGAGCTGTGGCACCTGGCGTGTGGCGATGCGACCGCGGCGTGGGCGGTGCAGCGGCTGGAGGCAGAGGGGAGAGGGGCGCGCGCCGAAAGTTTTGAACCCTAACAACTCGATAATTCACAGCTGTGCAGCGTGACATAAATAGGGGGTTTCCGAGGGGGGTAGGGGTATTTAGCTTCGGACCCCCCCTATTTAACATTTTCTCGTGAGGAAGCATCTGCGGACTGCGACTGCGACGCAGAAGCATGCTGGCGTTGCCGACGCGACTGCGGGACTGGCGACATACTGCAGGATCTGACGGCGAGTCACTCGCGCGGCGCCGGCGTAACGCGGCGGCGGGGGTTCCCGCGCCTGATTCCCTGATGGCGATGGACGCTGGCTTCAAGAGCGACAGCGAGCTGATGGACGCGGGCATCAAGAGCGAGAGCCAGAGCGAGCTTTTGGAGGGCGGAGACATTCCCGCTCCCTTGCTCCCTGCGGCACTCGTCGCCCACCTCCTGGGCGGATGGCGAGCTGGCGACGCGGTCAAGGATGGGGGCGCGGACGGGGGTGGGGGCGCGGTTCCGCGAGCAGGGTGGGCGTTGGTTGCAGTGGCGGCGGCAGCCGAGGACGCGGAGGCGGCAGCCGAGGAGGAGGAGGCGGCTGCGACGGCGGCGGCAGCGGAGCAGACCGGGATGGCGCCGCAGCAGGAGGAGGCGGAGCAGGAGCAAGTCGACGAGCGCGAGGAGGAGAGGGCGGTAGCGATGGAGGAGGAGGATGAGGGAGAGGAGGAGGAGGAGAAGGCGGCGATGGAGGAGGAGGAGGAGGAGGAGGAGGAGGAAGAGGAGAATGAGGAGGAGGAGGAGGAGGAGGAGGA
>Ga0307489_10000274_pt1 | contig 29811 bp, 46 predicted proteins | sample SB12metaG_FD_202247 | JGI IMG/M metagenome (GOLD analysis project Ga0307489, IMG submission 202247) | Sea-ice brine microbial communities from Beaufort Sea near Barrow, Alaska, United States - SB 1.2 | ecosystem: Environmental > Aquatic > Marine > Coastal | place: USA: Alaska | collected... | reverse complement strand
AGAACTTTCCTTTTTCTGTCTCTGGCAAGTTATCTGCCTCGATAGATAACCAAACTTCTTGTTCTGGAGTGATGTCCTCTCCCCAAAATTTGACGATGCTCAACAGTGTGTTTGCGGTATGCATTTTGCTTTCTCCTTGTCTTTTCTGTATTTCAGCGCAAATTGCTGCGCTGTTGGAATTCCAGCGAGAAAAACTGGTGCGTCTTATAAAAGCCGGAACTGTTTTAACCTTCTTATTAGTTTTCTCAACATAGTCGATTAGCTCTTGAGTTGAATGGCTTGCCATGCCGTTTTTAGTTGCTATCATTCTGCTGCCCCTTCTTCGTCATAAAGTCTTTCGAATAATTTATCTTCAAATGCTATTCTTTTTGCTTTGAAATCAGACCATTCAGATTCGTCTAATACCTGTATTGGAATTTGGTGGTAGTCTTTTTCATAATCACAAAGACCATCTCGCAATTTTTCTAATTCTTTTTTTGATATTATCTTCATCTAATAACCCCCTGTTAATGTAACAACATATTTGACTGCGCTTTTAATCTCTGAATGCTTCTCAAGATCAGAAATATCTTTAGTCTCAACTTCAAATGTAACACCTTCTTTGACTAATCCAGAAACAATGACTGCTAGGTCTTCGAGATTGATAATTTCTATATCGTGTTTTGCTATATACATTTTGTTTTCCCTTTTAAGTAATGCCCCCGAAGGGGCTAATTGATTTAGCGTGAGAGTATTTGTAGAAATGGATCAGCTGGTTCTAATTTATAAGCGATTAGATTGCTGTGCTGCGGGAGTTTGTTTACGGATAGAGCTGTGCGGGTCTTGATGAAAACGCGCTGACTTGGATGGAATCCTGCGGGGCTGACTAATTTCTCGCCTTTCTCAACAAGAACATAATTAGCATCTTGATCTATAACCATCAGATCACAATGATCATAAGTATTTATAAATGCTCTCTGAGCATTAACAGCGTTTTGATAGGCTGACCCGTCTATTTCTGTAAATTTAGGTTCACCATGCTGTTCTATATAATCTTCAGTGGTTTTACCATCTAGCATATTTTCAATTATTCGAGTCATTTCTTCTGCTGCTAAAAGTAAGTCTTCTTTGCTGTGCTGATCTAAAAGAGCAATTATGATTTCGTCTTGCTCATCAATTTGATCGAGAAGATGAATACTCGCATGAGTAAGACCATCTATCGTTTTAAGATTCATATCATTTACGTTTTTCATATATCAACCCTTTTATTTATATAAGTAAGAGATGCCATCTTATTAGCTTTCTTATATAGAGTAAAGATTATTTATACATATATAGCACTTATTTTTAATAATTGCATAACGTATTGATTCTATTAAATATTTTAATTAAGAATAAATGTAAATTAGAGCTAAATTAGAGCTATTTAGAGCTATATATAGGTATATATAGAGATATAGAGAGAGGTGCTAGAGATGCTGTATAGATACGCTAGGAACGTCTTAGAACGTCACCATAGCGTTTTAAAGGCTAGTCTTAGTCTATGTCTAATAAGAAGTTAAAATCGCGTAGGTAGAAAACGATCAAAAATGTATACATTTGAGATGGGTCAGTATTTAATAAGTGAGTCGGTGGCGTTGGCGCGCCTAAAGTCCGATATTTGAGAGAGGCAGTATTTTGGACACCCGACAGGGTAATCCTATCACCTCCCCTATATCTTCAGCAATCCACCTATCGACACTCAGCCAGTGGGCTTAGGCGTGGGAATATTTAAACCCACGAGACGGCGATACCTGTGAGCGAAAGAGCCTTAACTGCTAATGCTTAATGCAGTTGAATAGATACCATATTCGATACACTGGACTGAGTTAGCGCGATAGAAAATTCCGAAAGGGCGTGAAGCGCCTTTAAGGTAACTGTGTCTAAAATTTAAGGGGTTTATATGAAACGAAGAAAATATCCCGAATCTTTTGAAAGATTATGGAAATCTTTTGATACTGATTACGGTGAAAAGGGTAGCAAGATAAAGGCATTAGAAGTATTTATAAAAATGGAGATTGATTCCGATGATGTTGAATTCATTATTGAAAACTATACGCAACAACGTATGGCTAAAGAATTACAACGAATTCGTGGTGAATTTTCAGCCAACTTCCAACACGTAGAGAGGTATCTAAACAATGAACGATTCGACGATGAAATCAGTCTCAACACTTATCAACAACAGCAACTCACAAAGTCAGAAAAGTCAGACAGCGCACTCAGGCAATATCTCATCGGAGACGATGGCGAAGGGATGGAGGATATTACAAGCAATGGGAAAGACCCATCACGAGGTAGGGTCAACTGAAATGACTGTCTGGCATAGAAGTCTGACAAAAGACTTTAGCGAAGAAGAATACATGAATGGGATAAAAGCAGCACAAGATCATACCGCATTTATGGATTTACCTAACTTCAGACAGTTATGCCGATTAACTAAAAGCCACAAGTCTCACAAGATATTCGCTCTTGAGAAGCAAGATAATGTATTAAGCAAAGATGAGGCGAGGAGGCGAATAGCTGAGATGAAGAAGAATCTAGGCTTATAAGTTTTGGAACTTAGTTTTTAAGGGTTAGAACTTAGTTTTTGGTAGAAGGTTCTTAGAAAGTTCTTTCGAGTTCTCTTGAGTTCTCTTGAGTTCTTCTATTGCAATTTCCCTCTATCTTTCCTTATTAGCCCTCTATTAGTTAAATATATTTACATTTTTAAAAACTTATAATATAATTTATTGGATATTTAAAAAAAGGGAAATCAAATGAAAACAAGTAATGAAATAAATGAGTTGGCAGCAGCTCTGTCTAAAGCACAGAGTCAATTCACTCCAGTATTAAAGAAAGCAAAAGGTGTTCACAACAGCAGCTATGCAGAATTCATTGAATTTATTGAAATGGCAAAGCCGCATTTAGGTGAGCATGGATTATCCATTGTTCAATTTCCTTTTAATGACGCTGGTCATGTCGGCATTATTAATCGCTTAATGCATTCTAGCGGTCAGTGGATGGAACATGATTTTGGTGTGCCGCCTTCAAAGCACGATACCCATGCCTACGGCTCTGCGATTACTTATACAAAACGCTATTGTTACGGCTCTATTCTGGGAATCCCGACAACCGATGATGATGGTAATCAGGCAATGGGGTTAATAGACACGAACAAGTTAGATAACCCCTCTCAGAAGCCCGTACAGCCTATCTCAAAGACGCAACTGAAAACCCTAGTAGATATACTAGCTGGCAACGCAGACCTTGAGATGCGCGTCCTAGCGGCCACAGGAGTGACCTCTTTATCCGATGTACCTAAATCTCAATATTTATCTATTTATGGCAAGCTGCAAAATATGGAACGTACAGCAGGTGAGAATACGTGATTATTGACGGCAGAAATAAATTCTTGGGAGTTAATGTGGATACTTTGAGCGATAAAATTATGGATATTGTTGATTGTGAGCAAGGCTCAGATGAGTGGTTCAAAGCAAGAATGGGTATACCTAGTGCCAGTAACTTTAGTCGAATCTGTACAACTACTGGCAAATGGTCTGCTCAAGCAGATGCTTATATTAATGAGCTTGCCGCTGAAGTCATTACAGGCCAGAGATCATCTAATGGCTTTACTTCTGACGCTATGCAGAGAGGTATTGATTTAGAACCTCAAGCAAGAAGCAATTTTGAATTCATTCACGATTGCGAGGTGTATCAAATTGGTTTCTATATTAATAATAATATCGGAGCTGGTTGCAGTCCAGACGGGCTGATTGGTACTGATGCAGGGCTAGAGATCAAGTGTCCTCTGGGTCATAACCATTTGGCTTATCTTAGAGGCGGTGTACTACCGACAAAGTATATCCAACAAGTCCAAGGCAGTTTATTAGTAACTGAAAGAGATGTTTGGCATTTCTATAGCTATCACCCTGATTTTGGTGAGCAGCTAATGGTTACTGTAGAAAGGGATGAAAAATTTATTGGTTTACTCAAAGACCATTTAGAAAGAGCAACAGACCATATCAGCGAATGTATCGCTAAATTTAAAAAAGGAGAAAAAGATGTCACTCAATAAAGTAATGCTTATAGGTAATGTGGGCGTTGACCCAGAATATAGAACTACAGCTACAGGTACTGCCGTTGTTAGCTTAACTTTGGCTACCAATGAGAAGTGGACAGACAAGCAGGGTGCGAAGCAAGAGAAAACAGAATGGCATCGTGTAGCTATGTTTAACAAACTTGCGGAACTGGCAAATCAGTACGTTAAAAAAGGCTCTAAAATTTATATCGAAGGCAAGATAACCACTAGCACTTATGAAAAGAATGGTGAGAAGCGTTACAGCACAGAGATAATCGCTAACTCTATGCAGTTCCTAGACTCTAAGCCTAAAGATTCAGAGCCAAGGCAAAAAGCGCAATCAAATAGCCAATTTGGTGATGATTTTAACGATGACATTCCTTTCTAATAAAAAAACCCGACTAGGAAAGGGGTAAACCTAGTCGGGTAGTCTTTACTCAAAGAGAAATCAATCCCAAACAAAACATACCACAAGGAATTTAAGATGAAAACAGCAAATATTGGCGCAAGCATGAAAGAAGCACAGCACTTAACCAGAATATCTACAGCTACTCTAGCTGAAAGGCTTGGTGAGTCTAGGCAGGCAGTGTACTACACGCGCAGGAATGTATCTGCTTCAATCCATAAGGTTCAGCAATTAGCTGAAATATTTGGAATGTCAGTAGATCAATTTATAAGTCTAGGTCACGAAGGTGTAGAGGTCACAGTAACTACATCTCCACGAGAAATTGAAGTACCTGATTCGGAATTCATGGTTATCGCCAAAGATAAAATCAGGCGAGGCATCAAACTTAGCGATGTGGATTTAAAACATTATGCAAATATGGCAAAAGAATTGGCGCAGAGGCGTTAATGTCTGATTCTCTATCTAAAGAGAAAGATGCTGAACGAGAAATAATCGCACAACAGATTCGTCTGTATTTAAGCAGGGGCGGTAAAATTCAGAAACTTAACTCACAAGAATTCTCTAACACTAAACAATTTGATTGGAGTGGGAAAGAATTGAAAAGGCGAGAAAGAGAAAAACATGACCTCAGTAAAAAGGTTTGATATAAATTCTAAAGAAAACCTTGAAGAATTTGTTCAGGTAATAATTGAAGAATGGAAAATCAATCAATCTGTAACAGTTGAGTGGAGTATAGGTAAGAAGCGCACCAATGCTCAGAACAATGCCTTACAGGTCTACTGTAAACAGTTGGCTGAAGCATTTTGTGATCGAGGACTAGATATGAAAAAGGTTCTCAAGGCAGAATATGACATACCTTGGACTGGAGAGTTGGTTCGGGAACATTTGTGGAAGCCATTGCAGAAAGCAATGATTCAAAAGAAATCAACCACGAAAGCCAACACTAATGAGTATTCCAAAGTCTATGATGTTCTAAATAGACACTTTGCTGATAAGTATGGCTTCAGCGTACCTTTTCCATCCAGAGATAATTATGAAAATAAATATTGAATTTAATGAAGAAGATGCGGAAGAAATGTTGGAATTAGTTCGTGAGCTAACATCTTGCTTTGAAGAAATGAGAGCAGAAATAAAAGAATTGAAAAGGCTTTGCGATGAACAGAAAAAAATGTCTTGAAGCTATACAGTTGTTATCTAGGCTATCTGCCGCTGATGATGAGGGTTATGTACAGTGTGTATCCTGCGGAATCATTAAGCATTACAGAGACGGAATGCAAGGCGGTCATTTTATAGCTAAAGGTATTAGTTCTTACTGGGCGTTAGAAATCGAGAATGTTCACCCGCAATGCTATGGCTGTAACGTGTTCGGTATGAAACACGGAGCAGCAGCGCAAGAATATACTTTATGGATGCAAAATATGTACGGGAATGAATACGTGCAAGATATGCTAGACAGTCGTAAAAATTCTATAAAATTCTATAAAAAAGATTACGAGGATATGTACAAAGAATTTAAAGTATTAATTAAGCACCATTACGAACGAATAGGAGGCTAAATGAGTGGATTCGCACAAGCTACTACTAATTCTCGTGGCGGTCAGTTGGTCGCTGGGATAGATTTGACTAATCTTAGAGTTGATTCTAATACAACAAAGAAAAACTTTTGGAGCTTTTATTCAAAAGAATGTGTACCGCATACAATTGTAAAGGGTGAGAAGGTTTACAATTACAAGCCGGTACTTGGTGACATTATGTCTGGTCCATTCTACAGGCTGGCTATTATTGCCCAAGAGGACGGGCATGGATTACGTCAGCGCATTTTTTTAAGAAAAGGTTCTACTATCAAACGCATGGCAATTGGAAAAACAGAATACCTTCTTCAATCGTACAAAATTTATCAGAGACCTTTAGAATTTGATGTCTCTGATAAAAATCCATACAGGGGTCATGGCTTTAGAACTTAGCAGCTAGTCTTATAGCTTGCCTCTCTGTTTTACAGGGGCTAACCATTATCGTTATACCGTTCTGGGTAATTGTTAGCTGTTGAGCATTTGAGTCATAACTAGCCTTTCTGTTGCTGCTAGAACACTTCACATCAACATTCTTGCCAACCGATTTTTCAGAGCCATAGGGAGCCGCAAACTTTTGGTTGGCTTTCTTTAGAGTCTTAACTTTTTTTGGAGCTTCGTCTATAACTTCTGGAATCTCTTTTATAATTTCTTCTGCCATCTCATCTGTCATCTCATCTGTATATTTTATGTCTGACATAATTTTTTCCTTTTCAGTTATTGATACTCGCCAGTTTCTATCATAGCTGCCAGCTCAACAGAGCGACCCTTAACGGTTCTACTCCAGTCAGAGTCTAGGAATTCCTCTGAAGCAGTTTGATAATCTGCTATTGCCATCGCATCTAGTGCTAATAGGAATTTACGCAATTTAGTAGCACCGAGATTAAAGCTGATATCTATCATTGCGTCTTTACGAACGTCATCCAAATGGTTGAACCACGCGTATTCTGTACTCAGTTCTTTAATTACGCGCTCAATGTCTTGCTCAAGTAAAAAGTCTACCTCTTTTTCTGAAAGACCTAGCCCGCCGTTTACATCAACATTCCTGCCTATTCCTATTGTCCAATGACCAGCAGAGCATTTATATATTAGATGACGGCCATTAGTAACGACCTCACCCTCATGCCTTTTTAGCATCTCGATTAAGTTCAGCATTTACTTCTCCCTGCTCACGCCTTTAGTTTTCTCAAATGAGCGCATAGCACCGAGGCCAAGCATACCCATTAGGACTGTAGTGAGCAATGAAACGTCTACCTCTGGGACAACAACCCAGATGCCTAGAATTGGAGAAATGATTGTTGAGTATGCGAGAGCAGAGATACAGACCCATCCGCAAGCCGGACGCCATCCCGATACAAAGAGGCTAGGATGACTTGCTTCAACCTTATTGACCTCTATCTGAGCGGTCATCTGCTTATCTGCAAGCACTGCCAGCTCATGCGATAGCTTCTCGCGCAGGTCTTTGTCTGGAATTGCCTTCTCCAGAATTGTCATGGCTGGGCCAATCAAAGCAGTAAGCGAGGCAAGCATTTAGATAAATATCCAGAGAGCAACGCCCAGTAACAGTGCTACGATGATACCGCCTAGAATATGATGCTCTGTATCATCAATAATCTGAGACACTGGACTGCCAACTTTGGCTAATGCGTTTTTTATCATTTCCATTTTAAAATCCTCAGTTAATAGCGAGTGTAAAAACTAATCCTGCAACTCCAATCATTAATATAACTAGACCAACAACCAGTTTTACAATGAGATAAAAATCTTCATCTCTTTTATCTTTAAGTATTTTTCTTCTATTAGCTTGAGCCAAATTGAAATCTCGATTCTTTTGAATATTTGCTGCGTCTTTTTTTACTTTAGCCCATTTGTGTGACTTGCCTTGCCGACTGTACTCTTTCCCAATTCGGGACATCATGTCATTTATCTTTTGAGCTTGCTGCTCTATCTGGATGGCTTCTTCTAGGGCAGAGCCTGCATAGCCGCCTTGGTTTCTTTTTACTTCTTCAATCTTGGCTTCAATCTCTTCCTTAGAAGCAAAGAACGAAGAAATCTCACTACCCATTGCCTCGATGTCTTTCTTGCGGTCAAGACCTGTTCTAACCAGTTTGCAGGCTGTATCGAGTCCTTTTATGAGTAGAGCTATTTCGCCTATCATTTATCATTGCTTATTGAAGAAATTAAGATAAGAGCCAGCAATAAAAGCGGACAATAATAAAGTAGTTAGTGCTTGTAAGACTGTTTTCCCAACTGTTCGCTTTGCAGAACGCCAAGACTCAAGCAGTCCCCGAAGCTCAGACACATCGGACAGAGCATCATCATCGCTAAGACCAATATCTCTCAAGGCTTTTCTGGCTCCAAGTTCTGCGGACTGCTCCACCAGTTTTGCCATCTCGTCTTTAGTCATAACTATTATCTACCTATTAAGTAACTCTTCTGCATCTACCGGATTAGGGTCATGTTCTCCAACTTCTGGAGTTTCTTCCCAAGAAGCATAAGTCTCATTTTCAGACCAAGTCTCAGACTCTGAATCATAGCAATATTTAAGATCAACATAATCGTCTGGCAGAGTTACCTCTTCAACAATTTTTGAATTATCATTATCATACCCACTATAAAAAGCATTAATTGGAGCGTGAGCGCATAGAGTAGGCGTATATTCAAGGGATACATCTTCATCAAAACTAGCAATCACCCAATTATCTTCATTGTTAACTAAAATATTCATACTTATCCTTTGATGTACATATTAGTAGCATTGATAGCCAACCCAACTCGGCTGGTATTAGAGCTGGTTGTTAAAACCCCATCTGCTCCAGCATAATAGGTACTACCTCCAAGAAGCCCTGATTGAGAAGTGTTTATTCCCCCTATCAAATCAACTTCAGCATTTAATCCAAGAGCTGTGTTTGAGTTAGCAATACCAAAAAATGACGTAGAGTTAGAACTAAAACTGCTGAATGCATAACTATAATAACCAGTGGTAGTAGCGGTTCTCCAGCTCTGATATATAGTGTCAGTTTGAGGCTGATAGTAAACCCCATTTGAATTGTATGTCGAAGCATTTTGCGAACCGACTCTATATATAACTGTCCCATCAAACATATATGAGCGCACCCTCCCGCCAGTGCCTATAATACAAATTCCTGATTCACCAGCTACCTGCCATCTTGGTTTTGAATATGTATTATAAGTATTATAAGAGTCTGTCCATGTTGAGCCTGCAACCACAGCTAAGTATGGAGTCGTGGCTGAAATAGTCAGAGCAGTAATATTCATATAGTAGCCACTAGCACCTATATGCATAAACAGCATCTTCTGCGAAGCAGGGTCATAAACTGAAGGAATACCTACCGCATAAGTCGAATTGGAATGACTAGGAAACGAGGTTCCAGCTATATAAAAGTTCGCAAACGCGCCAGTGCCAGAAGTTTGATATACATCACTTGCCGCATTATAAATATACCCATCAAAATAATATTGAGCAGAATACTTTTTATTCATATAATAAATATTATCTCGGCTATTCCATCCCCACCCCCAGGCCAGCGTAACCGGAAGTCCCCCAGAAAAAGCAGCACCAACTAGAGTTGATTTGCCTGTGGTTGGAGCGTGTCTTCTGAATTGAATATTCGCGTAGCTGCCACCACTAGCATTTTGCATCATGGCTACATAGTCACCAGTTTGTGGGAAAAGGCCTAGCTGAACGCCCCAATTGTTTCCTCCATAAGCTCCAAGGTAGTCTTTTGTTATACTGTTCCCGCCATTGTGACTAGACTCCATTATAACGTCATTATTTTTTTTCCTCGCGTAGAACATATAGACGTAATAACTTGTAGAATGCTGAATGATAAAAACCCACTGCCCCACAGCGTCATCCCAGACGGCATCAAAATACATTGCTGGAGTATTTGAAACTCCATAACCGTTATTAATATTATAAGCATACCCAAAAGTTATAGTTCCACCATTGTTAACGTACGGAATTACATAGGGATAGTTGCTTGTGCCTAGCATAACCATTAGCCCGCCACCATCAGGAGTGGGAAGATTAGCAAAATAACCTTGAGTAAAAGTTGCGAGGACACTTGGTGAGGCCCCACTGTAATTATTCATTGGGTTTGCTTTTTCAGTCGCAACAGTAAATCTTTTTTCTATTGGTGCTGGTAATCCAGAACTATCAACAAATAACAAATCGCCAGAGGAAACCCCGCCATTTACTTCGTAAGCTCTTCTTGAAGTGTAAGCAGGAAAAGTAGCATTCAGTGAGTTTGCAGTTAGCAGTATACTTGTCGAGCTTCTAGCAAGGCCAATTTTAGAAAAAGTTGTTTCAGTGCTAGAAAAAGAACCATCATAAGCCAACCAATATTCAGTGTTTGTTGATAGACCAGATACGCTGTTATTTGTTGCACTAATTATGTTTATCCTACCAGTTGCTCCAGAGGCAATATCTTCAGCAGCCAAGCCGATATAATCGGCGGCATTTGTAGTTTCATATCCGACAGAAATTACTTTTGCGAAAGTTCCGTCTGGGTCTCCCGCGCTATTAGCAGAAACAACACAAATAGCATTTATCGAGCTTGCATAAATCGCTGAACTAACAGCAGTGTCTTGTACAGAGTTTCCAAAATATCTCGGGTCTATTGTTCTTGATTTCCCGTTTTCAGAAATAGTTGTTCCTGAAACTGTTATTTCATTATATTTTTGCTGCCCGCTGCCTACTGTATTTGTTCTTATATAAGTCGTATTAATTGCAGTCATATATACTGCGGTTTGGGTACTGTAATCATTGGAATCATTTATTGCGTTGTTGTTTAATTTGATAGGTGTGCCAGCAGAATAAGTAGCAAAAACAGGTGTGCTAGCAGTACCTCCCATTCCTGAATGAGCAGAGCAGTAATAATATAAAGTTGGTGCAGATGTCGCCACGACTATCTGCGTGTAAGCTCCTGCGCTTCCAGCAGTTCCTACAGTAGTTACCCCAGTTGTATAAGCAGTACCGCCGCCATGAGTTCCGTCAGATGTTGTAGATAAAACTAATGGATGACCTGTATTAGTTGATGCAGACTGATCAAATATATAAGTATTACCTTCGGTTAATTGGAGACTCGCTTGTAGAACGCCATCTATATAATATTTATTCCCAGACCCTGCGTCAGCCACCGTAACCGCTAATGTTGTAGTTGATATCGCATTTATTTTCCATGCAAAAGCATACGCCTTCCTAGCACTGTCTTCACATGAGACAACATAAACATCTTCTTGTGAGTTATAAACAATACATTGGTTTCTCTGGTCAGCTCCAAATATAGATACCGTTATTTCTGGGTTAGCCCCTGTTCCTACTTTTGTTAATACGCTTCCATTAGAAGTAAAGGCTACCGCTCTAACCCCACCAGTTCCGTAAGCAGCCGCGATAACCGTTCGAGCATTTACTGCATCGTACATAGAGCTAACATGAGTAGCACCAACAGAAAGATTTGCTGGAGTAGTAATTGACGGTGTTATATTGCTGATTGTTATTATCGAGCCGTATAGAGCAGTTCCGTTGTTAGACCATGCCATAGTCCACTTATTGTTTGCCGTATCCTTGCTGAGAGAAATGGTATATGGCTGCGTGGTAGTAAATTGAACCGGAGTTCCAAAAGAAATATTTGACCCTATTATTTGACCAATGACTACATAACCGTAATTAGAAGCACCTTTGTATGCGACAATCACTCTTTCTGCTGACTCATCATAACCAACATCGAACGCCCAGCTATGAGCTGCATAAGTCACCGCAGCAGTGCCAAAAACAATGCCTCCCGAAGTAACCACACCGACCCGCACATTAAGACCTACTGGAGCAATATTGCTGGATTGTGCAATTATTATTTTCTTGTTCGCCTCATCAAATGCGGTTCTAATAACCGCTGATGGTCCAGCAGCATTAACGTATGAAGTTTCATAACCAGCAAGCTGAGTTCCTGATACACGAGCAGCTTGGCCGTTTGCTTTTAAAATAAGACTTTGACCAGCAGTAATAGCTTCTGATGCCACAGCTTGAATCTCGCCAGCCGCAGCAGCAGCCGCCGCCCAAGTCGCTGAAGTTCCATCAGTCTGTAAGAACCTGCCAGAGTTTCCTGCTTGATTGGGCAATACAGATGATATCTTCTCCCAGTTTGTAGCGTCAGCACTTGGGTCTGTAGTTCCTGCGCCATTAGTTTTTCTACGATAGGTTTGATATGTTATCGGAGACCATGTTGCATCGCCTTCAGCGTAAGTGGTTCCACTAACCCATTCAGTAACGCCAGCAGCACCAGCCGCAGCAGCAGCAGAAGCGGCAGCAGCACTAGCAGAACCAGCAGCAGCAACTGCATCCGCATTTACTCCAGCAATATCAACATTCATTGCACCGATTGAAGTATTCATCTGCGTAGAAAAAGGGCTGTATAACGCACCTAGAAAAGCATCAGCCCTAGTATTGAAGACTGCTGGAGCATCAGTTCTCGCTGGAGCTGTAGGCAAGACGGTAATAGTTGGAATGGTCATTTAATTTAAACCCTCAATTGATAACGTGGTCAAAGATACATTGGGATTAGTCATTAAAATATTAAATTCCCTAAAATATCCGTAAATAATTAATCCTTGAACATTTGGCTCCACCACCCAAACGCTAGGAACAGATCGAGCATCTGTAAGGATTTTCTTTATTTCTGCAAACTGAGATGTCTCTATTAAAACATCCACATCGGCTATATCGCTAAAGCTGCCAGCTTGAATAGTAACATTTCCAGCGGCATCAGTGGTTTTTGTTGAATAGTCTTGTATACCAAAAGACGCGCCATATTGAGATATACCAATTGTTTGTGTAGTCCCAAAGACCAAAGCTCCACATTTAGCATCACCAGTAGAATTGAATGTAACAGTAATCACGGCATTAGCGTAAGGAGGTAATCCAAGAACAGCCAAGTCGCTATCTCTGGTTATTGGCGTGAAAAAATAGGCATACCAGCTAGTGATTCCTGAATTTGAAACCATTGAAAATGTCTGGTTAAACACTGTTCCCTCAGACGGGTCAACCATCAGTATAGTAATTGATTCACAATCTGCATTTAATACTGATATACCAGAAACTATTGCCGCTGGAGTTATGACAACATTAAAGCCTCCTGTTTTAACTGTCTGCTGCTGAACCGTCTGATTAAACATCTTCCAGCGATTAGTGCTGTTTAAAGGAGTCCAGTAGGTTAGTCCAGTTGAAGCCGTTGGGTCATTACCGCTATTTGACCCTGCAACAGACTTGTAAATAAGATGAGTTGCTACAGCAGCACCGTTAGCCGTAGTGGTAACCATGCAGGTCGCATTAATCGCAAAGCTGCCGCCAGAAGTCCACTCAGTAGTATCATTTTCAGGAACAGAAGAAGATGTCAGAGTGCTATTGGTTAATGTTTGAGCGGTAATAATTTGCATGATTAAGTCCTAGTTGGTGGCAGTCCGTTTATGTCCCAACGAGACTCTATTCTAGCCGTTTTGCTTACTGCTTTTGCAACTACCAACATAAGATCATTTAAATTACCTCTCAGACTATTCATCTCAGAAGCCATAAGATCAGCTCTTTTAACTTCCGCTACGCTCTGTACTCTTTCGCCTTCATGCAATTCTGCCCTAAACCCATCAAAAGGAATTCTTTCTATACCGCTTGCTAAAGAGCCATCAGGCTTGGTTCTATTAAGAATTCCAGCCGCTGTACCACCGCCAATAACATCAGCGATAACGGATGGGTCTACGCCATTTGCACTTCCAACCATGTTTATCCATTGAGTAGCATAGCTGTCTAACTGATCTTGAAGGCTTACGCTTTTATTATTGCCATCTTCACTAGCAGAACCCAAAAAGGCTCCTTTTCCAAAATTCCGGCCTCTTTCATCACTACCAGTAAAATTCTTCGCTAATAAATTAGGTGTAATGCCTACTGCTAATGCCGCTTCTGTTAATGCCGAATCAAGAGTAGCGAAAGAATCTACAACGGCACTAGCTGTGCTTTGTTCTTCCCTTCGCTTGAAGCCATAAAATTGGGCTCCTGAAGCAAACTTGGGGATAGCAAATTTTCTACTAGCATCAACACCAGCAAGATTTTGGGTTAACATTCCCGCATTAGCAGACATAGTTCCACTTTTGTCTAATAGCTTCGCAGCAACCGCCGCAACAGCAATAGCTATAGTCACAGGGTTAGTAGCAAGGGCAAGAAGTTTAGCTCCACCAGCTTGTAGTCCTGCTGTTACACCAGAGCCTGCCATAGCCGCCGCTGTAGGTGGACCCATAGTTCCCGCAGCAATACCAGTTGCACTACCTGTCATTCCAGCTATGAATTGACCTGCACCAGCAACCACACCGCCTAAAGTAGCACCACCAGCCGCGCCAGCAGCAGCTCCACCAGTAGCTCCACCAGCAGCATTAGTAGCCACACTAGCAGCAGTGCTACCAGTAGCACCAGAAACCGCGCTGCCAGTTATAGAGGCAAACATTGATTTGGCTCCGTTTGTTATTGTGGCTATTATTCCATTCATACCGCCAGACAATGAGCCAAGAAACCCAGTTATCCCGCCTTCTCCAAAAATTATATCCATTATTTTCTTAGAGGCAAACTCTGAGACCATTGTTTTCCAGCCTTCTTTCACTGAAGAAAAGAAGCTCTTGAAATCCAACTTTCCAGAAATAATAGTGTCTTTTATCAATGTAGCAAAAGCCGTTTGAGTGTTCACTACCGCTGTTGCGAATGTTTGCTGCTCAACAGTAAGAGCGGTAACGGCAGGAGTCGCTGCCGAAGATGAAGAACCAACTGCTTCAATATTTGTTGCTGTAGTATCTGCTGCGGAGGCAACGGCTCCAGTATTTGTGGCAAGAGCTGCCATGACTCCGTTTACAACCCTAAAAGAACCATCTTGTCCGGTATTTACAGTAATTGCTTTGCCTAAAAGGTTTACGTTTTCAGTTGTTTTATGAAATTCAGTTTTTAATACCCCTATTGAATCAGACGCTGATTTGATTTGATTTGCTGACGCATTTTGTAATGTTGTCGCAGTATTAACAATATCAGTACCAAAATCCTTAAAGGCTCCACCAACATTATTTACAGTTGTAGTGAATGAAGTGTAAACATTACTTAAAAAACCAGTCTCTTCTTTTACGTCAATCTGCTTTAATCTTTGCGCTTCAAATGCACTACTAATGCTATTAATTGAAGCTAATTTCTTATCATTAATAACTTTCATCTTTGCAGCAGTTACTGCTTCGCTATCATAAAGAGATTGGGCTTTTACTTTCATAGTCGCGTAAAAACTTGAAATATTTGTACTAAGGTTAGCGATGGAGTTCTTAACATTCATAAAAGCATTTTTAAAAACATCAACAAAATTTGTTGCCGCAATTTTTGCATTTGTTGATATAAAGTTAAAAAGACCTGAATAGAAACCCACTAACGTATTTATAGCTGAAGCATAAAAATCTATTAATGGAGCAAATAAATCCGCTAAATACTTAAACAAACTTTGTACTTTTGAAGAAACCAAGTCAGCAAAGTCATCCCATTTAACTTTAATTTCTTTTAGAGCATTGCCAGTTACAATTGCTATCGCTTTAAAATAGACAATATAGGTTTCATAATCTATTCCAAAAACATTTTCTAATATTTTGTACAGCCCAAATAATGCAGCAACAGTAACGCCAATAGGACCACCTAAAGCAGATAATCCAACTTTTAGTATCCCCGCAGAGCTTGCGGTAGTTAAAAATGCAGTGCTAGTTGAGACAAGACTGACAATAACCTTAGTGAATAATATTACTGACAAAGTTTGTAATGATATGGTTAGTATTTTAATAAAATCATCAAACTTATCTGACTTTACAAAATCATCAACTTTTCTGGAAAAATCAGTAGCAGCTTGAAGACTTTTTCTAATTGCTGGCTCTAACATTTTGCCAAAGGTAATTGCCAAACCTTCATTTGCTGAATTTAAAGACAACATATCGCCTTCCATGTTGTCAAAATTTGTAGCTGCCATCTCGCTTGCTATACTTGTTCCTGTTATAGCTGCTTCTAAAGTCCTTGCGTCTCCAGCTCCCGATATCATTACCGCTGCCGATTTCATGGCTTCTGCGCCAAATAAACCAGTAAGCTCAGTAAGGCTCATATTTTCTGCCGCTAGATTTTCTAAAGCTCCAGCAAGACCAACTATAGAAGGCTTAAATTTATCTTCAGCTTCATTTTCTAGTTTTAATAAGACCTGCCTAAATCCTGTTCCTGCTTCAGCAGCAAATAATCCACCTTTTGCTAACAACTGAACACCAACATTCGCCTCTTCAAAACTTAGGCCAGCCAATTTAGCCGCAACACCAGCATTCTTCATTGCCGCTGATGTATCAGTGATAGATGAAGAACCCTCCTTTGCGCCAGCAGCCAATACATTTACGAAACGAGACGCTTGATCAGCCTCTGCTCCAAATTGATTTAAAGAAACACCAACAGTTGAGGCTGCGGATGCTAAATCAACTCCAGCAGCTTCTGCTAATGTGACGGCTTCTTTTGTAACGGCTGCTAATGCTTCTTTTGATTGAAGAAGGTCAGGTTTTGCACTCGCTATCAACTTGAATGCTGTTGCAGCTTGACTAGCTGACAGTGTGGTTGTTTTACCAATTTGCGCGGCTTGTTCTTCGTAGAATGCTAAATCCTTACCAGTGGCTCCTGTGATAGCAGAAAGCTCACTAATAGATTTAGTGAATTGATTGGTATCGCTGATTACTTTAGATAATACTCTACCTGCGCCCATAGCAACTAAAGCACCGCTGAGTAATTTAACCTTGGACATAGCACTTTTAGAAGCCGCACCCATGCCTGCAATGTTTGCGGATGCTGCCTTAACTGAAGTTGAATTTACCCTGACATCTAGGTTTGCTACGTCCATGAATTATCGCCTGTCATTGCGTATTTGATCACGAGTGCTTAATGAAATTCCTTGCGGAGCGTCATAATCTCTATATGGCGAGGGAACACTGCCACCTTCGTATTGCTGTGAATAGTTCCGGTACATCGCAGACAGCTTCTTTATCTGTTTGATTTCCCATAATCTAAGCTGCACTCCGGTAAGTTCCATCCAGTGATATATCTCACTCCATGTAACACCGTTCAGTCCTATTTCTGCAATTAAAGAAATCATGTAATGAAAAGGTTCGATGTCAGGCATTTGGACATCAACTAATGATTCAATCCTAGCCTTTGTCGAACCTTTACTAGCTGTAGTCAGCCACGCCCAATACTGGACGTATTCCTCTAATTGCTTTTCTACTTTGTGTCGTATTTACTCCGATCAACAGCATCTTCGATTACTTGTTCTGTAATCCAACTGCGTTGGGTGTACATCATTAAGGCGTTTTCTTTATTACAAACTAACTTCTCGCCATCATAATCAATGTTTTGCCAACTGATCGTGCATTCAGCAAGTGCCTCTCTCACATTATTTTCAGTAACGGAGGTTGGCACTGGCTTATTACGATATTTGGCTGCATTCCTTTGCTCCAATTTTCGCATTATTTGTTGCCATTTTTTACTGTCTCTTCCCAAGACTTTAATGGTAATTCTTTTACCGCCCTCATCTTCTAAAGGCTCTCCAGTTACGGGATTGGCAAGTTCAGTTGTAATGCCCTTGTCTGCCGCTGCTGTTAGGTCAATCTTACTTAAATCCATAGTCTGTACCTTATGTGGTAACTACTACTGACCTAGTGCGCTCAACCTGTATGGTTCTCTGAACCAAAGAGTCTGCGCCTCCAGCGACAGTATTAAAAGAAACGACTTTGCCCGTCCAATAATCATCAGTACCATCCTGATAAGTTACCTTGAAAGCATAGTCGACCTCGGCTTGTAAGGCAGCCAATACAATAACTTGACCCGCATCATCATCGTCACGGTTGACGGTAATAGAGTCAGCATCATTGTTATAAGTGCCTTTGTACTTATCGGTAGACCGCTGGTTGATAGGGTTAGAGGTAACTACGTTAAAAGTTTGTCCTCCAGCCGACCAATCAGTGACCTGTCCAACTGTTGTATAAGTTGAAGACGGATAGCCAGTAGTGGCATCTGAATCAAATGTTGTAGGTAGTGTTGCTGAAATTGCAATTACGGATTCTACTAATGTCTGCGCTGAAGTTGGCATAACTTAATTCCTCGGTATAAATGCTCTATATGATATTGTGATTAGGGTTACATACCAGCTTTCTTCAACTACACCCTGCTGGCGGTTTACTGCGGTTATTCTAGCAGATTGACCTGAATATGAAACACTGCTCCCAATGGAGTAGTCTGCCATGATCGTTTCTGCTTGGTTCTTTGCTGCAAAAGCACCTGAATCAACAGGATACCTCAAGATTATACGAAACAAACCATCTGTTTCATTGGTAGATTTTAAATCTAAAGCTGTAATGTCATTAGGAATATTTAGCAATTCAGCGTAAGGAGTCCCAGCCGTAGGCGTATAGGGTTGATTTTGATAGGCCGTTTCTAGCCCATAAGCACCATCAATGAAGCTCTGAATAAAAGCCTGATCTATCTTAATGCTCACTGGGCTTTCCTTACTTCTGCTTTAATGTTCCGTTCAATCCTAGCCATATTCTTGGCAACCATTGCGTCTTGTTGTTCCCAATATGGAGCATAAGGGACATTGTTTGTAATTATATTGACTACGCCAGATTTAACTACACCTTTCATTTGTCTGATAGTTTCCCGCCCATTTATATCAGTTCTTGTTGTTTCTCTTGTAATTGGGATTCCAATACTTGCTTGCCAATTACCTTTCATTCGACCAGTATCGGCTCTGGTATTCTCAATAATAGAAGAAAACAAATTAATGGTTATACCTCTAGCCGCTTCATCTAGGGTTGTGTTAGTTTTCTTTGCCCATGCTGAGATGTTTACAGTAGCCATTTATCTTCTCGCCTGTATAAAATACACAATCCCAATAGTGGAAGGCTTTGATTCTTTCACATCTATTATTGACCAATCCTGAGATGACAAAGTAATTTTGTCCGTAGTTAATGGCTCAACCGTATTATCTACAATAACTAATCTGTCAGAAGATAGAATTCTTGTTCCGTCTATTTGTTCATCTCTGTAACGCTGAACCAAACCCTGCGGAGTATAGGTTGCGGTACTTCCAGCCACGACAGCACCAGTAACAGGGCTAATACTACCGCCTGTAGTTCTTTTAATAGTAATTGTCATGCCAAACTTTTTGAGCAACCTTGATGCAGTTGCCGCCATGCTTGTGTAAAAGGTTGCGCTCATTACGACATCGCCAGAGGTATACCTAGACCATTAAATTTCATTAGCAAAGACAATAAATTGCCGCTTCTGCTTCTTCTTGCAGACTTAACAGCGTCTGAAACGGCGTATTCTACGACTACCGCTCCGACAACTTCTTCTTTCTTAATTCCTGTGGCTCCGCTTTGCGATACATTCCACAAGTCCTCGCCTGACTGTATATCAATAGCTAAAGACATCTGCGCTTCTTTTACTTGCGTAGGAATCTCATTACTAGCCCAAGACCAGTTAGCTATATCCGTTAGATTGTTTCTGGGATAAGCCATTGGCTGAGTCTTGGTTGTGGTCTCGCCTTTTAAGACGTTTTCTAAACCGTCAATAAATTGACCAGCCTCAATAATCTGAGTTTGGAATATCTGACTGTCAGTAACGGTAATGTTGAGGGTGGCAGCATAAGCTATGTACTCTGCCATCGAGACATAGCTATTAGCTCCAGCAACAACACTTCCATCTTCAATTACGATAGTTGTCATTTACCTTCCCTTGGGCTTCTTCTTTTTGCCTTTATACATTACCACTTCTCCTTATTCGACCAGTAAGCCGCAGACATCCTGCCTTTCTTTATATTTTCAGCGTGTCTTGCCTTGAAAGATGCCCTTCTAGCAGCGTCAGCCTTTGATTCGTTTGCTCTAGGAGGTGAACCGGATACTCCTTGCTGACCAAATCGAATAGTCTTTATTTTATCGCCTACTTTGGCAACAACGACATGGGATTTGGTTGGATGCTTCGGGGTGCGTTTAGCTTGATTGAATTTATCCAAGCCTAATCGAGTGAGTCTTGAATCTTTTGGCATTTGAACTCCAAAAAAGAAAAGGGGCAGCAGAAGCCACCCCTCATTCTATTTAGCCTAACAGTACAGCGGTGAACTCTGGCTTCCAGACTTTATAGCCATAGAGACAAGAGATATCAAACATCGCTTTGTTATAGCCTTTATAGGCAGCTATGTTGTAGATAATGCCAGACATTGGGTCTTGCACTGTCATACGATCAACAGCAGCATCGCCACCCATTGGTTGAGCCATGCCTCGGATACCAATCTCAACAGCAGCACGATGAAATGCTACGTTCTTGACTGAAGAAGCTACTACTGTAATGGCTGTAGTTGAAGCAGCTATCGCTACTTGCAGACCATTTGCACCTAGAATGATAGTGCCGCCTCCAGATACATCGCCATCACCTGTTGTTACAACATACTGATTAGTATCACCAGCAAAAGTAACAACGTCACCAGCTAGGATAGTTCCAGTTCCAGCAGAAGCTAAAGTGATCGTAGTTGCGCCAACAGCATAACCAGCATCGTCAGTAGTTGCACTAGACCCAGTTCCTGCCGTGTGATTATTAAGACCTGCGCTTTCCTTCATCATAAGACCTTGAAGATCAAGCAAAGTGCCTCTTCGCAACATATCATCGTTACCAGAAGAATCAACCTGATTGAGTTGAGCAAGGTTTCGCAACTTAGTACCAGCCGCAGAGTTAATGACAAGAGTTGCCTGTCGATCATTTGAAGGCATTCCGTTATCAACTAGAATCTGACGAACTTCTGCAACAGTATTAAAATCTGACGCGAAAGGAGTCGTACCTGCCGTACCAACTGCGCGTGAAGCGCGATCAGCAATATCAAGAGCAACTTCTGTTTCAATCTGATTAGTGATTGCTCTCATGGCTTGCTTGATTTGATCACCGTAAATAGTGTCAAAACCCGCGCCATTGTTTACAAACTTAATGTTTTCACCCGTCCAAGGTATTTTAACCGAAGCCGTAGAGCTAAGAGTCATCGTCTTATTATCTACAGTCTGGTCAGCACCTTCTGGGATAGTCATTGAAGGGGTCACGGTAGTTACCGCTTGCTCTTGTGTGAAGGCAGCACGAATTACTTCGCCTTGAGCTGCTACTTCTGTCGCATTAGTGTTAATTGTTACCGAAGGAATTACACCAACAAGTTCACGACCTACCGTGTCTGCTGCTGTATATATGTCTGCCGCTAAATCAGTTAGAACATTAGCCATTTGTATTCACCTTAATCATCAGTAATTGTGCCGCCGCTTTTGGCGTATTTAGAGCGTTCAAATTGACTTAACCCGTCAAAATCTGCTCTGGTTATTTGCTGAGAAGTAGCACCGCCACTATCCTTGCCTCCTGTACGCCCCGCGCCATTGGCTTTTGTTCCTACTATTAGCGGAGCAAAACTCGCACTATTTTGAAACTCTTTCTTTAATTCTGCAACTGTCATAGCTGATGGCTGTCCGTCATTATCTAATACAATGATATTAGGAACCCCATCTCTATTTTCTGTAGAGAGCCTTCTTTCAATATGCGGCAATAAAACATTAGCCGAACCTTGAACGGCAATCTCAGAAGCAATTTGTGATGCAGCTTGACCACTGGTTAGCTTGACGATAGTTTTCGTTAGCTCTCCTATATGGTCTTGCATCTCATTTTCACGGGAATTAAATTTCTCTTCCCAGCTCTTATGCAAAGCCTCTGTATCATTACCTTTCTTGGCCGATTCCATTTGGGCTTGCTCTGCCGCAGATATAGCTTCCCTAGCCTTTTTCTTGGCGGTTTTGCTTTCGGTCAATAATTCTTCTACTTTCTTTTTTAACCCAGAGAGATTAGATTCATCCTGTTCTGGCAGTCCTGAGATTTTAAGTTCAAACCCGTCATCCTTTTGCTCATACAGCTCTTGAATGGATTCTGGCAAATCTTCAACACTCTCAACTTTAAAATCTATCATAAATCTCTCCGAGATATTTGCTAACCCAGTTAGCGACTTCGACAGTCTAATGTCCGTGTTAATGTTTGTCTACCCCATAGCGGGTTACCTAACCCACTAATTTGGGTTACCTAACCCACTTACGGAACCTTAATCAATAAACTCGGTTACATCTGCCTTTTCAAATGCCAAAGGTTGTAATCTATTCATATCCTTCAAAGTCAGCTCTTTAAAGTCTTTTGATAATTGAAGTTTGGCAAATTTTTCTGAGGACAAGCCGCCATCTCTTAATAACTTAGCTCTGTTTTCTCCAATTACTGAAGCCTGAAATTTGTTGGGTTGTCTTTTTAGCCAATCATAATAGGTCTCATTAGCTGGAATGGACTTAACAGCTCCCTTTCCTTTTATTTGTTTTCCTTTTGAATCGTATTGTCTGGCAACTCTTGTTCTGCCCTCATCTAAAGAATCAAATCGGCTATCCAATACTGCTACTGTCGTGCTTCTACAGTTAAGATGAATAGGCGGTCTTGGACCTTCTGGCGGTCTATTATTGAAAACTTGACCATCCAGTGATCTGCAAACAGCAGAAGTTCTGCCATCTAGCACTGAAACCCATTTTACCCTTTCAACAATATCTTCATTATCTTTCCAAACTTGATTTCTAGCTTGAGCTGATGCGTGTTGTACTGCTGTTCTAGTTGCTGTGTTAAGTGCGCGATTAATCCTGTGCATAGCCCCGTCTTTAAACAAGGCTGCTTTGGTTCCTCTAATTGTTCTAACAATCTCTGGCGTGGTTTGCCCCATATAATAGCCAGCTCTAATTATTCCATCTATCTGCTCAACAGCTTTTCTACTTGTGTCTTTTAAAAAAGGTTTTAACAGTTTGCCAGTATCCGCACCTTTCATTGTTAGAGGATTTGCAAAAACAGCAGCGGCTAATTGAGCCTCAGAAGGAACAGAATATTCGATTGGAGCAACAGTCTTTAAAGTTTTAATTTCAAAGTCCCTTGAATTTTTTGCAATATCAACAGATTCCCCAGAAACCATCTTGGAGAAATCATCAGAGATTACTTTTAAATCCTGCTTAACTGAGGTCAATAACTTGTTGAGCTTATTCTTTGTATATCCGCTAATATCTTTATTCATCAACTTTTTGCTGACAATCTTATCAATATCTTTTAAGAATATTTGATTCTTTTTAACCTCATGCGTCTTCAAGCCTTCAAGATAAACCTGATGTCTAACAGCAATATCTGAAAGCTCTTGTGGTGTTTGAGGCATTAGATTTCTTCGTCAAGGTCAACCATTGCGTCTTGTACGCCTATCTCTTCAGAGTATTCTTCCAGTGTTTTATCTCTATCGACTAGGCCATGTCTTTGCTGCCAGTTCAATAGATCACTCAAAGGAAGCGCACCTTGTAAGAACGAGGCAACCATTGCCGTAATATCTTGGGAGGTAGCATTAGGACGAATAAACTCTCTGTTGATAAGAAGTGTGGCTTCTTCATCCCCGCCCATAAACAGTTGTACATAGCCTAGTGCTTGATTATAAGCCTCTGAGACATTGGACGATATTAGACTTAGAACACTATGCTGCGCCATTAACTCGCCATCTACTTGAGTTGCTGTCTTGGCTTGACCCGCTGGAGATAGAAACATAGCCCCTAGACCAATCATCATGTGAACTTTGTCCATCATTGCCTCTCTTGCAAGGCTATTCGGTTTAGCTTGAGCAAAGTCAAACTTCTCGCCAGATGGAACACCCATTAATGTACCAGAGCCAATAAACTGACCATTGTTTCTAAGGTCTTCAAGAGTATCGCCAGATATGCCTGACATCCACGGTTGGACTTGGCCTATAACGAATACTGAATCTTCATAGATTGCTGAGTTGTTGTAATGTCCCACGTTAATCTTAGCTAGGTCGTACATAGGAGCAAAATCAACTCGCGCAGTATTAGCCTCTGAGCCAACAAATACGAAAGGAATGCTTGTCAGTCTTTGACCTTTACTATCGAGCGGTACAGCTTCGCTATAAATATAATATTTATCTGTGTCTTTGTTTAGCCGCCATTCTCTCTGGAAATAACCGTCATTCTCTAATCGCAGCTCAATGAATATAGGGACTTCATTAAAACCAAAGCCGTCTTCATGTAATTCTTGTTCTACTGAAGACAAAACAATTAGTACAGGCTTGATTTTTGAGCCTATCTTCCTAACCTGCCAGTTCACTATCTGCTCTGCTGAGAACCGCGTAACCGTTGCGGCAGTCTCGTTATTAACCATCTCTTGTCTTGAGACATCGCCATCAACGCTTGGGAAGTCTATTAATAATCCTGCTCTTCCAACCCTTACAACATCCTTGAATACTTCTTGAGCCTGTTGATAGATAGATATTCCTGCTCCATCAATATCGTATCTGATGTAATCTAAATCATCTGGGACTATACACTTGGCTGGCTCACTAAAAGCCTTTCCCAGAAACCCTTGTGCTGTATACCCAGCAATCGCATAAAAAACACTTCTATGAAAGAATTGCTTCCTGCGCTGAACAGCAGACATCGAGGCATCATGCGGGTTTATTTTGACTAGATATTTTGAGAGATTCTTGGCTTCGCAGATGTCATCTACAAGCTGCCATTTTGGGATATTCAATTTATATTTGGGGTGTTCGAAGTTAATCATAGCGACATACCTATATTCGTAACCACGACAGGTCTGCCCAGCGACCATTTGCGGTTGATAAAATAACCCGCCGCATCGACCCAGTCATCTATTGCAGGATGTTCACTGAACTTTTCGGGTACGCCCTTCATATAACCTTGCGATTCTAGCGCATCAGTTAAGTGTGGGCAGGTATCCGTATTAATTAGCCATCTATCGTGCGATAGCAATCCGTTAACTGCATTAATCCGGTCTCTGACCATTGGATTAGCATTAGGACAGTCAACAGAATAACCGTGAGCGCGTATTATATCAATATCTGAACCAGTAGCGTTAGTGCTACCAGACTTCCCACTAGCGTCAGGATAAACTATTATTTTCCTGCCTGCCCTCTCATACTTAGAAAGTCTTGAACAAAAGTCTCTAGTGTCGTGGCTAATAAACTCGTCAACTGTAATTGGATTCTTGCCGTCTATTACACTAACTATCGAACAGCAGCCGCCAATATTGAAATCAATACCAACGTATACATATCTATCATTGTCAGTAAGTATGCGGTCTGTGTGGTGTTTCTCTCTAGCAAAGAAGTGATAGACCTTGTTAACGGATAAGCTAACGAACTCCCCTTTTAAGAATAGATCGGCTAGAACTGGGTCGTAGTTATCTCTTATCTGTTGAATATAACCTTCTGGCAAGAAAGGATTAGATTCTGTAGGGGATTTTATTACAGTATAGCCATCTTGTAATGACTTGACCCATTTCTGATATACAAACCCGCTATATCCTTGGTCTGGCGTAGTCACACAGCCGATAGTATTCCCAGCAGGGTTAGTACACTTCTGTCGGTTTCTTTCACTAATCTTTCTCCAAACTAATGCAGCCTTATCTTTAGGAAGTGTATCCAGCTCATCAACTATCGAGTGCGCTACCTCATAGGCCACAATTCGTTCAGGTCTATCGTATGATCTAAGTATCATTGTCCCATAGCCTTGAATCTCTACAGTGTATTCAGAGCGGTTAGTTTTATAGCCTATACCTAGTTTTTCTAATTCTTCTTCAACTCCTGACAGTGCGCGTAATCTGAGAAGGTCATAGGTAGGCATATAGTATGCGCCATTGATGCTTGGGTCAGACATCATCAGGCATAGTAATCTATAAATGCCAGCCATAGTCTTACCGCTACCAAGTCCACCAACTAGAGCAGGGTATTTAGATTCAGAGCATACAAACTCTTCTTGGGGTTCAGTCAGGCTTAACAGCACGAATGATCTGTATTACGTTATCTGTCGTTGTAGATATGGTCGTTGTATCTTGCTCTTTCCATCCTGCCTGAGTCTTTAGATAGAATATTGCCGCAGTTGTATTACCATTTTGTGCTTGATTGACCAGATTACCCGCAACACTAGCAATAGCCTTGCTTTTTCCTTTTTTATAAGCGTCAGAAACCTCTGACTGTCTTTCTTCAATAGCTCGAAAGGTAGTCTCAGATATTCCAAAGTAATCAGATAACTGAGCTTTAGTTAAAACTGATGCAAGTTTTCCAACCATAATAATTTGATCTTTATCAAACTCAACTATAGGTCTGCCGCCGCCTTCACCTTGATTGCCCACTTTCATTGACTATCCTTATTGCTTTCGCAAGCATTCTCAAAAAATAAAACTATATCTTTTTCAAGATTTAATGTTTGGTTTATAGCGTCAATTTTCCACTTCATTTGCAAACTCATCAATTCTTCATAGTTATCAGCAGAATAATTGTTTAAATCCTCATTACAAGAAACAATAAAAGGTTCATAGCCAATAAGGCCTGCCTTTTTTATATTTGACAAACAGTTTATGTCAAACAGAGTTACTACATTACTTCCAATATTTTCGTAGAATCTATTTGATAAATTATTAAATCTTGTATGAGTTGAAACATCCTCAATATATAAGCTAAATCTAAAAAGACTTAAATCACCTCTGCTAATGTCCAATTCTTTGATTAACGGTGAAGTACTGCCATCTTTTTTAAATTCAATAGAGTTTTTATTCTTACAAGAAAGATAAATATTCTTTTTTAAATATATACCATGATATTTTTTCCTATCTGGTCTATGAGTCCCAAAGTAAATATGGTCATACTTTTTTTCCTTAACAGTTTGAAACTCATTGAAAAGTATAAGATTTAAATTTTTTGTTACCTTGTTTTTGACAGATTTAAATTTATTAATAAAATCATAATTGGCTAAAATATAAGAAGGTCTTTCCTTTAATTGATTATTAAAAAAAGAGTTTGGAACTACATCGTATTCGTTGGCAATCCATATATAAGGTGAATTATTGTTAAAAAACAATGCTTTTAATTTTTTATGAGGTCTAAAAAAAGCAGAGCCGTAATGTGATACTAAAAGGTCATACTTAACGCTAGGATTGATTCTTTCTTGAGTATTAGAGTAAAAAATATCAACTTTATGTCCTTTGTCTTCTAAGACTTTATTAATCCATATAGCGTTTTTTATATAAGCAGATATGGTATTTCCCGTAGGATGTGGTATTTGACAAAAAATTCTCATCTCTTAACCATTAGTTTTTCAAAGTCTTTATAGAAAATTTCGTTTTTTTGTAAACGCAAAAAGCCCTGAAGTTGCTCCATTTCCTCAATAGTTTCGCATTTAATTAAAAAGTTTTGATTTTCTTTGTATGTTTCCTCTGTAATATCTATATCAAGGTCATCATCACTGTTAAGCATATAGGCCAATTCATCAACATTAAATCCTATCAAACTTATATCAAAATCTAGCATTTGCAGGGTTTCTATCTCCTGCTTTAACATATTTTCGTTCCATGCAGCATTTAGTGCTAGTTGGTTATCGGCTATAATATAAGCCTGCCTTTGAATTTCTGTTAAGCCTTTGAGAGTAATAGTAGGGACTTCATCTATACCTAGAATTTTGGCAGCTTCAGTACGCCCGTGACCAGCTATAATCATGCCCTTTTCATCAATTAAGACAGGGTTAGTGAAGCCGAATTCAACTATAGATGCTGTGATTTGATGAATCTGCGCCTCTGAATGAGTGCGCGAATTGTTGATATACGGAATTAGATTGTCCGTAGCAATGTATTGTATCTCTAACATAATCACCCCTAGTGATCTGGTTTAGCCTCTGGCTAGGGGTGAGTGTACCAATGTTGATTTTAGAATACTATCCTAGTGATATTGGCTTTTAAAAAAATCGAGGTATTTAGAGACATCATCGACAGGCAACTCTTGTGTCTGATTATGATAGGATTTTCTTCTAGTTCTAGTCTGAAAGAAACTTTTATGTTCTGGATGTCTCTCCATAAACAACCGAGCATAGTGTGAAATCCACCCATCATCTATCTTGTAATCATCATCTGTACCCGTCATTGCTGTCTCCCAGCGAATTCTATGAAAAATACATTTAGCTGAAAAATAGGATTTTTTACTCGCTATTTGTAAAGCAAAGTGTTCAAACATTTCATAAATTTTTGGATTGTCAAAATGATATATCTTAAAATTTTCTTGTGTCCACTTCCCTTCTGGCTTGCTCATAATTATTACCCTTTAGTTTGAATAGAATATGTGTCTACCTATCTTGCGCGTAACATCTAGCCCTGCTGACCAATACGGTTGTACATCATCACGATGATAGAATACTGCCCCATCTGTAACATCAAACAATCTAATACTAGCCAACATAGCGATTGATAAGGCCACGCTATAAGCCTCTTGGTCATTAATCGTCTCTAGTTTACCATCGCACCAATAGCTGAAATGGCATTGGTTCCTGATGGGATGATCACCGATATACCTTGCTTGCTTTGTAACTTCGCAGGAGGTTGAAGGGAACTTGTCAGACTCAACTCTATTGATAATCGTATTAGCTACCGCAAGCTGCCCTTCTAAGGGCTCAGACCGAGCCTCAAAGTAGACAGCCATAGCTAGACAAGTTAGTGAAGCAATCATAAGCAGTGGTGAGCGTCTAAGATTGAGGATTCATATCCCATGATAGTCTCATAGGACACTGCTCTGAGCTTTCTTAGAATAAACATTTGCATGGCCGCTGCTGTAGTTATCCAGTTATTTTCAGCAAGATTAAACATATAATGGTCAAGCGTACCAATATCATCTCCTATAGCTACCTCCAATAAATCGGGTTGAATCGTTTTAAGATGTTTCCAAACCATATCTAATATTAAGGCAGTTGGTTCAACCTTCTCGTCTTTAATTAGCTCTGGCATATTATCAAGCAATATCTTAGTTATTTCTGCGCTCATTGGTCTTGCTCCCCTTTTAAAAAAGAATTTACGGTAAAAACATTTCCTTTATCGTCTGTAAACCTATATTTTGTAACTGTAAATGGTCTGCCGACCGCCTCAAGAACTTCAGTAGTGATTTCTACTTCTTTAATGTCGTGAATATTCAGGCTGTTCATTGTCTTCATTGGTCTTGCTCCTCAATCTGCTTTATTTCCACCTTCATTTCAGGCCATTTCTCTTCTGATTTTTGCTTAAATCGTTCAGCCTCTTCTTTTGTATCGCAGAGCGGGTAACACCCATGTTCGTTGTAGAATAGCTGGTATTTTGTCATCTTATTTGCACCCCTTTTCATAGGTATTTTTATAGTCAGGCCATCCTATATCGCCATTTGATTGCTTGTGAAGATTAACCATCTCGCAATAGTTCTGATCTGCATCCCGCTCTAGCTCTGAATCATTGGCTGATACCAGTAGAATTGAGCCTAGTAAAAATAAGGTGATTAATAGAGGCTTCATGCTAGAGCCTCCGCAGCATCGATATTGCTCATGATGAATTCATTTAGACTTCCAGAGAATATTTCTTTCCAATATGTGGTGAATCCCTCGCCATCTCCCAACGAAACGTGTCTTGAATGGCAGATGATATCGGCTAACCCGTAACCAGTGCTGGTAATAGAGTAACGATAGTCTGTATCTCCATGCGTACTATGACAGCGGGTAATCTCTGCTCTTTTATTGGCAGCTATGAATGACTCTAGTAATGGACG
>Ga0307489_10000273_pt1 | contig 29821 bp, 47 predicted proteins | sample SB12metaG_FD_202247 | JGI IMG/M metagenome (GOLD analysis project Ga0307489, IMG submission 202247) | Sea-ice brine microbial communities from Beaufort Sea near Barrow, Alaska, United States - SB 1.2 | ecosystem: Environmental > Aquatic > Marine > Coastal | place: USA: Alaska | collected... | reverse complement strand
CCCACGCGCAAAGCGGCAGGGCGATGAGCACGAGGACGTTGATGATGACCCAGGTGATCTTCAGCACCTTGCGGAAGATGGCGCTCATGCTCACTTTCTCGTTCCGCTCCAGCCCGTCCTCATTCGCCATCTTGCGCGGCCGCGCGGAGCTGTGCTCACTCCGAACTCTTCTTCCCTTTCCGAACTTTTCTTCCTTCCTCTCTTCGACCCTTCGACGCGCGACCACGCAACACGCGGCGAGGGAGCAGGTGTGTCACCGGCGCTCCCCCGGTCGACGAGATGGCGAGTCCGCGCGAGCCGGGCGCCGCGAGCAGCGCTGTGGAACGCAACGTCCAGCCACGCGGGCGACCGGGGGGGTGCCCTTCGTTGAGTAATCCCTCTCGAGACGGGAGAGAGAGGAGATGCTCTGGGTTTGGCTGTTTGGGGCGGTTGGATATGAGACGCCAAGACACACAGAACCCGCGCCCGCTGACAGAGTGCGGCAGGCGCGCGGCGGAGGGTTGTAATGATCTTCGTCCTCCACAACATCTCCAGCAGCACACGACAGGGTGCCTTCCGCGAGAGAAACTCCGGTATATTCTCGCGCGAGCTTCAACGGTAAATCCGAATCCCCCCACCGGATCTGCCCCCGATGGCATACCCATTGGGATCTGCGTCCTACAAATCCCCTCCCGCACCCACAGCCCCACTCCAACGGGAGGCGAGAGTTCCTCGTCGTCTCGAGTCGTCGGGGTCGCGGCGCGTCGGTGCGGCGGGCGTGTCGGCATGGCGGCCTCGGCGGCATTCAGCAGCGCAAGCAGCGTCGGAGTGTGCCGACAAAGCAATAATGTTTCCGATGGACCTGGACTCAACAACAGGGTGGGGCACGCGGTGGGGGGGAGACACTTCGTGACGAGGATGAGGACGAGGAGGGGGAGAAACCACGCGACGGCGGCGGCGGCAGCGGGGGCGGGTGCCTCCCGCCCAGGCGCGCTCCATTTGGGCGTGGTAATCACCGGCGCCACCAAAGGCGTGGGGTTCGCGCTGGCCCGAGAGTTCCTGGCCGCGGGCGACCGCGTGTGCATCTGCGGGCGCTCTCAGACGCGGGTGGACGCCGCCATTGCCGCGCTCCGCCGCGAGTTCCCAGGTAGGGCGCTGCATGTTGGCCCTATCCAACACGCGTTGAAAGCGCCTGGAACTGAGCGCTTGAAAAACTAACGTTTGCATTCAAGTTTTGCTTACAATTTCAACTTGCGTCGGTACACCCCGGCACCTGCGTGAGCGGCCTGCAGTGTGACGTGACGGACCCGCGGGACGTGGACGCCTTCGGTGACTACGCCGCGTCCACCATCGGAGTGATCCACCACTGGCTCAATAACGCGGGGATGGTGAGCAGCCGCGAACCGCTGATGTCCATCGAACCCGCGGAGGTGGTGCAGGTGTGCAACACCAACCTGACGGGCGCCATCCTGTGCTGCCAGAAGGCGGTCCGCCTCATGCAGCGCCAGCCGCACGGCTCCGACACGGACACCAAGCAGCTGTACAACATCTATAACTTCGGGTTCAGCCAATGGGGCGCGTCGTTCAGTAAGTCCACGTGCACACACAAGGCCACCAAGCGGGGCCTGTCGCAGCTGACGCAGAGCCTGAGCGAGGAGCTGAGCGAGGCGGGCGTGGCGTGCGTGGGAGTGCACCAGCTGAGCCCGGGTATGGTGCTGACGGACCTGCTGCTGCAGGGCGCGTCGCCCGTCGCCCGCCGCTTCTTCAACGTGTTGGCAGAGGAGCCCGAGGTTGTGGCCGCAGACCTGGTCCCCAAGCTGCGCGCCGTGTCCGGCATGGACTCTGCCACTTCTCAGCTGTTATTGTCAATCAAGCTTACTGGAACACACACACCCAGCGTATCCCACGAAAAGTGCTTACGATGAGGTGAGAAGTGCATGAGTGAGGCGCCCCTGGTGAGTGGCACCAACACCGCCATCGAGTTCCTCACGCTGCCCGACGCGCTGCGCCGGGTGCTCACCGGCGCGCCTGACATCATCACGGGCCACGGGCAGGGCCTAGGCTACGCTCGTCCACTTTTCGGCAGACGTGAGCACAGTTTGTGGGATACATTGTTGGGTGGTTGCAGGGTTTCTCTGTGACAAAATCGGCTCTGATTGAGGTGAGAGGGGACGCGTGTCAACCCCTGGCGGCAGGCGGTTCTTTGACGCAGAGGGCATGCGGCTGGCGACGGCGGGCGAGCGGTACAGGGCCAATGGCACGCGGATGTTGTACGACGGCATGGAGTGAGCGGTACAAGGCCGAGGGAACGCAGAAGTCGTATGGCGTGAAGTGAAGTAAACTGAATTGTATAAGTACTTGCATATTAATGAAGAACAGTATGAATGTAAATGTAGAGAGTAAAACCGAACCGCAAATGTTGCCTATCCCGGGATCCAACCTCCATTTCACTCCGACCAACCTCCGCCCGCCAAGCTCAATTTGAGCTCCATCCAAAGCTCTTCGTCCAACCCCATCGAAAGCAGTCTCCCCTGTTCTAGTTTCAAGAGCTTAGATCCAGGTGCCTTCAATCTGGATTTCATAGGGTCAACCAGCACCGTCCTAATTTTATCAGCACGGCCGACGTCCGGACGACGCCGACCGCGACCCCCCCATCGGATCTGAACATAATCAACGTCATATGAGGTGTTCCCCGCCGCAACCCATCACTTCGCCGCCGCGCCGCCTCATCACCTCCAGCCACTCTCCCTCGTCCAATCCCGCGACCTCCGGATCCTCCGCATCTGCGACTCCCTCCTCCTTCTCCTTCACCTCTTCCTCCTCCTCTACCTCTCCCGCCTCCTCCTTTACGACCGCAGCTGTCACCACAGCCTCCTCCTCTACACTACCGCCGCCCCCAGAGACCGCCGCCGACCGTCCCGTTCGCATCAATGCAGACCCGCAGCGGCATCGTGCGGCTCGAGGCGCCGTGCGACGAGATGCGCACGCGCAGCGGGCATCGCGTGGGAATTTCGGGCGCTGCGGCGCAGGCGCAGCGTGTGCCCACCTCCGCCGCCGAGGCCAGGGCCATGCTCATGAAAGACGGCAGGGATCACCACGACGTTACCTTCCGCCGCCGCCGGCCACCGCCGCCGCCACCACCTACCGCCGTCGCCCGCCGCCGCCGCCGCCGCCATCTCACCTTATCACCGCCGCCCCGCCGCTCCGTACAGACCAATACAATCTCACCGCCGCCCGCCGTAATACACCCTAAGACACCCGTCGTTGTAGTAAGAATCTCCGGTGCAGGCAGTGGCACGCACCCTACGCGGCGCGGTGAAGATGCCTTTGGAGCACGAGGCGGCGTTCATCGAGGGCCTGGCGGGGCTGCTGGCGCGCTGGACCGCCCTGCAGCTCGCCATCACCAACGAGTGGCGGGGACCGGCACACACCGCCCGCCACGTCATCGACCTCCGACACGCGTTTGCCGAACCCTCATTCATTGAGGCACACAGCATCCTGTGACGTGGCGAGCGGTACCTGCCGCTGCCAGGGTCTGTCATCCGCCACGTTTTGAGCCGTCGTTGCTTGAGTTTTATGTCATCCTATGATGCGGCAAGCGGTATCTACCCGGCCGTAAGGAATGGGGCGGCTCTGAGAGCGTTGCGAAGGGCGCCGCCGCGGTGGAGGAGCTCACCGACTGGTTCCTCAAGCGCAAGGCAGGGGGGTATTGACAACAAGCACCCGACCGACGATAAATCTCCTCCTCCTCCTCTTCGCGTCTGTATGAGTATTTACAGTCAATTTAAGCCGTGCTCCAATCTCGGTCGAGTGCTCGTTCTCAATGACCCTCCTGGCAGGGTGGCAAGTACGCCGAGGATCTGGAGGAGCTCCTGGTTGAGGTTTTGAGCGACGACTTCTGCGTGCTGTGCGAGGACGGCAGGGGCTTCCACTCGTCCACTTCTCATCTCTGAACCCTCGTTTCTTGAGTTAAGTGCCACCCGCCTGATTATTTCAGACCGTGCCAACAGCGGCCGGTACGGACCTGTGGCTTCCTTTTGTCCACTTCTCAACTCACTCAACCGAGCCGTTTTTGTCACTGAAACCCTTAAACTGCCTAACGAATCCCACTGAAATCGCTCACGTGATGCTGAAAAGCGGAGGAGTGTATCGCCCCTGTCGGACGGATCGCCGCGGGAGGTGGCGGAGATGGCGTGCCGGATGTTCGAGCGCGTGGCGCAGGGCCACTACGCCATGGCGCGGGACATATGCAGCCGGCATGGCGTGACTGTGTGCCCGTAGTGTACCAGTGTACCCAGTGCCTGACTGTTTGCCCATATGCGCGACATCTGCAGCCGGTGGGGCGTGGCCAACTGGTCATACCTGTCAAACTAGGGGTTTTCTGGTGAGGGGCGCTAACCCACGTATCTTTGAGTATGGAGTTTGGCATCCTATGACGTGGCGAGCAATTTCTGCCGGACCCCACTGAGCGGCCGCAGCTGAAGGAAGTGTTGGAGCGCAGTAACCGCATTGTGAAAAGCTTGGGCGCGGACGGCGCTGGCGGCGGCGGTGGGGCCTGCCACACAGTGCTCATAACTTCATTCCACAGATTCGCCAACCCCTCTGCCATTGAGTTCAGTGCCAGGCACAGGGTGTGGTTGCTCACAGTGGTTGCTCACAGTGGTTGCTCACACCTGCCAACACGTGTAGACGTCAACCTATAGCCTTAATTTTTGGAACGTGGGGAATCGCCACTACGGCAGCCATTCTACCCAGTATCACACCACCACGGCCGCCGTTCTGCCCAATATCATGTCCCTCCAGCCAGCCGCCATTCGACCCAATATCACACCCCCGCCTTTTTTATGGTATGAGCAGTTTCTGGCGGGCCCTATTTGGCGACGACGACTCCTCGGACGACTCCGGGTCGGACGAGGAGATGGAGATGGACGCCGAGGCAGGGCCTGGCCTGGCTGTATGCGTATAGTATACCGGAGCACCCGTACACACTCGCCGCATCCTCGTTCCCTGGCCCGACCACTCGTTCCATGTTCAGCTTCAGCCTTACTGTTCGCTCATTGTGCACCCGTGCACTCGCAGTCTCGTACACACTCGCCGCATTCTCCAGCCTGGACCTGTGGCACGGCAACCTGTTCCCTTGTCAGCTCAGCCTTAATGTTCGCTCATACTGTACCCGTGTACCCGTGTACCCATGTACCTGTGTCCCGTACACGCTCGCTGCATCATCCTCCCTGACAATGAGTGAGGGAAGGAGTGCTGTGGGCCCTGCGCTATGGGGGAAGCACTGGCGGCGGCGATGGGCGGCATGGGCGGCCCGGGCGCGGGCGGGGGTGAGGGGGGGGGCAGCGGCGGGGGCCGGCAGCATGGGGTACGGCCTGCCATTGCATTGCCCAACATTGCCCGCTTCGTCATCGATAGACAATTTGAACCCTCGCTTCCTCGCTTGTTGAGTCAAATGGAGACGGGGGCCAAGGCGAAAGCCTGGTGCCTGCTCATACACGCGGAAGCGTCTTTCTCTCTCGCTTGTTCAGTCAAATGGCGTCCTATGACATGGCGAGCAGAATCTGGCGGCCCTAGCGCGCGGGCATGCGGGCGGCGCAGGCGGCGCCGGACGAGGACGGGTGGTGCACCATGCCCACCAAGGGGCGACGATGAGCCGTCAAGAACATGACACATGGTGTAACGGCACACAGAGGGGAGGCGGTGAGGAGCGGAGGACACATCCCACAGTGTGCCGGCACGCGCGCTAGTACCAAGGGGAGGCGGTGAAGACTACGCAACACAACACATAGAGTACCGGCCCACGCATTAGTACCTAGGGCAGACGGTGGTGAGCAGCGAGTGACACATGTTGTTCTCCTTTTGTATTATCAAGAAAACGAAATTACTCGATGTTTCTGTTTTCTGTAGCACGGGGTATGCTGGTGACACCCTGCGCTACTCCACGACAACCATCGCTGCGATCAGCCACCACAGCGCCCACCCACACCCCCACCCTCTCCCGACGTCAGAAGGCGAGGAATTAAATCTCATTAGAGAGACAGTTGTCCCGTCGTCCGCCACATCTCATCACCCTCCTCCCTCGGACCCCACGCCCACACCCACTTAGCACGGCGCTCACTGCACGAAGGGCACCTCCTCTATGCTGACGAACTCCTCCACCTGCACCTCCTCCTCCACCACGTTGTCGCCGCCCTCGCGCTTCCACTCGGGGTACCGCACCAGCATCAGCGCCCGCAGCTTGGTGGCGTACGGCGTGCCGTCCACCAGCGCCGCCCGCTTCGTCGCCAGCCAGTTTTTCCAGTCGTCCGTGACGCCCTGCTTCTCTGCCGCCAGGTGCGTGTCCTGCTGGTTGCGGATGGACTCGTCCAGCTCCTCGAACCGCTTGGAGTACTTCTTCAGGTTGCGCACGATCTCCGCCTCCTGCTCCGGCGTGTGCAGGGTGGGCGCGCGCGGGCGCCACAGGAACTGGTAGAAGCGCTCCTTCTGGTGCTTGTACAGCAGCTTGCCGTTGAAGGTCCACAGGTGGAACCCGTTCAGGAGGGTCGTTGAGAACAAGCATTCGACCGAGATCAGAGCATGACGTGCATCCAGGGTGAATGCAGTACTCGATACCGACGCTCGGAGAAGGGTGAGGGGATTCAACGTCGGAGTGTGCAGGGGAGGCGGAGGAGATTGCAACGTCACGTCAGTGGAGTGCTGGTTCTCAACACCCCCCCTGCCGTTCTCCATCTGGTGCACGGAGGTCACGGCGGTGGTGACGTAGCGCCCCGTGGGATCCCACTCCACATCCGTGGCCATGAAGTGTTCGCTCGTCGCCATGGTCTCCATCTCGTCCACGTTGAAGAACTCGAACTGGCCGTTCATGGTCTTGAGCCCCGCCAGTACCACCACCTGGCAGCAGGGTCATTGAGAACAACATCTCGACCGACATTGGATGGACGATAAATCGATATCAGGACGTGGGTAAATGGACATATGACGGTGCTTCCCCACGAACCGTGCCTGCGCGTCTGCATGATCAATTAACCTGAAGGGAAACCATGCTCTGATCACCATTCGAGTCGTTGTTCTCAAGAACCCCCCTGCCTTGCCCTGCGGCGACCAGAACAGATGGTTCGCCGTCTTCTGCTTGATGGTGCCGATCAGCCGAATCTTGTTCACTAGGCTGGAGTCCTTGTCAAGCATGGTATAGAAGGACACGTCGGGCCGCGCGCCGTCGCCGTGGATGACGGCGAAGCGGTGCCCCTTGGGCTCCCACGCGAACGCCACGATCTTCTCGTTCTTGTCGGGCAGCTCCAGCACCTCCATGGGGCAGTCCGGCTCGTTTACGCGGAAGAACTCAAAGCCGGAGAACGTGCTCTTCTTCGTCTTGGTGTGCCGGTCCACCTTCACGGCGAAGTACCCGCCGGACTGCTGCCAGAACATCTTGATGTCGGACACGGAGAACAGGTTCTTGGACCGGATTTCTTTTTTGGAGGGGATGGAGATGAGCGCCACGCGCGCCGGCGTGTTGCCGCCGTCCTGCTCGGGCTGGTACACTGAGATGATGGGGTCGGCCGGGCTCCAGCAGAAGTCCACCGCGCCGTCAAGTTTCAGGCTCTTCTTGTCCAGCAGCGCCATGTCGGACGCGTTGTACACGGAGATGGAGTTCTTGCCCAGCCGCGCGAAGAAGGCGCCCTCCGGCGACGGCCCGCCCCACTTGAACACCGGCCACGTCAGCCCCCCGCGCGCGCCCGCCGACGCAAACTCACTGATGGGCCCTTGGAACTGCCGCAGCCGCTGCCCGCCGCGCGTGTCGAAGAAGTTGACCACGACGGTGGCCTCCTCCCGCGCGTTGGTGGGGTCGTGCGTGGACCCCGTGGCCAGGTACCGCTCGCACGGCGAGAACTCGATGAACTGCACGGCATTGTGGCTGAACTTCTGGAAGCGGCCGAAGCTGGGCCCGCCCCACAGCGCGACGCCCTGGCGGTGCACCGTGGCCATGAAGTTGCCCCGCGGCGACCACTGCACGTACGACTCCGTCCAGAAGTCACGCTTGTACACCTCCACTCAGGGACTGACAGGTAACGCTTGCCACGTCATCCACCACACTTCAAACCCTCGGTTTATGAATTAAATGATATCTTATGACATGGAATACTCGAGCCATGTGTAGTGCTCGCCACGTCATCAAACGCATGTTTAACCCTCGTTTCTTGAGTCAGATGGCATCCTGTGACGTGGCGAGCAGTATCCGCCAGGCCCCACCTCCACCGGCTCCTTGACCTGCGCGTCGTTCCACATGATCTCCGTGGCGTCGCCGAAGCGGATGGCGAACTGGTCGCGCCCGCGCTCATCCAACATCCACGACTGCGTGTTCTCCTTGGCCACGTACGGCTTGGGCGCCGGCTCCTAATTGTAGCGCCGAGACTCCAAATTGAAAGCAAAACTTGAAAGCGGTCCAAAAATATAGTTTCAAGCGCTTAGATCCAGGCGATCTCAACGTGAGCTGCATAGGTTCAAGATCAACCTGCACCGCCGTACCTTGTACGCGTCCGGCACCGCCTCGTACTTGGCGAAGTCGTCGAACATGGACACCTTGAAGCAGGGGCTTACACTCGTTCACTTTTCAGCTCAACTTGAGCGTTGTTTATGGGACAGGGGTGCGCGGAGGGGTTGTGCGGCCCGTTTTAGGGGGGTGTCAGGGGGTGTTGAGGGTGTGTATGGTAGTTTCTTGTGTTAGACAAGGCTCAAGTTGAGCTGAAAAGTGAAGGAGTGTAAGCCCCTGCCTTGAAGATGTGCGCCTTATCCAGCTTGTACCCGTCCGTCTGCTCGCGCGCCGCCGCCGCCTCCTGCGCCGTGTGGAACTCCACGAACGCGAACCCCTTGGTGACGCCCGCCTCCACGGGCATGTGCAGCCCGCCCTCGCGCACCGTGCCGATCTGCCCGAAGATCTTTCTCAACACCGTGGACAGCTTCTCCACCTTGGCCTCTGGAATCCGCAGCAAGGGTCTGGCCACTCGTGTACCGCTCAGCTCAACCTGACTGTTTGCTCATCGTGTACAGGTGCGCTGGCACACACTCGCTCGCCGCATCCTCCTCGCTGGCCTGACCACTAGTCGCGTTTCCTGCTCAACCAGACGGTTTGCTCAGCGTTTACCCGCACACACTCGCCGCTACCTCCTCCACCTCCTCCGCCTTATAGTGCACTTTTACACTGTCGCCGCCTGCTCCTCCTCCTGCTGACCCGACCCGTCGGTCACTCGTCACCTCAAGTCAAAAGCTATCACGGGCGCGGCGAGTGTGTGCGGGTACAGTCACAACAGTCAGGGGACGCCGGCTTTTGTTTCTCAATCAACGCTGAACACCTTTTGACCTTTCTGATTGGGTGAGCGGTCCAGCCCGCAGAAATTGCCTACTTGGCACGGACGGGCCAACGAGAGCGCCCGTTAATTATCCGAAAGGATTTCCTCGGCCAATAGGATGGCGTGTAAGTCCCGGCCCCGCCTGTGGGAGGTTATCCACCACAATGACGCACCCGAAGCCGCTCTCGGTCTTCACCTCCTCCTCAGCCGCTTCCTCGTCGGCACTGTGGGGGTCGGGGGGGGGAGCGCAGCGGCGGCGTCAGCTTCAGGCTTACACACACGATATATAACGGGGGGCAGGGTGAAAGCCTGGTGCCTCCTATACAAGTGGAAGTGGACGCTTCTCTCTCTGTCCCTCGCATGCCAGATCTCACTCAGGCTGGGGGCCAGGGTGGACGCCCGGTGCCTCCTATACATGTGCAAGCTTCTCTCTGGGTCTCTCACATACCAGATCGTGCCGGCAGCCGGGGGCCGAGAGGGCAGCTACAGTCGATTCAAGGGTTACACATGCGCGATGTAGCCGCCGCGGCGGGCCGCTACTGTTGCCCGGCAGCAGCGGTGGCTCTGGGAACTCGGGCAGTGCGGTGGCGGTAGCATCTTCTGTGCAGTGGTTTGGTTCGCCGGGACGTACGGGGCACGGGCACTTACTCAGGCACTCCCATGTCGTCGCCGGCGGGGAGCACGAGCGCCTCGACGTCGACCTTTGTCCAGTCGACATAGCCATCCTGCGCGGACAACGGCACGGCGGAGACGTCAGCGGCGGCAATTGCACGAGGGTTGAAACTTGATGGGTGAGCAGAGCAACAGAGCGGCACTTCAGAAGAAACCACAAACAAGCAGAGGCCGAGTGAGGCGGAACGAGCAGCCGACGGACAGCCGGCGCCCTCGATCGCGCCCGTGTCATTCGCGCCAAGGAGGGCGCCAATGGAGGCACGTCGCAGCACCAAACACAGCCGGGGGGGTTGGGCACCGGAGCGGAGGCTGCTGCGGTGCCCGATGCCCTGAGATTGAAAAGGCGGGTTCGTCGTTCGTGGTGGTATTATAAACCCAGGGTAAATTAAATGGTGGGTGACTTGCCTCGCCGCGGGGGAGGTGACTGGGGATGGTGTCCATGCTGTGGGGGGGGGAGAGGGAGGGGGCGGTAGGCCGGACGGTCTACTGCCTCCGCCGGGGGGACGCGATCTGCGTGCGCGGGGTAGGCAAAAACGGATGCCCTGGGCGGCTCCCGCTGTTTTTATGTGCGGCTTGGCGGCTGGCGACCTGGCGTCTGCATGTCCTCACCGACCGGGCGGACGGACATTCGCGGAGGTGCCGGTCGCGCATAAATCGATAAATGATTCGCCGGGATCTTGCCATTATCCGGCTGCGACGCCGCGCCGCGCCGCGTCCGGGCGGTGCAGAGCGTTTCTTTGTCACACGCCGTGCACGCGGCACGACCTCGGCAGCGGCGGCGCGGCCCCGATCTGACCCTAGACCGGTGAGTGGCCCGCCGCGTCCCTCTCCAACACCCGTGCCACCCCCGCGTCGCAGCTTACCGGAGACGCCTCCCGGCGCACGGCGCGCGGCGACGCCTGTGCCTACGTGCCTCCAGCCTACACGCCTGCCTACATGCCGTGCGCTCTATTTCGCGTCGGTGAGAGAGCGCGCCATTCAGTGCGACGCGCGAGAGACGCCCTCGTCCGTCGTCGGGATTATGCGCCCCCGCGACTAGCTCGGACCACTCCGTTTGACAGGATGCCCTACGAACCGCTCGTCGTGTCCCTCAGGTACTGGAGTCAGTTTCAACAAGGCACACACAGCTGCAGTGTGTAGTCTACTCCTGTAGTCGGCATGGGTGCTCGCCCTCCGCGGCTCCGCGGCGCCGCCGGCACCGGCAGGGCCCGGCAGATCATGCTCACCACGTCATCGACACGCACATGTCACCGTCGATTTTGGGGGTCAATGGCATGACCTGGCGAGCGTTATCTGCCGACGCTGACGTCAGCATAGGCTCCCGGGAATGAGTTTGGTGTGTTAGTTTGTAAGGTGACAGCAGGTGGAGCTGGTATGCCCTGGGTTCCTTGTTGCCGGTCCTGGTACTGACCGCCTTGCGGACCGGGGTTGTCGTCGGGACGCGACCGCGACGACGCGACGTGTGATACTGTCGACACCACGATATCAGGATGACGAGGAATTCAATAGCGGCACGTGTTTTCTTTTACGAATCCCAAGGACGTGCGCGGGAGGCCCGACACGGCGGCCCGCTCTTCGGCGGCGGCGGCGGCGGCGGCGGCGGAGAACGCGCTCTGGTGGCCCTCGTCCTCATGGGTATGCCCTCGCCTCTTCTTTCAATTCCATGTTTTACTACAGACTAGCTCAGGCGAAGGCATGTCAGCTAGGAGCTTTTTGGTACTCCAGAAGTCACCTCATTGTCACCACCCATACTCCGTGCCGCCCGCACAGCGGGGTGGGGGGCGTGAGTTCGTTGTATGGCATGCACCAGTACTGCGGAAATTTGGCTGGGGCCTCGCCCCGACGTAGGCTCTCCATTTAACTCACGAAACGAGGGACCTGGATTGTAAAACAGGTGTCGATGACTTGGCGAGCAATATCTGCCAGGCCCTGTCCCTAGCGGCGATCTGCCCCACCTGCGCCGCCGACGACATGTCCCGCGCTCTCACCGGTCACGGAGGAAAAGCAGCGCCGCGCGCCAACCTCGGGGACTTGTGCGACCACGCGATGCTGAAGCGCGCGCTGCACTGGTAGAGCGGTGCAGGTTGAACCGATGAAGCCCATGTGAAAGCGCCTGGGTTGACCGCGCTGTGTGTCAGCGCTTGAAATTAAAATATGTTGAACCGCCTGCAAAATTTGCATTCAAATTCAACTTGCGCCGCTAGACATTGGCACGCGGACGCGAATAAGAGCATCGCGCTGGCTGAAGGAGCTAACGCTTATCCATTTTCGGGGTTCACGTGAGCAGATTTGGGTGGATATGCTAGGTGTTTTCTGTGACAGAAACGGCCCAGGTTGAGCTGGGTAGTGGACGAGTGTAAGCCCCTGACTGGTGGTGAGCAACGCCGCCGACACCCCCGCGTTTGTGGAGATGACCCGCTGGTACGTGCGGGGCATGCACCGAACGCACACGCCGTATTTGTTCATGACGATGAACGATGCGCAGTGCCAATTTATCCAGCAGATCATCGATGAAACGCTGGGGACGGACACAACAACGCAGTCGCCGGCGGCGGCGGCGGCAGAGGCAGCGGCAGGGACTGGTAAATAGTGCTCGCCACGTCACAGGACCAAAGTCAACTCAAGAAACGAGGATTCCAAATGCGTTTGATGACGCAGCCAGCACTAGACATCAGTCCCTAGGCGGCGGTGGCGGCGGCGAGGGAGGCGCTCTTGAAGCAGTCTCCCGGGGCGGCGGCGGCGGCGGCGGCGGCGGCGGCGGCGGCGGTGATGGAGGCGCGTCTGGAGGCCGCGCATGAATTGGGCGGCGGCGGCGGCGGCGGCGGCTCGAGCGATGCGCCATCGAAGGCCCAAGCGATGCGCCATCTCCATCTCCAGAGCCACCCGCACGCCCCGCACGTCTCCAAGCCGCGGTGCGGTGTGTGCAAGTCGGGGTTTCCGACCAAGAACCAGCTCAATGACCCCATGATGCTCATGCGCCTGCGCTACAAGCTTCTTTCGGTAGGGCCTGGCATAACTCTTCATTTTTTCAATTGACTTTCTAAGCAGGCCAACGTCTAAGCGTCTTAGTAGGTCACCTATGACAGTTACCACACCTGTCGCCTGAAGGGCGTGGCAGAAATTGCTTGCCACGTGATAGGATTGCTCGCTACGTCAGGTTACCCAAGAAGCCAAGGTTCATCATGTGTTCGACGACATGGCGAGCAATGTGGGTGAGGCCTTCGCTCCGGGACACCATCCACCTGGGTTACAACGGGCTGGTCTCAGACTTGGACATCGTGTTCCACGCCAACCCGTTCGTGTATCTGGACCAGTTGAAGGAGTACGCCATGACGGCGTGGATAGAGGGCCACGGCGTCAAAGTCAACACTGGGTTCGTGTTTGCGCGAGGCGACTTGGAACCAAACGGCGAGGCAGGGGGGTCATTGAGAAAGAACAATTGCTCCATCGACGCGGAATTTCCTCCTCCTTCTCCTCCTCCTCCCTCTCCTCTGCGCATCTGTATGAGCATTCACCCTGAACGTGAGTCGTGCGGGCACGTCCGATCTCGGTTGGAGTGCTTGTTCTCAATGTCCCTCCAGCATTCGAACTGGGGTTATTGAGAACAAGCACTTGACCGTAAACCGAGTCCGCGCGTCCGTATGAGCATTCTCCCTGCGTGAAAAGCCATGCTCCGATATCGGTTGGAGTGCTTGTTCTCATTGACCCTCCTGTGCGGAGCGACACGTTGCCAAGATGATGCTCGGCGACTTCGTGCAACGCCAGGAATGGGCTCATGAGCACACTGGTAGGCCGGTGCAGGTTGACCCCGTGTTGGCCGCGCTTGGTTTCGGCGCTTGCATCTAGTGCCTGGTCTGTGAGCTGTAAGTAATTACTTGGCTAGTAAGTACTCGGACGAGTTATTGCATCGTCAGATCACTTATTTACTTGCTCAACTTACTTAGCTAACAGACCAGGTACTAGAGTATGATGAATCGCTTTCAAACTTTGCCTCAGATTCCAACTTGCGCCGCTACACGCTGCTGAGATGCACGCCAAAATATTCGTCAACCAACCGGATGTATCGGCGCAGGAAGTGGAGGAAGGGATCCGGGTAGGGAGGTGAAGGTTAACCCCAGGTTGACCCCAGGCTGACCCTGGGCTGACCCTGGGCTGACCCTGGGCTGACCCTGGGCTGACCCTGGGCTGACCCTGGGCTGACCCTGGGCTGACCATGGGCTGACCCTGGGCTGACCCTGGGCTGACCCTGGGCTGACCCTGGGCTGACCCTGGGCTGACCCTGGGCTGACCCTGAGTTGCCCGTGCTTGGGCTCAGCGACTGAAGCTACTCGTAACATGTGACACACCGCTTGCAAACTTTGCTTCCAATTTCAACATGCGGCACTACATCCGGGGGTTCTTTGGAACCAACGAGCCGTCCCTCATCGAGCACGTCACCAACGACCAGGACATGATGCAGGTGGGTCCTGGCAGATGATCCAAACGTCCTGCAACACATCCGCTGAATGCCGTGTCTTGAGCTAAATTCAGTGTCGGAGGGACCGGTCCCTCTCATCTCCTCGAAACTGAGGGTCTATGTACTCATTGATCGTAACCCGGTCGGACTGTCAGCGAGTTGGTTGGTCCAGCGAAATGGACAGTTCAGATTGGTCGAACAGAATTCGATACCACATCTTCCATACCAGACCCGACACTGAGTTTTTAAATACCACCTGTCTGATGTCGTGAGGATTTTCTGCCAGACTCTAGCTACACGTTCACCCACCCTGGTTTCTTGGTTTAAATACCAACCGTCGGATGTTGTGAGGATGTTCCGCCGGCCCCCAGGTGCAGGATGTGGTGGACTCCGCCAGCGCCAGCGGTTTCACCGAGAAGCGCGTTTACAGAGGCTTACGTGCGCGGTAGGAACTAATGGACAGTGCTCGCCACGTCATCAAACGCATTCTGACCCCTCGTTTCTTGAGTCAAATGGCATTCTATGACATGGCGAGCACTATCCGTCCGCCACTTCATCAGACACATTTTGAACCCTCGTTTCTTTAGTCGAACATCCTATGACGTGGCGAGCACTATCCATCAGCCCCTGGTGCGCGGTTTGAGCAGTACCGGGGCAACCAGTCTGGCTTTGAACTGGTGCTGCACGACTCGTCGACATCCCGAGCGGTGGTTCGCACCGTTGACATCAGTGACACCCTGAATTTGTCAAAAACCGCCGGAAAGGAGTTCGGTTGTTACTTCGTTGATGAAAATGTGGAGCCTAGTATGCAGTGCGTGGAGGTGAGGGACGGCCACCACCCAATTGAGCGTGTGCTATCTGCACCAAGCTGGTAGGGCCTGGCGGATATTGCTCGCTACATCATAAGATGCCATTTAATTCAGAAAATGAGGGTTCAAAATACATTGAAGGATATTTGGAGCAATTTCTGCCAGGCCCTACACGCTGGCTGATCGAGGGGCCACGGGGTGACGAGCACTGTTTCAAAAACCCTGAGTTGGCGCCCGCGGCCATTCGGCATTGCGTGGGGAAGAACCCGGAGTGTCTGTACCCGCGCGGTGGTGGCCGGGTGCGGTGCCGCAGGGCTGGTGCGGGAGCGAACCGTGCCCACCCAAGACGCGGCGGCGGCTGATTGAGGTGTGGCGCGGGGCGGCAGGGTTCCTGCGCGGGGGCGGGGCATAAACGGGGAGGCTGTCGCAGCAGGGATCCATTTCGCCGACAGCAGGCGCTCACATAGTTTGTATTCCAGTTTTAGCCGCACTCTGTACTGGCGTGCACTTGTCTGTCAAGGCACTACAGCAGCTAGGTCTGTCAGGGTTTAGGCCTATCCAGGGGAAACATGTAAGGCTACTTCATGCTCTTGTTCTACCTAAGTGTCAACAACGAGGTTGACCGTTAACTACTAGAATCATAATTCTTAAATGAAGAATTTAATAAATCATTGAATGAATAGAGCCATCCACCACGCTGGTCCCTCGATGGGAGGCCGGTGTGGCGTGTGGCAAACTGCCCGGAAATCGCCCACAGTATGACAGTAATAGAGCAGCAACCGCTTAGGTTGTTACTTAATTAATTAGAGTCAGTCGAAGGAGGGCGCGACGCACTTGCCGGCGATCTCACCCCAGTGTTCCACCCGGCTCATCCGGAACTGCCCCTTGTACTCCTCCAGCAGCGAGCAGCTGTGTCTTGGCGGCCCGCACATGGGCACCTTCACCCAGGGTACACCGGTACACTATGCGCACTGGTCAGATTGAGAACAGGGGCTTACACCCGTCCACTTTTCAGCTCAACGTAGGCACTTTGTGTAGGATGTGTTGGTCGGTTTCATTGACGAAAGCGTATCAGGTTGAGCTGAGAGGTAAACCAGTAGAAGCCCTTGTTGAAATCGAGATGGGGACCAGGGTGTGTCACTGCAGCCACAGGCTGTCACTGTGTACATCACTGGCGCAAGTGAAAGACAACTGATACGGGAACGGCCACACCTGCAGCGAGCAGTAGAGCAGCGCGCGGCGCGACCCGTCCACCGCGTGGTTCGCGCCGCCGCCGTGCACGGTGCGCGAGTCCATGATGAGCATATCCCCCGCCTTCAGCGGCACCGGCGCCGCCACGCCCCACGTCGCCACCGACCCACGCGCCTCCGCCTCAAAAGTAACGTCCGCGCCGTCCTTGAGAGCCAAGTGCGCCGCTTCACAGTGCGACCTCGAAGGAGAGTCTTTGACAAGCACTCGAACTACCGAGATGAAAGCATGGTCAACCCTCAGTCTTCACGGTACACGCTGGGCTCGTCGATACCACTTCGGTAGAGTGCTTGCTCTCAATAATGTGCCTGTTCTCAACATCGGTCGAGTGCTTATTCTCAATACAGTGCTTGTTGTCAACGTTCTCCCTGCCTGGGCGAGATACACGTGGGCCCCATGGCGGGTGACACGTCCTGCAGCGCCAGGAAGCACGTTAACAGCACCACGTGATCCTGCCCGGGCGGCTGCATCTTGGTGTCCGCATGCAGCTTCTGCGCCGCCGCGCCGCGGTCGCTCACCAGCGCCGCCAGCTCGCACACCTCCGCGTCCTCCCTCATGTAGCGCCGCATCTTCAAATTGAAAGCAACATGGAAGCAATTACTCGTATTTAGCTTCATGCCCCGAAACCACGCGCGGTCAATCCGGGGTCGACCTGGGGTCAGCCAGCACCGCCGTGCCGTGACCGTCTCCGCCAGCGCGCCGCCAACGACCCGCAGCGCGTGCGACAGCGCGGCGTGGATGGGGGGCGCCATCTGGTATGGAGTGCTGGACATTGCTCGCCACGTCATAGGATGCCGTGGAATTCCAGATACGAGGGTTCAAAATGCCTTTGTCGACGTGGCGAGCACCGTCCATGAATGAGGCCCTACCATCTGCAGGCGCAGGTCGCGGCGGCTGCCCCCCGCCGCCACGTTGCTGAACCACCGGTGATTCGCCTCCGCGTGCTCGTGCGTGCGCTCCATCTGACAGGATGGGGAGGACGGGGGAGGGGGTCAACGACTGGAACGGTTGCTGGAACGGTTGGTGGGACGGTTGCTGGAACGGTTGCTGGAACAGTTGCTGGAAGCCTGGAACGGTTGCTGGAACGGTTGCTGGACCGGTTGTTGGACCGGTTGGTGGGATGAGTAGATGAGGAGGGATGAGTGGACGAGGGGATGAGTGAACGGCGTGAGGGGGGTTGGACGGCGGGAGGGGGTGGAGTGGGCTGCACAAGCGCGTAGCTGCAACAGGTCCCCGGAAGGCGGTGGTGGGCACGCGGCGGCACGGGGGAAGGGGGTTTGGAGTGGGCACTTCACCGATTGCGAATCAGGGTGTGTATATAGAAACGCCAGAGCTCTCTCCGAGAGTGCTCAATAAAACGTGGGGCTGCGTCGCAGCACACAAACATGACGGCGCTGGACTGCGATACGTATCGATGTGTGCACCGGTACAAGTATGTGGTGGATGACGTGTCGAGCGCCAGTGGGTGCGCTCACTGCCTTGGATGGGTGGGGCAATGGATTCGCGATGAGGCAGTGAGCCACGCGTGAGCCAACGGGTGACGCCCAAGTGTGTCACGTGTCGATGCCGTGGCGGCCGACAGTCGCCTGTGGGACACGCGCAACGCACCCACGGTATGTACTCGATGGCGGTGTCGGCCTCCCCCGAGGATCGCAGCGCCAGCGCCAGCGCATCGTTGACGTGTTCCAATGCGGCGTCTGTAATCTCCGTCGGACACACCCCGCGCACGACGAGCGCGCCGTCGAAGCATAGGATCTCCGCCGCGGCCTCGGGGTCCGCCTCCGCCGCCGTCCCGGATAACGATCGCACGCCGGGTGGGGGTGACATAACTTCAGCCGGGGGAACGTCCCACCTCCGTCACTGGTCACGTCATGTGAGACCACCAGACATTTCAGGTGTTTTGAACGAAAAACGCTCGCCAGACGCCATCGCCAGTCGGCACGGTGCCTAAACATGCGCAAATCCGAGGGGGGGTTCATTCTGCGATTACGGATTGGCGCATATAATACACCTATCGTATCATCCGCATCCTTTCCTCGGAAGAGGAACCGTGACACGCGCCCCAAAGAGCTTTGCGCCGCGTGCCGCATCCCCGACCCCGCCCAAGGGTGCGAAGCGGGAAGGGCAGGCGGTGACCCCGGGATCCCTTCGCCCCCGCACGTCGTGGCGCACGCGGGCGGAGAGCCGCTGCCGCAGCGTAGCGTCTGGGTAGGGCCAAGGCAGTGTTGCCCGAGATGCTTCTGACCAGTGACCACTCGGCACCCGCCCCTCCCGCCGCCGCCGCTGCCGCCGCCGCCGCCGCTGCGATAGCCTGCGGGCGGCGCGACCCCCGCCCGCACCGGGAGCCCCCATCGAGGTGATTTGCTCGCGAGCGACGGCATACTGGCTTGGAACTAGACTGCGGCACGCGCGCCGCGTGGGTTCAAATGCTGTCGACGTCGACGTCATAGGAGCCACTTCATAGGACGTTCCAAGAGACGCGAGGGTTGAAAGTGCGTGGCCACGACGCGGCGAGTGGCAATGCCAGGCCCTATGTAATGAGCGTCGCCTCGAAGCACGCATCGACGAGGTGGACAAAGGGAGGGGAGGACCAACGGGTTGGCAGAGGGCGGCAGACTTGAAGACTACTCGTAGCAGATTCGTTTTCTGCCCAGAGCGCATAATAAAAGCGCGGCGCGGCGGGCCCCTTGCAAGGCGCGACGGTAGGCGGCACTGCACATTCCACGTTGCAACGGCGGCGGCGGCGGCGAGCGTGAGAACGAAGACGTGAATACCACGTGGCGACCACGCCATGGTGCTCACATGCGTGGTGTGCCGCGGCCAAGGGTTCGATGAAACCGAGACTGGGTTCTACGTGTGCAACAGGTGCGGCACGCAGTCCCAGGACGGCAGGGTCAGCACACGTGACACGTGCTCGCCACGTCATCTACACACAGTTCATCTCTCTTCACCGCGATGGACGCAAGTTCAACCTTCCACCGTCGACATTGTTTCCCCTCTCGTTTATTGAGTTGAATTCCATCATGATGTGGCAAGCATAGCTCGTGCATGGCTCTACGGGACGTGGTGCGTGATGTGGAGGATGAGGAGATGATGTTCAACTCCATGGCCGGTCGGGGCCAGAAGGCCAAGGGCGGCAGTCGGAAGGGCGCGGTCGGGGGCGGTGGTAGGGCCTGCCAGACACTGCTCGTCGCGTCGTCCCACGCAACTCAAACCCCTCGTTTATTGTGATTAAAGGCACCCTACCCGCATGTAGTGCATGGTATGAGCACCGGTACACAATGTAGGGACGTGTACTGCATGCAGGGTTTGAGCACCGTACACCGTGTAGGGTGTGCGCGTCTGTACACTATGCAGGGGCATGTAATACATGGTGTGAACACCGGTACATTTATGAACATGTAAGCATGATGTGTGCACCGGCACACTATGACGACGCGAGCAATATCTGCCAGGCCCTCGACAGTGGTGGGGATGCCCCGCAACTCGGGGAGCTCGAGAAGGACTGGGGCATTGGCGCCGCCGGCGACGCCAAGCGCGCCGCCGCGGCGGCCCGCGACGCCGCCGACTTGGCGCGCACGCTGGAGCAAGTGGTGGCGTACTGCGAGGGCATGCAGCGCCTCATCCACGCGCAGTGCCTGACGCTCTCGCAGCGGTTCGGGTGCCCGCCCGAGCTTGCCGACGTGGCCAAAGCCATCTGGTTCCCCTACCTCCAATCCACGGGGCAGGGATGCCAGTCACTTCTCGCCACGTCATAGGATGCCAACGAACTCACGAATCGAGGGATCAAAATGCGTGTCATGATGTGGGGGAGAACTATCCATCAATCCCTACCACGGGGCTTCTGGGCCTCGATTTCAACGACCCGGCCACTTACCTGGTCGCCATCTCGAAGAGCATTCTCCGGAAACGAGCGGCGAAGTTGGCCAAAATGAAGGCGGAGCGTGACGGCGAGAGGGATGACGAGGATGACGATAACCACGAGCAGGGGTTGGGGCAGGACTCCGACGAGGCAGGGAGATTCTTGAGAACAAGCACTCCACCGACGTTGAATCGACTAACAAAACGTCGGTCAAGGCACGAGTCTGGATGCCTCTTCAGCCGAAAGTACTGGTAGGTACTCTTCAGCCGTGCTCCGACCTTGGTCGAGTGCTTAATCTCAATGACTCTTCTGCGAGGAGGACGCGGAGGAGGCGGAACGGCAGGAACGGCGGCAGCGGCATCAGCAGAAGCGACGGCGGCGGCACGAGCGCCGGAAGGCAGGGGAGTCATTGTGTACAAGCACTCGACCGACGTTGATCTCCTCATTCTCCTCCGCACGTCTGCATGCGGGGATCCTTGAGAAGCACAAGCACTCGGCCGACATTGCATCTCCTCCTCCTCCTGCTTCGCGCGTCTGCCTGAGCATGCACAGTCAAGGTAAGCCATGACCCGATGTCGGTCGAGTGCTTGTTGTCAACGACCCTGCTGAGAGGCACGCGGCGAGGACGTGTTCTGCGACGACAGCGACGACGACGTCCACGACGGGCCGGGCGGCGCCGACGCCGTTACCGGTAAGGCCGTGCAAGGGACGCGAACTGATGAGGGCCACGTCCAAGCGCGTATGCATCTGTTCTAGTGCCTAGTCTGTAAAGCGTACTACCTGTAGTATCTCGTACTACCTGTAGTAAGTAGGCATTTGGTGATTTTTACCAGCAGTCAATTGACTTTTGGCCAATTTACCAACTTCCAGCGGTCTAGAACAAGGTATTTACCGACAGATCAGGCACTAGGCCCGTCCAGCCCCCATTCATGGCGAACTGCTTCCGGATGTCATTGTGTTGAAAGTGCCTGGAATAAAACGCTTGGACTTGAACCATAATACGATGAACTGCTTCAAAGTTTTGTTTACAGTTTCAACTTGCGGCGCTACAGCTGGACGACGGCGATGGGATGACGCAACAGACGCTCCGCCTCCTCATCACCTCGCACCTTCCCCTGCGCATCACACTCGGCAGGGTCTGACTTCTGACTGTCTGCTCATAGTGTACCGGTGTGTATGGGTTTGTGGTCGAGAAGGTGTTATGCTTCCACTAGTACCCTAAACCCCGAATCCTAAACCCTACACCCTACACTCTTAACCCTGATTAACCCGTCAGGAACGAGTGGTCAGGCCCTATATCGAGGGGTGTCGTACCTGGCCTGCCTGTGGGTGCGTGCGCCCATACACCCTGGCAGGGGGGTCATTGAGATCGAGCACCCGATTAACGTTGAATCTCCTCCTCCTCCTCCCCCTCCTCCTCCTCCTCCTCCTCCGAGCGTGTGTATGAGGGGGTCATTGAGAACAAGCACTCCACCGACGTTGTATATCGTCCTCCCTCTCGTCTTCCTCTGTCGTGCGTCTTTATGAGGGTGTTATTGAGAACATGCGTTCCACCGACGTTGAATCTCCTCCTCAGCCCGACGTTCAATCACTCCCTCCTTCTCCGCGCGGCTGTATGAGAGGGTTATTGAGAGCAAGCAATCGACCGACGTTGAATCTCCTCCGCCTCCCCCGCACGTCTGCATGAGCATTCACCCTGAAGGTGAGTCGTGCTCCCATCTTGGCTCGAGCGCTTGTTCTCAGTGACCTTCCTCCCTGGGGATATAGTGCGGTGGGCGCTGGACGGCGAGCTGCCGTTCATGGGAGAGAGCGCGGCGGTGGCGGCGGCAGTCAGTGGCGATGACGCGTACGTCCATGGAGGAGAAGGGGAAGGAGGAGGAGGAGGAGACGAGGGGGGAGGAGACGGAGAAGGAGGAGGAGGAAGAGGAGGAGGAGGAGGAGCAGCAGAAAACGCTCGAGTCCCGTGGTTGCACTCGAATTTCCAGCACATGGCACACGGGGCGGACCGGGGGGCATTGTATCGGCGACACCTAAAGCTGCCGTGGCCGAACGCGCTGAACGCCCGCAGGGTCCCCCTGCCTCACATGGTCGCGGAGGTGTCCGTCTTCGTTGCCAATAAAGCTGGCGTCAGGCAGGGGCTTCCACTCGTCCTGCGCACCCCTCTACTTTAGGACACTGGGGTCGAGTGTCATGTGACGGAATTCCGGGACAATCGACCGACATCCGGCCGACCGGTTTCAGTGCCAACTCGCGTTCTTCTACCCCCAGACTAAATCAGTGTGATTTACCCCCCAGATTCTGAAAGTAGAGGATTGGACCGCGTAGTCCACTTCCCAGCAGAACCTGAGCCGTGTTTGTCACTGACAGACTGACGCCGACCAGCGTATCCCATCAACAGTGCATACGTTGCACTGAATTATTGGACCAGTGTAAGGGGCTTACACTTGCCCACCGCTCAGCTCGACCTGAGCCCAAATTATCACAGAAAACACCCGATGTGTCCCGCAGAAGTGCTCTACATTGAGCTGAAAATAGGGAATATGGACGAGTGTAGCCCCCTGGCGAGTGTAAGCCGGCCGTGAACGCCGCGGCGCTGACCTCGCGCTTCTGTACCGAGATCGGGTAGGGTTAGTGCTCGCCACGTCATAGGATGCCGTTTAATTCAACAACTGATGGACAGTGCTCACCACGTCATAGGATGCCGTTTAACTCAAGAACTGATGGACAGTGCTCGCCGTGTCCTAGGTTGCCGTTCAATTCAAGAAACGAGAGCTCCACATGCGTCTGATGACGTGGCGACATGCCTTACTGACGTGGCGGGCACTATCGATCAGTCCCTAAATTGGGGTTCACTGAGCTGGCAGGGTGCGCGCACCGCCTGCTCAGCCTGTACATGTCGCCCGGCCTGCAGTATGGGGGTGGGGCGCTGCAGCTTGACCCCGCGTGAAAGCCGTGTTGAAAGCGCCTGGTTTCTGGTCTTGAAACTACGTTATCATCAACGGGTTTCCAACTTTTGCTTTCTGTTTCAGCTTGCGACGCTACACGGGGGCGTACTCCCGTTGGACACTTCGGCGGAATCGGACATCCGGGGGGTGGTTCGGACTCCGCTGTACGGGTCGACGGCGCCGCCGCACGTGCACGCCATGGCCGTGGTGGTGGTCACCCTCAAGGCAGGGGGGTGTATGGGGGGTGTATGAATGATGTATTAGGGGTCTATTAGGGTTGTGTTAGGGGTGTAGTAGGGATTTATTAGGGGTCTATTAAAGGTGCATAAGGAATGTGTCAAGGGGTGTTTTGTGGGTGTTGAGTGTTTAAGGGGTGTGTTACGGGCGTTTGAGGGGTATATGAGGGGTGTATGAGGGATGTATTAAGGGTGTATTAGGGGTGTATGAGGAGTGTATCAGGGGCGTATGAGAGGTGTATTAAGGATGTATTAGGAATTTATTAGGGGTGCATTAGGGGTGTATTAGTGGTGTATCAGTGTAGCAGCTACATTGACGGTTAGGGTGCTTGTTGTCAAGGACCCTGCTGCAAGGTGCTGTTTGGTCTAGACGGGCGAACCAGGACAACGCCGAAGCCGCCGCCGCCAGTGTGGCAGGAGACAAAGCCGGTTTTAGACGAAGACGGCAGAGTCGTATACAATCCACACCTCGGCCATTTACACAGGAAATGTCGCCCCGGCGAGGAATATCGGTTCAGAACATCGAGAGGCAGGGTCTTACACTCGTCCACTTACGGCTTGACTTGAGCACATTTGTCGGATATGTCTGCCGAGAGGGTTCAGGTGCCCATTATACGGGGGTCAGTTGCCCATTATAGGGAGGTCAGGTGCCCAGTATAGAGGGGTCAGGTGCCCATTATACGGGGTTCAGGTGCCCAATATAGGGGGGTCAGTTGCCCATGATATTGGGGTCAGGTGCCCATGATAGGGGTGATTTCAGTGACCAAAACGACTCAGATTGAGTTGAGAAGTTGACGAGTGAAAGCCCCTGACAGGAGGGTATCACACAACAGGCCCACCGCTTTCGAAGCCGAAGGAGGTGGTTCCGCCGACGACGACGCGGGACATGCCGGTGCCGCCGCGGGGCGGGTGGACCGCGTGGGGTCTCGCGCTCACTGCCGCGGGTGAGGCCTGTAAGAACCGCCGTGGTCTCGCGTCCACATTTCAGCTCCACGTCCCCGGGGGTGTCGCGTCCACACATTAGCGCTATGGTAACACTTTTTGGAGATTGCGTTGGGGTTGATTTCAGTGAAAACGGGCGTTGATCCGAAAAGTTGACAGCTGTAAGCCTCTACCTGCGGGCACGTCCAATCCGCGGCAGCCGATGATCAACGCGGCGGCGGCGGCGGGGCCGGACCTTGACGGCGCCGCCGCCGACTCGTTCATCGCGTACTGCCGCGACCACGCCATGGCCGGCTTACGCCCGACACACCCGCACAACAGGTACACTGCGGCACTGTGGCGCGTTCAGCAGCAGGGCGCGGCGAGAGACGCTGCCGCCGCCACCGCCGCCGCCGCCGCCGCCGCCGCCGCCGCTGCCGCCGCCACCGCCGCCGCCGCCACGGAGGAGGCTGCGGCGCGGGCGTACGATGTCCACGTCGAGCACGGCGTCGATGTTGTGAAGCACCGAGGTGGCACTCCTCTCACTTCTCAATTCAAGGGTGTCAGCTGGTATAAAAGCAGCGGCAAATGGGTGGCGGCGTGCAAGGGGAAAAATCTTGGATACCACGCCACGGAGGAGGCCGCGGCACGGGCGTATAACGAGTACGTCGCGGACGGCGTCGCCCCTGTCACTGCCGCCGCCGCAACCGCCTCCACCTCATTTGCTGCTGCCTCCGCTGCCTCCGCCGCCGCCGCCGCCGCCTCATCCCGCTTACCCCCCGGCGCCCGCGGCGCCGCCTCCTCCTCCGCCGCGTTCCTAGCCGGCCTGGAGGAGGAGCAGGAGATGTCGAGCGGCGGTCTGGCTCGCGCCGCTGGTGCCTTCCACATCGCCGGCCGAAACCTTCGCTCCACTCCCCCTGACTACCGCGCGGTCGTGGCGGTTGGGCCTCACAGATACCACCCACCATGTCATTCAATGCATTCCACCCCTCGATACTTAAATGCCCCCCTCTGTTTCTCCGCTCCTCCTCCTCCTTCGCTTTCTCCTCCTCCTTCTCCGCCACCACCTTGTCTTCCTCTTTCTCTTTCTCCTCCTCCTCCTCCACCTCCTCCTCCTCGTCCTCCTCCTCGTCCTCCTCGTCCTCCTCCTCCTCCTCCTCCTCCTCCCCCTCCTCCTCCTCCTCCTCCTCCCCCGTCTCCGCCTCCTCCTCCATCGCCGTCTCCCCCACTCTCATCTCCTTCTCCTATCCCATGACGCGGCGAGCAGTATCTGGCAGGCCCTAGGAGGCGGCGTGTGCGGCGCACGTGTGGTGCGATCCCCAGGTGCTGCACGAGGCAGGGGGGGTATTCAGAATAAGCACTCGACCGACGTTCAATATCCTGCTTCTCCTCCTCCGCGTGCTGTATGAGTATTGACATGAAGGTAAGTCGTGCTCCGATGTCGATCGAGTTTAAGGTTTAGGGTTTAGGATTTAGGGTTTAGGATTTAGGGTTTAGGGTTTAAACCCTAAACCGTTCTCAATGACCCTCCTGCGAGGCCGTGCGTGACCTGGACCACGTGCTGGCACACATTGAGTCGCGCCTGGAGAAAGAGGCAGAGGGGTTATTGAGAACCAGCTCTCCACCGAGCGTCTGTGTGAGCTTCCACCCTGTAGACACCCTGTAAGTCATGCTCCGATCTCGGTGCGGGTGCTTGTTTTCAATGACCCTCCTGCGCTAAACGGTGGATTCTTGAAAATAGGCACTTGACCGACGGTGATTCTCCTCCTCCGCGCGTCTGTACGTACGAGCACATTCACCCTGAAGATAGTCTTGCTCTGATGTCGGTTCGATTCCTTGTTACTGATGACCTTTCTGAGAGGAGGACCGGGTTAAGCGGCAGGAGGAGGTGCGGGCCATGCGGGAGCGATATGCCAAGCAGCGGGAGGCGGAGGCGGCGGTGCCAAAGTTGACGGAGGCGGAAGCGGCAGAGGCCGTGGCGTTGGTTGTAGCGGCCAAGGAGGCTGCGGCGGCGGTGCGGGCCACCATGTCAGAGGAGGAGGCGGCGGCGGCGGCGGAGGCGGCGGCGCTGGCGTTAGCGGACGTCAAACGCATGTTTCCCGGGCGCTGGAAGTCTAGCGGGATGAACACGCCGTGGTCCCCCGCGGAGGAGGCGGCGCTTCGCCTCGGCGTCGAGAAACACGGCAGCATTCCGCGCAGTAGGAATGGGAAAAACGGCCTCGGCAGGGCTCAGAATACCCCCTCAATTCCGCTACATACCTGCTTGGAATTCTCATCTGGTGAACCAGTGAAACCCCTGCAGCACCCCCTACATACCCCCTAATGACCTCTAAAACCCCTCTAAATTCCCGTAAACGCCCCTAAACACAGTCCTAGAAGTCCCCACCAAATATCCTCCAAACACCCGCTAACTACTCCCTCCATACTCCCTGTATACCCCTAAAATACCATTGACAATTTCCCTTCAAATACCCCCTGTACACCCCTTAAGCCCCGCTGAACCCCCCCTTAAAACACCCCCTAGATACTCGCTACTCGTAAATACCCTCAATTTCACTCTAAATACCCCCTAAAGCTGCCCTAAACACCCCTGGATAGACCCTACAGCACGGCTCGATGAGGGCCATCCTGGACGACAACGAGGGGGTCTTCGTGGGCCGCACCGCTTACGACCTCTGCGTAGGGCCTACCGAAAAATTCCCCCCGTCGTTGAGTGAAATGAGTTTGGGAGCTGTGACTCTTCAAAGGAGAATCTGATCCGGGAGTCGTAACTCGTTCGAATGTCCAGCCGGGACGAAACAGGTCGGTCCGGGGGGTCCCGTTGTGGCACCCCCCCCCCATTTTGCCGATACGATAAATCGACGATCTGAGAATGTCGAAATCACTATTCGACGGGCACTCGCTGCCAGTAGGCGGTCCTCTTGCTTTCAAGAATGCGCCAAACCCCCTTGGCGAAGCCAGATCGGCGGAGCCAGTTTGGCCAACCTCGTTTCGCCAGGCACTCTGAATTGACTCAAGAACCGAGGGTTTACGACGGACGCTTCGGAAGAAATCGGCGAGCCAATTTGGCCAACCCAGTTTGGCGGATTTGCCCCCTGACGGGGCTGATTGTTCGCATTCTTAAAAGCAAGAGGAACAGGGGCCTCCAACCGTCCACTTCTCAGCTCAACCTGAGATGTTTTGGCAATGCTCCCAACATAGCCCATTAAATAAGCTCACGTCAAGCCACGAATTGGATTTGTGTAGCCCACCAAAATTGCTTACGTTGAGCCAAAAGTGGACGGGTTTACGACCCTGGTGGTGGTGCAAGTCGAACCCGTGTTGAGAGTGCCGGTTTTCGGCTCCTGGAGAGAGAGAGGGACGCTTCTGCGAGTATAGGAATTCACCAAGCTTTACGCCTTGGCTTCCGTCTACATGATTTCAATGCTTATAATGACACTTGTATTGAAATGCGCCTCATCTCAGAGCTTACAAATTTAATACGATTAATGGTAGCGCCCCTCATGGCCTCAAACCCTTACTGACCTTAGGGTCTGTCCGCCCCAAATGGCGGAAGGGGTTGGTGCCTTGGGACCCGATGAACGTTGTTAAAAGACAAAAAACACAACGGCTTTCACGTTTTGCTTTCAAACTTGACTTGCGCCTCTACATGCAGATCAAGTGGTTATCCATTGTGAAGAAATTCGCGCTGGCGGCGTTGGCGGCGGGGGGAAAGAGCGTACGCCGAAAGCGCAACCGCGAGGAACTCGCGGCGGCCGATGCGGCGGTGGTGGCGGCGGGGGGGGTGGCGGTGCGACGTTGGAAGGATGGGTCGGAAAGGAAACCGCTGTTCATGAAGAGGAGGTATGAGGAAAGGGTTGCGACCTTCGCGGAGGTGGTGGCGGCGGCGGCGGCGACGGCGGGATTTCCGGAGGCGGTGGCGGCGGTGGAGGCAGCGAGGGCGGCAGTGGGGGCGGCGGGCGGGGCCGGAGAAGACGCGGCGGTGGATGAGGTGCTGCGGCAAGCCAGGGCGGCGGCGGCGGCACTGGCGGAGGCGGCGGGATTGCCGGAGGGAATGGTGGAGGTGGAGGCAGCGAGGGTGGCGGTGGCGGCAGCGGGTGGGGCCGGTGCAGACCCGGTGGCAGATGCGGCGCTGCGGCAAGCCAGGGCGGCGGTGGGAGCGGCGGCCGGGCGGGCGGCATGGGCGACGCCGGCGGTGACGGGGAGGAAGCGGGGAAGACCGGGCAAGAGCACGTCGGGCTTTGGCACGTCGGGCAAGGATCGCTGGCAGGTTCGGGCAAGGGCGGCGGAAGTGGCGGCGTGGGAGGCGGAGAGGGCGGAGGCGGGGACGGGGTTGGCGGCAGCGGCAGCGTTGGTGGAGGCGGAGGCGGCGGCAGCGGGGGTGCTCCCGAGGGCATTGGGGGCAGAGGTGGGGGCGGCAGTGAGGGAGGCGGGCCACGCAGCGGGGTTGACGGCATTGGAAGCGGGGATGGCAGCAGCGGCAGCGGAGGCGGTGGCAGCGGCAGTGGCAGCGGGCGGGGAGCAGGAGCGGGAGCGGGTGGCCAAGCGCTGGAAGGAGCGGGCGGCGGCAGTGGCGGCAGGCGACCCCGCAGCGGTGGCGGCGGTGGCGGCAGGTCAACTAGAATTTGAAGGAGGTGGAGGGGGCGGAGGGGGCGGTAGTGATGTGGAGAAGGAAGTTGCCGGAAAGATGGAGGCAGGCGAGGCAGCGGCAACCACAGCGGTAGGTGGAGGTGAAGGCGGAGGCGGACAAGGTAGTGATGTGGAGGCCGCGACGGCGCCGGCGGGGGTGGCGGCAGCAGTGGCGACTAAAAAACAGGGGAAGGCCAAGCGCAAGAGGGAGCGGAAAGCCGCTGCTGCCGCCGCCGCCGCCGCCGCCGCGTCACCGGTGAAGCAAGAGACCGTTGCACCGGCCGTCTTCACTGGCGGCGGCGGCGGCGAGAGCGGTGCAGGATACGCGAGTGATGGTGGCGGTGGCGGCGGCGGCGGCGGAGAAAGCGGTGGTGGCTACGAGAGCGGCGGTGGCGGTGGCGGTGGCGGCGAGAGTGGCGGCGAGGCTGTCATCAGCGACGACGCTGAGGGCGACGATGACAAATTGGTGAAAACAGAGAAAGCGGGCGAGAAAGCCGGTACGAAAGAGGAGAGAAGAGCGGAGCGAAAAGCGGAGAGGAAGGCGGAACGGAAAGCGGACAGAAAAGCGGCGGTCAAGAAAGAACCAAATCAGACGCCGGGGCAATCGAGCGGCAGTGGATGCCTTCAGGGGCTGCCGCACGAACTGAGAGCGACATGCCTCTGTGTGTATAAGTAAATGCGGCACACACTTGGCCCCCGTTGAAGTGACCTTGTATA
>Ga0307489_10000272_pt1 | contig 29851 bp, 21 predicted proteins | sample SB12metaG_FD_202247 | JGI IMG/M metagenome (GOLD analysis project Ga0307489, IMG submission 202247) | Sea-ice brine microbial communities from Beaufort Sea near Barrow, Alaska, United States - SB 1.2 | ecosystem: Environmental > Aquatic > Marine > Coastal | place: USA: Alaska | collected... | reverse complement strand
AAAATTGAACCACCCAAGGGAGGTGATCCTATTCGTAACTGGCGTGAAGTCAAAGAGGGTACTTCGCTCTGGTGGCATTCATTGGCCAGAAACAAGAAGTCAGTCACTATTGATTTAAAAACGGCTAAAGGCATCGAGCTGGTTAAAAATTTAATAGACAGCGCCGATGTTGTGATTGAAAACTTCAGGCCTGGTGTCGTAGAAAAGTGGGGCATTGGGCCGGATGAATTTAAGCAATCTAATCCCAAATTGGTTTATGCACGAATTTCAGGTTATGGCCAGACAGGGCCATACTCTAGCAGGCCTGGATTCGCCTCTGTTTGTGAGGGCATCAGTGGATTTAGGTATGTGAATGGCCATCCAAACCAGGCCCCAGTCCGACCTAACCTGAGCATTGGCGACACGATCTCAGGCATTCATGCGGCACTGGGTATTTGCATTGCTTTATTAGAGCAAAAAAAAAGTGGCAGTGGTCAGGTCGTTGATGTTGCTTTATATGAGTCGATGTTTAACTTAATGGAAGCAGTAATTCCTGAATATGACGGCGCAGGCGTTATTCGGGAGCCCTCTGGCAGCACGGTAACCGGCATTGTGCCAACCAATACTTATCGCTGCCAGGATGGGAAATTTGTTGTCATTGGCGGTAACGGTGATTCAATATTTCAACGTTTAATGATAGTCGCTGGTTACCCCGACATGGCGAATGATCCGGCGCTAGCCTCGAACCTGGGGCGAGTGGAGCACGAGGCTGAGATCGATCTAGCCTTATCGAACTGGTGTGCGAGAAATGATTCAAAATCAATTTTAAATTCATTGAATGAGAGCAAAGTACCAGGTGGCCCCATTTACAATGTCGAAGATATGATAAACGACGAGCACTTTAACGCTCGAGAACTGTTCGAGACGGTAGAAATTAATGGCCAGCCCTTAAAGATTCCTGCCATATTACCGAAGTTAACGAAAACTCCTGGTGCCACGCGTTGGCCTGGCCCAGTACTGGGCGAACACAATGAGCAGATCCTTGGAGAATTGTTAGGCTTATCAAGTGAAGCAATAGGTGAGCTTTCGGATAGTGGTGTTATTTGAATTTAAGAGGGCCTCACTTTTCGAGTGAAGTTATTAATGTCAAAAAGTAATCAATTGAAATTTATTAGCGCTTGTTTTACGCACTTATGGGACTCAATCCATCACTAGATTGAAATTAACTTATTTAATCGTAAAACTCGCTGGCATACTTTAAGCTTGCTTATTTAGTCGTTTTAATTGTTCAGGGTAATCGTATTGAATATCGATCAAATATACTACAAGGGCTTAATGTTAGATCGCGCAAGCGACCTACGAAAGTCACCCGACTGGCTAGCTCAGCAATGGAGTGATCCTGATTGCCAAGTTTTGCTATTACAAGATGACAAAAATTTAATGCGCTGGGATCGAGATCAGGAACCGGATGCTATTTACTCTTTGCGTCAGGATATTAAAGCGTTAATAAATGCGACTAACACAGTGGTTTTTCTCGGGTTGAATGGAACCGTACCTTTGTTTGCAGCCGAAATCGAAATCAGTATCGAGGCGTATTTTGAAGCACAGCCTTATCTTAAGCATAATGATCATCAATTTATCGATGTAAGAGCACTAGGCTGCTTGTTGAATGCTCAAGATGCTGCAATGTTAGCCTATGCTCGAGGTTTACTTTTTTGGAATCGGAATAGCTTATTTTGTGGCCGCTGCGGCATGCCAACGATTCAAAAACAAGGCGGTCATGCCAAGCACTGTAGCAATGAAAACTGTGGCCACTTAACTTTTCCGCGAACTGATCCAGCCGTGATAATGCTCATTGAAGACTATTCTAATCCCGATCGGCCACGTTGTTTATTGGGGCGAAATGCAAAATTTCCAATCCGAATGATGTCAACCTTAGCTGGATTTGTTGATCCATCCGAAAGTCTGGAAGAGACAGTGGTACGCGAATCCTTCGAAGAGGCGGGTATAAGAGTAGGCGAAGTGACCTATCAGGCATCACAACCCTGGCCATTTCCATCATCGATCATGCTTGGCTTTCGAGCGCTGGCAACCACGACTGACATTAGGATTGATGGTGTCGAAATAGAAGAGGCCGGCTGGTTTACGGTCGAACAATTGAAGTCTTTTGGAGAGTGGGGTGATGATGATGAAAAGTATTGTCTGCCGCGCAGCGACTCGATTGCCCGATACTTAATCGAGTCTTGGATAAGTGATGTTATAAAAAGTAACGAGGCGTCTAAAATAACCCCGTTACTTCCATGACGACTCTAGCCGCACGAGGCGAGTTCACCGTCTTGCTGGTTCGCTGCTTTTAAGCTAGAGACTTTAATTTTAGAAGTTGCGGCATTTTTAAGTCGTGGACTAAAAGATTTTTGGTTTTCAAAGCGTATCGCGTTGAGCTGTTTGAGTGATCTTTGCCCAGACTTTAAATCGGCTAGATCGTTATAAGTTAAGCCGATATCTTTTAAGTAATGAGCACTAAGTTGGCCTATTTTTATTGTGTCTTTATTTCGTTGTAATCGTTCTCTGTTAGCGGCGACTAATCTGCTTACCAGCCTTGAAATAGACGTTAATTTATTTCGAATGATTGGCACAACTGATCGACCAGTTTGAGGTGTCTGGTATTGAGAATCCTGCGGCTTAGATATTTTATTTGATGTTTGGATTAGGTGGCTTCCAGTTGTGGCGCCTACCACTGACGAGACTGCAAGTTGAAGTAATTTCATGTTAGATATTCTCACTGTTAAGTTGTAATACGCATTAAGCGAGGTCTGCCTAATAATCAAGAATATATGGTCAATATCCCATTTTAACAAACGATTAAATATCAATTATAGTTTAGAATAACTAATGAATATAACAAAGCTGCCACCGCTCAATTCATTACGTGCCTTTGAAAGGGTGGGCCATCACCTGAGCTTTAGTAAGGCGGCTGATGAACTCAACGTGACACCTGGCGCAATCAGCCAACAAATCCGAACCTTAGAAGAATTTCTCGATATTAAGCTGTTTAAGCGTCGTAATAGAACCATTGTGTTGACTGAGGCTGGGCAGGTCTGTTTGCCACTCATAACGGATGGATTTGCGAGTTTGTCAGAAGCCGTTCAATCGGTACGTCAGTTGAATTGTGATGGACCATTGACCATTACGTCGGCGCCGACATTTGTTTCTAAGTGGTTGATTCCACGATTGTGTAAGTTTCATAATTTGCATCCGGATATTGATGTGCGTATCGATGCTTCGACGCGGCTGGTGGATTTTATGTATGACGATATTGATGTTGGTATCCGATTTGGAACCGGAGAATTTCAAGGGCTGGAGTCCATCTACCTCTTCTCGTTTGACTTAATTCCGGTTTGTAGCCCCGGGTTAATTAATCAAGGTAAAGGGTTGCATCAGCTTTCTGACATTCGCCATCAAACACTACTTCACAGTGATGTAGTTGAACTCGATCCTAGTTGGCCCGATTGGACGATGTGGTTAGCAACAGCTAACGTGACTGGGGTCGACCCAACGCATGGTATTTTCTTTAGCCAAAACGACATGATGATAGAAGCCGCACTTGAAGGGCAGGGCATTGCACTGATTTCAAGCGTTGCAGCGGCTAGTGATATAGGAGCTGGGCGCCTGGTTCAACCGTTTGAAACACGATTACCCGTTCGTTTGTCCTATCATTTTGTTACCAGCAAGCAAAAATCGACTAGTAAAAAGGTGGTCGCTTTTAGACAATGGCTGTTAGATGAAAGCGCTTATCTTCGGGATAGTCGACCACTTTATGACGCTGGCTTAATAAACTCAAATAAACAAAATAAAGATAAAGAGAGATAGCATGACCGAAGAATTAACCCGCACCCCATCGCAGCGCAAAAAAAAGCGTCCAGAAATCGATCATTCGGTGCCGTCACCTTGCGTAAGGGTGTGTCAGTTTAGAGGTAACGAGTTCTGTGATGGTTGCTATAGAAATATTGATGAAATACGCGAGTGGATGATTATGACTCGCGAACAAAAGCTTTTGGTACTCGATAATATTTCCGGACGAAAGCAAAAACTTGAAATAGGAAATACATAAAAATGGAAAATGAAAAACAAAAGATTGCGATGTTCATCGACGCCGACAATGCTCCGGCAAAGAAGATTGAAAAAATAATTACTGAGTTAGCCAACTATGGTGTGGTGAGTATTAGAAAAGCTTATGGCAATTGGAAAAGTCCGTCCTTAAAAGGCTGGGAAGACAACTTGCATGAGTATGCGATCCAACCAATTCAGCAGTTCGACTTGACTAAAGGTAAGAACGCAACGGATATGGCGATGATCATTGATGCGATGGATATTCTGTATACCAAAAATATCGATGCTTTTTGTATCGTCTCGTCTGATTGTGACTTCACGCCGTTGGTGATGCGCATTTTATCAGAGGGGAAAATTGTCTATGGATTTGGAGAGCGCAAAGCCCCCGACCCATTTGTAAATGCCTGCTCTCGTTTTCTCTATGTTGATGAAGCGAAGCCAGTGAAGGTAGTAAATGATAAGGAGAAAAACGATAAGACAAAAAATGAGAGTGAAAAGATAACGCCTTCGAAGAAAATCTCAGGAAAAGGTTTGAAAGGCAATACCAAGTTAATTAACTTGCTTAGAGCTGCGATTGACAGCGATGGGGATGATGACGATTGGGCATCAGTAGCAAGAATCGGCTCGATCATTTCGAATCAAGCATCAATCGATGCGCGTAACTATGGTTACAAAAAACTCGGAGACTTGATAAAGGCTATCGATTTATTCGAAACCAAACTACTCAAGAATGGGCAGATGGTAGTTCGTGATAAGCGCAGCGCTAGTCAGTCTAGCTCTAATCTACCTAACTCTAATGAACCCAGCGCTAGTCCGATGGAAATCAAAACAGAGCCAGCAGAATCTTAAACATGGATTGCTTGCAGTATTTTTCACCTCAGCCGACTGCCATCAATACGCCTAGTCGACTGCGTAATCCATTTGAAAACAACCCGCATTCACTCGCAATAGTCGCCAGCGAAATGCTCAAAGAAAAGCTTCAACAGCAACATTCAGAATTCGATATAGGAAAGATGTTTGGTGTGTTGGTGGTGCTAGATTCAGCACACAAGGTTGGCTTTTTATCGAGTTATTCTGGCATGTTAAATCAGCAGTGGCAAACCGCTGGTTTTGTGCCCCCTGTGTTTGATATTGATCAACAGGCATTTTTTTTGGATCAAGGGGCTATAACCGTAAATAGCTTAACGGCAACAATTGAGCAGCAAACTCAGTGCCCAGACTACCTCGCTGCAATTGCTGATTTTAATCATCTCGAACAGCATCAAAGCAGGGTTTTAACTGACTTGAAGGCACTGCATAAAGGCCATAAAGAACGAAGAAAGCAACACAGAATTCAGATAAAAGAAAACCTAGCGATTGATGCCGACGCCACAAAAGAAATGAAACGGCTGGCACTGCTCAGTCAGCAAGATAAGCGAGCGTACTTAGAGCTAAAGTTGCAATCACAAGCCTTGCTTGATGAAGCCAATGCAAAAATCGACCAGGGCTATCGAGATAGTATTACTCAGCTAAAAAAACAGCGAAGGGAACTGTCACAGCGACTTCATGATCAGGTATTCGATACCTATCAACTTAAAAATAGCCTGGGTGAAGTTTGTTCTATCCGGTCATTGTTTGATGGGAAAAAACCACCCAGCGGCACAGGCGACTGCGCGGCCCCCAAACTATTACAGTTTGCATTTAACCATCAACTGAAACCTTTGGCTCTGGCCGAGTTTTGGTGGGGTAAGCCGCCAGCAACTGGGGTTCGACACCACGGAAACTTATATTCACCTTGTCGTGGAAAATGCTATCCAATCTTGCCTTTTATGCTTAAAGGGCTTGATGTTGAGGTGTCTGAAGATGCTTTAATACGAGAAAACTTAGAACCGGTAATTGTCTACGAGGATACTGATATTGTTGTCATCAATAAACCAGCCGACCTGTTGTCAATACCGGGCAAGGAAGAACACCATTCGGTGCTGAGCTGGCTTAGGAAAAAATACCCTGATGCGACTGGCTCTTTATTAGTACATCGCCTTGACATGTCGACTTCGGGGTTGTTACTAGCGGCGAAAACGGCTCAGGCGCATAAATATTTGCAAAAGCAATTTATTAACCGAACCATAAAAAAACGATATATAGCAGTATTGTCGAAAGTTATTAAGCATGGCAATAAGGTAATCGATCTGCCACTGCGAGTGGATCTTGATGATAGACCACGTCAGGTCGTTTGCTATGAGCATGGCAAGGCAGCCGTGACCCGTATGGAGGTGATTTCTAGCGACGCGGTTTCTACTCGAGTTTACTTTTACCCGGTAACGGGAAGGACTCATCAACTGAGAGTGCATGCGGCTCATTGTAACGGTTTAGCTGCACCCATCGTTGGTGATGACTTATATGGCACCCGAGGTGGGCGTTTGTTGTTGCATGCTCAGATGCTAACCTTCAATCATCCGACAACTGGCATTAAAATGGAGTTAATAACGCCAGCTCCATTTTAGTTGTTTCTGTTTTAAGGCTTAGTATTTTGGGTAGCCAGTCAAAATTAGATTTGAGGATACTTCTAAAAGAGACGTCAAAAAGAATATTTTAAAGGTATCCTAAAGGTGAAAATAGGTTTTGCAAGCTTTGGGTGTCCAGCAGAGGTGTCTCATCTTTATTTTTTGTTGAGTATATTCCTTTTGCCAATGAACGCTTTTTTTCCTGCATTGCGAGCATTTTTTCTTCGACGCTGCCGCTAACCATTAAGCGATAAATAAACACCGGTTTATCTTGCCCAATGCGGTGAGCACGATCAATCGCCTGTGCTTCGACTGCTGGGTTCCACCAGGGATCGTAAAGTATAACGGTATCTGCTTCGGTTAAATTTAAGCCGGTGCCGCCCGCTTTTAGACTGATTAGGAATAAATTAACGTGCCCTTCGCGAAAGCGTTGAATGGCTTCGTCGCGTTTGATCGTTTGCCCAGTGAGTTTGGTGTATTCGATATCGTATTTTTTTAGCTCGTCTTCGATCAAAGTCAGCATTGAGGTGAATTGAGAAAATAAAATAATCCGCCGTCCTTCTTCGATCTGCTCTGGAAGTAGATCCATGAGCAGTGATAATTTGGCCGACTGAGTGACTTTTTTGGCCTGCTCAAGCTTCAATAGACGTGGATCACAGCACACCTGGCGTAGTTTTAATAATGCATCGAGAATAGTGATATGACTTCGTGACAGTCCCTGAGTTTTAATGGCTTCGCGGACGCGCTTGTCCATTGCGAGTCGAATGCTTTCGTACAGTTCTGCTTGCTCACCTTCTAGCTCGACCGTTTGTAGAATCTCGGTTTTTGGCGGTAGTTCGGATGCAACTTCATCTTTTTCACGACGTAATAAAAAGGGTTGCACTCGTTGCGCCAGTTTTTGTTGCTTTTCGACGTCTTTGTGTACTTCAATCGGAGTACGATATTGCTTTTTGAACGTGTTGCTGTCACCAAGAAACCCGGGCATCAAAAAGTCGAATAGTGACCAAAGTTCACCGAGGTGATTTTCCATTGGTGTGCCGGTCAGGCACAGACGATGTTCGCTGCGAAGCTGTCGTACCAGTCGAGCCATTTTAGTGTTTGGATTTTTGATTGCCTGGGCTTCGTCAAGGATAATGCTGTGATAGTGTTGAGCTTGCAATTGTTCGCTGTCACGTGACAGTAGCGGGTAAGTTGTAAGTAACAAATCGCAGTTAGTTATTTCATTAAAAAATTGGTGGCGCTCTGTGCCATGTAAAACAATGACGCGCAAGGCTGGTGCAAAACGCTCGGCTTCTCGCCGCCAATTGCCCATGAGGCTGGTGGGTGCTACAACCAGCGCTGGTTTGTCGAGTCGACCTGCATTTTTCTCTACCAACAGATGAGCTAACGTTTGTACCGTTTTACCCAAACCCATATCGTCGGCGAGAATGCCTGCAAAACGATATTCACGTAAAAACTGTAACCAGTTCAGACCACTTTGTTGATACGGGCGTAACTCAGCATTTAGCCCAATGGGTAATTCAACAGTTTTAATGCCGTCGAAATCTTTCATTTGTTTCGCCAGTTGTCGCAAATTTTCAGCCCCGCGCAGAGCAGCACCTTGCTCGGCTAATTGATCGATGCTGATGGCATCAAACCGCGATAGGCGAAGCCGTCCATTATCGCTAGGTAAGCGGCTGAACAATTCCTGTAAGGTGCTCAAGAAAGGCTGGATACGCTCGTAAGGTAAACGTATGTAACGATGTTTTTCAATCGGTAGTGTAATGACTTCAGGTAATTCGGCAGGGTCAATTGCGAGTAATGGTGTGAGTAATGGAGCGAGAGGCAGACTCTCATCGCCTACTTTCAAATCAAAGCGCAGACTAAACCAGTCATTGTCATTTTCATCGCCATCAATTTCGGCCTCCCAGTCAGCGGCTTCAAAGCGCAGATGGAACTGCTCACCAATTTCAATTTGCCAGCTATCGTCGCGAAGTTCATCAATGCCTTGCTCGATGAAATCGGCCCAACAGCCGCTGTTGGCGATATTGGTGGCGTCACTCATTGGCAACAGCCTGAGTGGTTGGGGTTTATCCCCAATAGGATCACAGAGTTTAAATCCATAACTGATGAGTGTATTAATAGCACGCTCTTCGGCCAAAGCATTTCGACTTAAACGAACCCAATCATCTTGACTAGACAGCGTACTTTGCTCATTAAAGGGTAAGGCAGGTACGCGATCACCGTTGTAATCAAAGTCGAGTAATAAACAGTGCTCTATTGTTTGGCCCGTGTGCTCGACGCTTGTGAGTGTCAGGCATGGGTTCATTAAGTCGCCGTTGTTATCTCGAATAGCAATTTCAGCCGGAAGCGGCAGTGCGAGCTTGGGATAGCTTTGAAGCAATTGCTGCGTCACAGTCTTAGCTTCGTCTGCCGGTATTTCGGGTGCTTGTGATAACTCGATGAGTTGCTTTAGGCTCCATTGTTGTACTTCGAGACTGCCAACCTGCAATTGCTCACTATCAAAGTACATAACGGGCTGAGTGTTAAGTAATAAGCAGCGTTTACCGAGATTGTGTTGCAACTTTAAATTACCATTCTCTTGCGTTTCCCAGTATAACTGTAAATGCTTTTGCTCACCGCTTTGAATGGGCGAACTGTCAGAGTTTTGCCAGTAGCAGCGACCACTCTCAAGCATTAACTTGAGAGCGGATGCACCGGCCCTGCCACGAATAGTGGCGGGTGTATTCCAGTAATTATATTCAGTTGTGGTTTGCAAAAAAGCGGTGATATCAGAATCGATAGGAAGCGCATAAAAGTCACTATGGCGGTCATCGATATTATGTAATGCTACTTCACGACCTTTTACCAGACCTTTACCGTTCTTGCGTTGGTGCGTGGCCCTTATCGAAACCGATAGTTCTCGGGGTTTAAGTAAGCTTTGATTGTCTTGTTGAATACTGAGAATAAATATCAGCCAGTCCTGTGTTTTCTGGGCCATAGGCGAGCGATAATCAACTGCCGATTCAGTTAAGTTCTGTAACCAACGGGACACTTTTCCTTGTGCTAAAACCTCTGGCTTAGGGGCAGGTGCAGGAGGTAATGACGGTGTCTCTATTTCCGCCTTGTACTCCAGGCAGGCAGCGACGATGTGCTTGCAGTTGTAGGTAACTGGGCAGTCGCACTGACCGTCGATTTCAATATAACCGCCTTTAAAATCAAGAAATACGGTTTGATTATAAATATTGCCGCCGTTACCTAGTGTTCGACCAATAAGCTCAACACCGCCTTTAATTGCGTCGTAATCGAGTGAGAGTACTCGGCCCGATTTAAAATATTCCTGGCCACGCGAGAAAGAGCTTTTACCGCAGGCTTCAATAATGTTCTTCTGTTCGAATTTCAACTAAATACTTCTCGTAAATACGTTATGGCTGATCTGTTTATTTGCCTGAGCATATTTCCCCAGGCTTTTTTCAGACTTACTTTTATCAGTTTATTGGCTGGTTGCTTCCAAATAACGATCCTTCGCAAAATAGGTATAAATCACTGGCAGTACAAATAAAGTAAACAATGTACCAATCGCAAAGCCAGATACGATAGTGATACCAATTGCTTGTCGGCTTGCGGCACCGGCACCGCTGGCAATTACCAGTGGCAAGATACCAATGATAGTTGAAAACGAGGTCATCAAAACGGGTCGCAAGCGCATGGAGGCGGCCTTGATTACGGCTTGGCCTGGCGGTAGCTTTTCGTTGATTTGTATCTCATTGGCGAATTCGACTATCAGGATGCCGTGTTTACTGACGAGGCCTATTAGCGTTATTAGGCCCACTTGGCTGTAAATATTCATCGAGACCTCCCATAGAAACATCGGTATCAAAGCACCGAACATTGCGAGTGGCACCGTAGTTAGAATGATGAAGGGATCGCGAAAGCTTTCGTATTGAGCTGCGAGCACCAGAAAAACAATAATAATGGCAAAACCGAAAGTCAGTGCTAATACAGAGCCTTCTTGGATCAGCTGGCGCGACTGCCCCTGATAGTCAAAAGTATATCCAGCAGGCGCCACTTCGGCAGTTATATCGCGCAATGTTTGCAATGCCTCGCTTAGAGGTACACCGGGAACCGCATCTATCTTGGCTGAATTCTGCTGCTGGAACTGAACTAGTTCAGCAGGCACTGAGGTGTATTCAATATCAACCAATGCTGCGAGACTAATTGGTTCACCTTGAGGTGTGTAAACATAATATTGACCTAAGATTGCACCGTTTTCTCGGTCAGCCTGTCGGGCTTGTGGGATAACTTTATAACTACGCCCGGCGAGGTTGAAGCGGCTAACATAGCCCTCCGCCAAGAGAACACCAAGTGTCTGCCCAATCTCACGCATCGATATGCCCATGGATTGGGCACGTTCTCGGTCTATTGTGACTTTAATTTCAGGCTTGCTAAAATTGAAGTCACTTTTTATGAAGTAAAACTGACCTGTCTCTCTGGCTTTGGCGAGTATCTGCTGCACGACGCCGAAGAGTTGATCGTAACCCTGTTGCGTTTTGAGGATAAATTCAACCGGAGTATTGCCACTCGCACCTGGCAGTGAAGGTGGGTTGAAGGCAAAGCTTTGCAAGCCGGGTTGTTGGTTAAGTTGACTTTGTATGGTGGGGATCATCTCTTGCGACGACAGCGATCGTTGCTCCCACGGCTTGAGCAACATGCCTGCGAATGAGACCGTTGGTCCACCAAAGCCGTTTGCCATAAAAGAGGACTGATATTCACTCTCATAGTCCTTAAAAATATCATTATAAGGCGCAGTGTATTTATTTAAGTAATCCAGACTAGAATGATCGGGCGCCTTGGAGAAAACAAAAATAACACCTTGATCTTCCTCAGGTGCCAGCTCTGTTTGAACAAATTGAAACATAGCGATAAGCATTGTTAAGACCATTACTACAAAAATTACAGTGACAGATCGCGTGCGTAATGATTCGACCAGGAATCGTTCATAACGGTTCTGAAGTCTGTTGAATAATACAGTAATGAACCGCGCATAAGCATTATTAGCTACGGTCGGCTTCAGTATCCTTGAACACATCATCGGGGATAGAGTGAGCGCAATAATGGTCGAGATAATAATCGTACCGACCAAAGTAAAGGCAAATTCTTTGAATAAAACACCGGTTAACCCACCTAGCAAGCCAATGGGCGCGTAAACAACGATTAACACAATGGTGGTTGCGATGACCGGTTTAGCAATTTCTCTGGCACCGACAAGTGCTGCTTCTAATGGCTTTAATCCTTCACCAATATGACGATATATATTTTCTACCACAAGGATGGCATCGTCAACCAAAAGGCCAATTGCCATAACCATCGCCAGTAGTGTTAGCAGATTAATCGAATAGCCTAATATCTGCATATAAAACAACACGCCGATAATAGACAGTGGGATAGTAACTAACGGCACCATCGTAGAGCGCACTGACCCCAAAAATAGAAAAATAATGACAACAACGATGATCGAGGCCTGAATTAAGGTCATCATCACCTCATTGATTGAAGCTTGAATAAACTCAGTCGAGTCATAGGCTATTGCAACCTTAAGACCAGGCGGAAAAGAGGTTTTCATGTTTTCAAGTTCAGCAGTGACAAGCTCAATTGTAGTGAGAGGGTTGCCGTCAGTCGTACCGTTAATGCCAATGTAAATGGAAGGCACGCCACCAAACATGACGAGGCTATCGTAGTTTTCGGCACCGAGTTCAACGTCGGCAACATCGCCAAGTCGAACGGTTTTATTACCGGACTCTCGCACCACAAAACGTTTTAAAACGTCAGGGTCTCCAGTGTCGGTGACCGCGTTGACATTGGTTTGAACAAGTTCACTACGCGTTTGACCTGCGGCAGACTGATAGTTATCAGACCCAATCGCGTTAACAATATCGGCAGCCGACACCTTGGCTGCTGCCATGCGGATTGGATCCATCCAGATTCGCATCGAATAAGTTTTGCCACCGAGAATTTGCGCTTCGCCAACGCCCTTAACGGTTGATAATGCAGGTTGAATGGTACGTAATAGATAATCGGTGACTTCAACAGCGGATAATGTATCGCTATAAAAACTGTAATAAGCGAGGGCAAAGCTATTAGCATCGCTCTTTGCAACAACAGGGTCCTGTGCTTCGTCTGGTAACTCGGCGAGTATAGAAGATACTTTGGTGCTGACTTCAGTCAGCGCAACATCAGGATCAACACCAAGTTTCATGTGAACTTCAACGGTCGAAATACTATTAGAACTGCTCGAACGGACGAAGTCGATGCCACTGGTACTCGATACTACCTGTTGGATTGGCGTGCTAATAAATCCTTGAATTAATTCAGCGCTAGCACCGGGATAAGCCGTTGTTACAGTAATTACGGATGTTTCTAATTCGGGATACTGACGAACCTGAGTGTCAAAAAATGCCTGTACGCCCAACAGTACGATGAATGTGCTAATGACCAGTGATAATACCGGTCTCTTAATAAAGTAATCGGTTAACATAAGAACTATTCCGCCTGTGCATTAGCGGCTTTAAATTCTGGCGCATCATCTACAATTGCAACGCGTAGGCTTGGGTAGAGCTTTAGTTGACCCGAGGTTACCGCTAAATCACCAGCGTCGATGCCACTAATAATACCAACCTCCCCATTGCTTCGATAAGCCACTCGGACCTGTCGCGCCGCTAGTCGGTAGTCGGGTGCGTCATTGGTGTTCACAGCGACACTTCCATTTGCGCTCTGGAGTTGTTTTTCAAGAATATAGACAGCTTCACCGTAGATGTTATAGAAAATGGCGGTTTCGGGTAATGTGACGAGGGCAATTTTTTGAGCGCTATTGACTTCCATCTCAGCAAACATACCGGGTGCGAGCAGCCTATTTTTATTATCAACTTCTGCCTGAATCGTGATGTTTCGAGTGCTCTCGTCTAGTACAGGGCTCCAGGCTTTGACTTCTGCCTTGAATGACTTATCTGCAAAAGACCTCACTTTAAAACGAATGTCTTGTCCCACTTTAAGGTCATTAAAATTGCTTTCAGGCAGAGTGAAGTCAAGCAGTAATTTATCGACTGACTGTAAAGTCACTAGCGGCGTTCCTGGAGTGATATATTCGCCAATATCAATGAGGCGAATACCTAATTTACCAGAGAAGGGGGCATTGATGCTTTTTTTCGCAAGTGCAACCTCAGCGACGCTAATCTGTGCATTAGAAATATCGACCAAAGCGGTTTGAGTATCGATGTCATTGCGGGTCACAAACGATTGATCCTTCAATTTAAGCAAGCGTTGATACTGGCTATTATCAGAATTAAATTTGGCCTGAGCTTGTCCAAGTGTGGCTAATTCAGATTGATTGTTTAGCTCGAGCAGTAAGGCACCTTTTATGATTTCCTGACCTGAGTCGAAGTGAATCGACTTGATAATGCCGGCCACTTCGGTGGACAAATCAACACCCTGACTTGCGACCAAGGTACCGGCAGCCTTGATGCGCTTATTCCATTTAGCCGATTCAGCACTTGCCACTGTCACATTAGTAGGCGGTGGTTGAACACTACCCTGCGTGGTTAGCACACCAATCTGTAAATATTTTTTATAGCCGAGGCTAGCGGCTATGGCAGCCATAAGAATTAACACTATAAAAATGCGGAAAAATAATCTTGGTTTACGTGCTGTGGTTTGTGTGTTGGCCACTATAGCCTCCGGCTACGATGAAAAATCTAAAGTTTCAGGCTGAAACTCGACGGAGTATACTATTCCTCTGTGAAAAAATTGCAGCTAGAGAATGGTGTTTTAGAGAATATTGACCTTAATTAAATGACATCAACAGGCAAATAGTTATTTTTAATTCATTGCCTGAATCTTGAGTGCTCATGCTTAACGCTGCTTTGTGCAATTCAGCGGCTTGTTTGACGTTAGATAAACCCATTTTGGAGTCTGGTGTATCGTGATTTTCAATCAGGTAGAAGCGCTCAAATACAAGGACCTGCTCCAATTATGGAATGCCGTGGCCATTATTTCGGTGCTGATATGGACTCTGTCGTTAGTACAGATGAATTTTAAATTTTCACTGTGGTTGAGTATAGGTACTGACATTGCCTAATAAATAAATGACGTATGATGAACGTAACTGCTACTTCGACAATATTATAAATTTTTACTATTCCATAGTGCAGCAATACCTTCTCAGTACAGTTTGGTGAGACAACACTCGACGGTAAATTCTGCTATTAGCCGATCTCATTGATTGCTAATTGGGCCATTGAGTTAGATCGACTATACCTCTTCATTTTGGTTTGAAATTGAGAGTGTTTTTTAGCGGTATCTATGATTTTTTGTGACGTGAAAAGTTTATTTGGCTGACTGTTAACGATAACTTTGTGCTTGAAAATCAGAGAACGCCCAACTCGGGTACGATTATATTGCAAATGAGTTGATTATCGACTTTGTAACTACTGTCCCCGACGGGATTGGTTTTATAGTGTAAAAGCCTAGTTAATTGATGCTTTGATTTTATAGTTAGCGCAAAAAAATAAACAAATGATTGTCAACATGGCAGCTTCAAAACCATGAACATTTTTTGCGAGCTATTGATGTAGCTGACGACTAATCGTCAGAAAAACAAATACTTAAAATGCATTAGATGAAGAAAGACGAGTTGATAAAAATTCAGCCGTTGTCTTAATGATGATACCGTTTTTTGAATCAATCATACTTAGGAAATCTGATAGAGGTAGGTAGAGAGTAAACTGTTTGATCGCGATGTGGTCAGACAATAAAGCAGTAAAGTTTTTGAAATCACGGGCAGTTCAACATTGGACTCGTCGACAGCCGATAACCAATTTTATGAGAGGATTTGCATGGTCGAGTTTATGAGCGTAGGCTTTAACATGTGCACAAGGATAGGAAGAAGAGCACTCACTACATTCAGGAGAAAAACTCAATGGAACTTTCATATAAGATTATTGTTGCCCGTTCGGGCATTCTGTTTATATTATTTGTCTCTACACCAGTTGCCCAAGCGGTTTTGATCAGTGACTTGCTTATTACCGAGGTTATGGCTAATCCGAGCGTGGTATCGGATTTAAAAGGAGAGTGGTTCGAGCTATTTAACCCGACGACAGAATCGGTTGACTTGAACCAGATTTACATCAAGGACGATGGGAGTGACATCCATCAAATCGATCATGACGGCCCGTTATTGATATTACCGAATCAATACTTCGTACTGGGACGAAACGAAAATATTACTATTAATGGTGGTTTCACGGCTGATTACGTTTATAGCAACTTTGACCTGAGTAACAGCGGTGACGAAATAGTATTTAGCAATGACGCCAATGGAAATGATGAGTTATTGCGGCTCGATTACAATTCAAATTTTGATAGCGATGGTAGGACAAGAGAGCTGATGACAGATGGTAGTTATCAGCTCTCTTCCCCAGCATTTATCTATGGATCTGGTGATATCGGGACGCCAGGTTATTCGAGTAGCGCTTCAAGCTCTATTGCCACAATTCCCCTACCTCCGACAGGGTCACTTCTTATGTTCGGTTTATATTTTTGTTTCCTCAGAAAAATTTGTGGGCGGTTAATGGGAACAAGTAATGCCCAAATCGCTTAATATAGAGTGATTTCAGCCGCTTTGAAGGTTCGAAAACGATCTGATTTTCTTGTAGTCAGTTTTGATTTGTTATTAAAGCCCGCCACAATGCCGCTCGAAAACTGCTTGTTGGCTTTGAACCAGTTAAGTAATAAGGAAAGATGTGGCCGTAACATCTTGGCGATTTTCTTCATTGGTTCAATTTTTGAACGCACGGGTTTAGTGCATCATTGGTCTAAAAATTCACTCCCCAGTAAGCCGAACTGTAGGCCCGGAATAATTGAAACTTTTCTATTAAAAGGTAGCTTCTGATCGATTTTAAGTCGTACTGTAAAAGATAGGCTAACTTTATTTCCTGCTTTTCTGTGAAATCCTTTGACCACTTTAGCAACTGCCAACGGGTTTTAGTGAGTATCGGCTCTTAACCGTTCTCCTTTAACTTTCTTGCCTCTTGGGTTCGCACCTTATCTATCGCTTACCAATATGAGCGACGATGTGAAATCGATCTATAATATTCAGTACGCCAACTACTTTTTTGGCAATCGCTTCTAACTAAGCCTTCTACATGTCACTACAGACAAATTGGAGCGTTTGACTGCGTTCTGGCCCGAACCAGCGGAAGAATCATAACCGCGTTTTGGTCGTTCGCTTTTCTCCAATCCAGAGTAATCGTTTGTAGTGCCCATCAATTTGATACGCCAGTGTCAAGTAGACATGACCGCGTTGCCAGGCTATCTCGTCGACGCCAATGGACTTAATCCCGGATAAATCCTGATGCTCACGGTCCCAAGTCACGCGCCTGGGTGTATAAACAAAAAAATACTTTGATGCCCCACATCGGAATAAATTTAAAGCGATACTCAGGTAATCGATCATACCCAAGTCTTTGATATCCACAAATACTATAAAGTGGATGGCGTTCGAGTGTGGCTGAATATCAACTTCGATGGTTGAGTCACTGGCGTTTGCAGCCCAACAGACCGATTTATAAAAAACTGATTTGAACCTTTATAGGTGATTGAGGATAGTCTCGATCTGAATCCTGTTCTTTTTGTCCTGATTAATGAAAGCTCATTGCTTCCATTTTTTCAGAGTTGGAGCAGGATGTTCTATATCCTTGCACTAATCTACGTTCTTTATTGATACAAATTGGGACTATTTTTATCCACTAATTTTCCTGAAGAGCCTTATCTTTTAAGACGGTTCAATATTTGAATGTGACATTATTAATAAAACTGAAGTTCGAAGGGTAATCTGCGTTTTGATTTAAATGGTGCTAGATTGCATGACAACTTTTAGTAGTAGTATTTGATAAAACAAGCTGGGTAATATATATAGGATTTTTTGGCGACTAAACTCGCTAGGTGATTCAATTGGAAATTAATTTATCTCTTGGTTTTATTAGTTACCTGACAAGCGCAATATTATTTTTTTTCGTTTTAGTCATTTATTTTGTAGGGTTTCAGCAAGGCAGAAAGGGAAGGCCTTTTTTACTTTTGATCGCGGCCACTTTAATCTGGAGTAGCCTGTTAACGCTAAGCCAGATAGACGCATCCAGTGCATTTGAATTGGTAATCGTGTCTGAATTGATCCGATATTTCACCTGGTTTTATGTTTTGCAAAGTGCTGCTGGTCTTTATCAGGAAAATCCATTTAGGTTTAAGATAACTCAGGCCTTTTCACCACTAAACATCGTATTAATTTTTTTGGTGTGTCTGGCAACACTTGCTCTAAATGATTTTCTGGTCGAATGGTTTGATTTAGCTAACGCTGTTTTTATTCAAATTTTCTGGTTAATGCTGTTTTCAATTATCGGTCTAATTTTAGTTGAGCAGCTGTTTAGAAATACGACACCCTCGTCACGTTGGCTGGTTAGCTTCTTATGCCTGAGCGCAGGCGCGGTTTTCATATATGATTTCTTTGTTTTTTCAAATGCATTGCTCATCGGTACATTGGATTATGAATTTTGGAGTGCCCGCGGCCTAGTCAACGTTTTCATTATACCAACCCTGTTAATTGCAGCGACACGAAACCCTGTTCTTGCTTCTAATATACATATTTCTCGTCAATTTGTTTATCACTCAGCTACTTTATTTGGAACGGGTGTTTATTTAATTGTGATGTCTATCCTAGGTTATTATGTCAAGGAAACAGGTGGTGAATGGGGTAAAGTTTTACAGGTAACTTTCCTGTTCGCTTCATTGCTATTGTTAACTGTGTTGTTTTTTTCGCCGAACGTAAAAGCTCGTGTTAAACGCTATCTTAGTTATAGTTTTCGAAACAAATATGATTATAGAGAAGAATGGAATAGATTCTCCAGAACCCTGCTTACACATGATCCTGAGCTGTCACTAGAAAGAAGAGCATTACAGGCGATATCTCAAATCGTCGATGCCGAAGGATCAGAGTTGTGGATTAAGGACAATAAACACTATGTTTATAAAGCGTTCTGGGGTGGTAAAAGTGAGCCTGGTGACTCAGAACCTGGTGATTCTAAATTGATTCAAATAATAAAAGAAAAGCGGCAATTGTTGACTCGTGACGATTTTCTCAAGTTTGTTAGTGACAAAGATACAAAGGATCATTGGTTTGCTTACTCAAAGACTAGCTGGCTTGTTGTTCCGTTGTGGATAAACTCAGATTTGTTTGGTTTTGTCCATTTACGTGAATCTATATTCAATTCAGAACTCGATATAGAGGACGTTGAGTTGCTTAACACCGTTGCTCATCAAGTCTCATTGTCACTATTTTTAAAGGAAACTGACACTGCACTTCAACAGGCTCAAAAATTCTCCGATATGAACCAGATGACCACTTTTTTGATACATGACTTAAAGACGGTGTTAAGTCAGCTTTCGCTTTTAGTTGAAAATTCAGAAGCGCACAAACACAACCCTGCTTTTGTCGATGATATGATTAACACAGTGCTGCATACTACTCAGAAAATGCACCGGTTGATGCAATTACTTAAAAACCCGGGGCAAAAAGAGGATGTGAGCGCGCAAGCGCTTCTCGAAACTTTTGGCGCAATTTTAGAAAGCTTTCGACATAATCCAATACAACCTACTTTGATTAATCACCATAATCTGAATCCCATAATCAAAGTTAATCAGAAGCGTTTTTTTTCTGCAATGGAAAATATTGTACAAAATGCGGTTGAATCCTGTGGTAAAAATGGCGAAGTTAAAGTTGAATTACAGTCTATAGTTAACCAAAAGCTTATGATTAATATTTCTGATAACGGCAAAGGTATGACGCAGGACTTTATTTTGGAAAGGCTATTCAGACCGTTTGATAGTACTAAGGGTGTTTCTGGAATGGGAATGGGTGTTTATCAAAGCCGAGAGTTTCTTCGATCCATTGATGGCGAACTGAGTGTTCGTAGCGAGGTTAACGTTGGTACCCAGTTCACTATCGAAATACCGGTACAGAACACTGCTACACCGTCAACATGAAATTACCGAATTTGATAACCTTTTTATTTGGTTATAGCAAGATTTCGATATATCATCCGGCCGTTTTTTAATCAGATAAGAGCAACTTGTATTATGACTCTATTTAAAATATTAAATTTTCTGCCTTGTCATGAGGTAGAAGCTTTGGAAAATGAACATCTTGCAGGTCAACCCCTTTGAACGGTTCTGAGTTGTTGTCATTTTTCAACGCCGCTTTTAACTCAGCTGATGCGAAGAAATCATCCGTGTCAAGCACTTTCGTTTTAAAATTGGTTCATATATATGATTAAAAAACTGTTAGTTGTTGAAGATGATCCTGGGTTGCGATCTCAACTATGTTGGTGTTTTAGTGGTTTCGAGGTTTTAGTTGCTGACGATGAAGAATCAGCATTAAAACAGGTTAAAGACCACAACCCGGCGGTCATTACTTTAGATTTAGGGTTACCACCAGACGCTGGCGGTGTCAGTGTAGGTTTTTCGTTTCTTGAGAAAATAGTGCAAAGCAACAGCGAAACCAAGGTTATTGTTGTTACAGGCCAAGAAGATAGAGAAAATGCGCTAAAAGCAATTAATATAGGTGCTTATGATTTTTTCAATAAGCCTGTTGATGCAAAAATTTTAGCTTTAGTGGTCGATAGGGCTTATCAACTTTATTGTATTGAACAGGAAAACAAGCGGTTAGTGCTGCAGCAGGAACAAGCACCACTTAAAGGCATCATTACCTCAAGCCCTGCTATGTTAGAAATTTGTACTACGATCGAAAAAGTTGCACCTACTGATTTGAGCGTTTTAGTGCTTGGTGAGAGCGGAACAGGAAAAGAAGTGATTGCCCGAGCAATTCACCGTTTAAGCGCATACTCTAAAGGTAGTTTTGTTGCTATAAATTGCGCCTCAATCCCTGCGAATCTGCTTGAAAGTGAATTGTTTGGACATGAGAAAGGGGCGTTCACAGGAGCTTCTAGTCAAAAAAAGGGAAAGGTAGAGATGGCCAATAACGGCACATTGTTTCTTGATGAAATAGGTGACATGGCTTTGGACCTGCAATCTAAAATGCTCCGTTTCCTGCAGGAACGAGTAATCGAAAGAGTCGGAGGAGTAAAGGAAATTTCAATTCAGACTCGTGTGATCTGTGCAACCCATCAACCGCTCAAAGAAATGATTGGAAATAAGACGTTTAGGGAGGACTTATATTTTAGATTGAGTGATATTAATATCGAATTGCCTCCGCTTCGAAAAAGGGAAGGCGATATATTGTTATTAGCGCAGGTTTTTCTCGACCGGTATGCAAAACAACAGAACAGAGCAATTAAGGGCATTAGCCGAGCTGCAGAGAATGTGCTCCTCAAGTACGAGTTCAAGGGCAATGTGCGAGAATTGGAGCAAATTATTCGACGAGCCGTGCTTATGGGTGTTGGGGATTACGTACAATCTAATGATTTACGTTTAACAGAAAGCAACGCTAGCCTCAGTACAGGTCAAGATAATAACGATTTTTTATCACTGAGTTTAGCCAGAAGCCATGCCGAGAAAAGAGCGATTTACCGAGCATTGGCAGATGTGGAAGGGAACATCTCGAAGGCAGCTAAACTATTGGATGTATCCAGACCTACACTTTATTCGTTAATTGAAAGATTGAATATCAATTTGGATTTTGAGCAATAGAGTTCCGTTAGGTTAAGCTTCTAGCCCAATGTATGTCGTATCGGGTTTTTAAAATAATGAGACTCACTTAACATGCTGATGACAAATTACGAATACTCCTTGGAAATATATTAGGCTGTTGTTAGGATATTTTCTGTTAATGAATCTTAATTATAATTAACCAAATTATTGGACAGTGATAAATAATGTTAAGTTCTAAGAAAATTGTTTGTTTATTAAGTGCTTTAATGCTCTCTTTTTTAGCTGGCTGTTCTTCTAGCGGATCCCGATTGTTGCCTGAAACTTTGGTGCAAAACACATCAGACTATCTGATTGGGCCAGGTGATCAATTACAAATCTTTGTGTGGAGGAACCCAGACTTAAGTAGCAGTGTTACGGTTCGACCTGATGGTCGAATTTCTTCTCCTTTAATTGATGATCTGGATGTATCCAATTTGCAGCCAGTTATTGTTGCCAAATTAATTGAAGATCGCTTATCAACTTTTATTCGTACTCCTCGTGTATCCGTTATGGTTTCGGGTTTCAACAGTACGGTAGATCAGCAGATTCGTGTTATCGGTAATGCAACAAACCCCATGGCTCTTCCTTATCGATCGGGTATGACATTGCTTGACGTTATGATTGCGGTGCAAGGATTGTCGGATTACGCAGATGGAGATAATGCTCAACTGATTAGAAAGAAAAATGGTGAAACTCAGCAATATGTTGTAGAACTAGATTCGCTAATTCGGGGTGGTGATATTAGTAAAAATCGAGCTGTACTCCCAGGTGATACTATTATTATTCCTGAGGCCTGGTTCTAAGTAATCGATTGAGACTGCAATCTAATGGACAATATTGAAGATATCAAAGCACTCGTCGTACACTATTTACGAGGCATTTGGAAAAATCGCTGGGTCGCAATAATTATTGCATGGCCCTTATTATTTGTGGGTGTCGTTGCTGTTGATCAAATAAAAGATCGTTATTTAGCCGAGACCAAAGTCTATATTGATACATCTTCTATTTTAAAACCACTACTTAAAGGGCTAGCCATTCAATCTGACTTTGATGTCATTGTCCGTCTTATGATTGGAAAGTTGTTGAGCCGACCCAATCTTGAACGTGCTGCCCGACTGATGGATATGGATATTTATGTCAACTCACCAAAAGAAATGGAAACTTTGATATTTAAAATCCGTGATCGAGTCGACATTTCGGTCAATGAGAAGACTGGAACTTACACCATCACCTACTCCGATGAGAATCCAGATACAGCAAAGCGAATGGTGCAAACGCTGCTCGATATTTTTATCGAAGACACTCTGGGCAAATCTATTAATCAATCAGATTCAGCAATTTTATTTCTGGATCGTCAAATAGCCAAATACGATAGTCTGTTACGAGAGGCTGAAATTCGTCGTGAAGAATTTAAACGTAAAAACGTTGGTTTAATGCCAAATGATGGGGCAAATTATTACTCGCAGTACCAGGAAAATGGCGGTCGTCTTGAGCAGGCGAAATTATCTCTTAATGAGTCGCTACAGCGTCATATTAAGATAAAGGAACAATTGGACAAGCTCCAACTGTCCATAAACGCTGAAAATGTAAATAGACCTGAACTTATAGAAAGCAGCCTGAGTGGTACTATAAGTTCGCAGGAGGTCAAGCTTCAGAACTTACTGCTTCTCTACACCGATCAACACCCTGATGTAATAAATGCGGAGCTCGTCTTGCAAACGCTTAAAACTCGGGAGGACGCTGAAATGGAGATGTTAAAAGTTGAGCCAAAAGTAAATGGGCCTGATACCAGTAACCCCCTTATTCAAGAACTCCTTTTTCTGTTAACTCAAACTGAGGCGGATATTTCGTCGTTTCGAACACGAGCTTTATCTCTGGAGGCGAAGCAAAACGCGCTCAAAAAATTGATCGATGTTGTCCCTCAAATTGAGTCGGAGTTACAGCGTTTGAATAGAGACTACGACGTTCATAAGGAAAACTATAATGAATTAGTACAAAGACGTGAGCAGGCCAGAATTTCTGATGAGGTTGAGTCGGGGGCTGATCAAGTGAAGTTCCGCATTATAGAGCCACCCTATGTTTCTCCAACGCCGCAGTTTCCTAATCGACCACTCTTTGACTTAGCTGTGCTTTTAGCTGCACTGGGTATTGGCTATGGTGTCAGTTTGTTGATTTCTTTATTACAACCCGTTTTTTATAATCAAACAGAATTAGGTGCACTTGGACGTGCCGTATTAGGCACGGTTAGCAAATTTGATACGATCGAGGTTCTAGCAAAGCGCCGTCGGAACCTGTTCATGTTTATCTCGGCAAATGCGCTGTTTGTCACAGTTGGTATTGCTTTAATCTACCTACATAGCAGAGGTATTTTGATATTAAGTACTCTTCCGTTAGATTCTATGGCCTTATGAAATTTTTTTCAAACCTGCTAAGCTCAAACAAGAATAAGCAATTTCAAGTTTCGGCGCCCCCAGAAGAAACTACTGAAAAATCAGCTATTAATGATATGAATTCAGTTGTACCTAACACACTTAAAAAGAACGGTAAGTTTCTAGACGTTGATCTTCCGTTAAATCAAGATTCATCAGGAAATCACATCGATTTTAAACAATTAAAAAATAATACTATTGATTTTGATCTAACAGATCTAGGTGATGATGACAGCACATATTCAACACCTGAAGTGCTTGATTTTAATCCGCTTAAAACGTTTTCTCAGCGCGTCAATCTAGATCTGGAAAATTTACAAGGTCAGGGTTTTATAGACCCTCACAACGTGAATACGCTGCTAGGTAATACATTTCGGATGATTAAGCGACCTTTACTTAATAACGTAATGGGCAAGGGGGCAACTGTACTCGACAACGCTAATCTGATTATGGTTACCAGTTCATTAAGCGGCGAAGGTAAAACTTTTTCAGCCATAAACTTAGCTATTAGTATTGCGATGGAAAGAGATAAACAAGTATTGTTAATCGATGCCGATGTAAATAAACCCTCGCATCATGATGTGTTTGGCTTTGAGTCAGAATTTGGGCTTACGGACTATCTTAGAGGCAAGGTCACAGATATGAGCAGAGTGCTTTATAAATCTAACATACCATCCCTCACTTTAATGCCTTCAGGTACTAGAACATCACATGCAACCGAGTTGTTAGCGAGTGATGCAATGGATAGTTTTGTAAAAGAAATTTCAAACAAATATCACAATCGAATAATAATTTTCGACTCACCTCCATTGCTACTTCCGACAGAAGCAAGTGTGCTTGCGTCTCATATGGGGCAGGTAATTGTTGTTGTTCAGGCTGAGAAAACTAGGCATGAAGAAGTAAAGAAAAGTTTAAGTATGCTATCGAATAAAATTGTATTGTTGTTGTTAAATCAGGCGCATGAAAAGACTCAAATTGGTAACTATGGCTATTATAAATATGATGAGCAGCCTAAAGCTTAGTGTCCGGACGACTCAATCTAACTAGATCATAATGCGACCATTTAACCTGTTTGCCCTACTTATAATTCCAACATTAACGCTTGCTGGACTCACTTCTGTCCACTCAAGAAGTTTATTAACGCCTTCTTTAAGCTTAAAAGAATCATTCGTAAATAACACAACAGTCACTCTAGATGAATCAGGGTATGTAACTACAATTGTACCGGGTATAAGCTATCAAGCTGTAGGTGCAAAAAACAGTCTCTCTATAGACTATTCTTTGAACGCTATTTATTATGACGGCTTATCTCAGCAAGACAGAGTTGATCATTCGTTGCAATTACAGTCTGCCTTTGATCATATTCCTAATCTTTGGGACACATCAATTACCAGTTCAATCAAGCAGGCAAATGTTGGTTCTGACGATAAACAAAGTGTTAATCCAATATTACAGTCTGACAATTCACAAGAGCTCAGAACTTTGGGTATTAGTAGCAATTTGCAAGGAGCACTGACTGATCAAATAGACTATCAGTCAGGTATCAAACTTGACTCTATTGATTTTGAAAATAGTGGATATAGTAATAGTATTGGGTTTAATTTGGGTTTGAGCAGCGATATCCAAAATAAGTTTAGTTGGGGAGCTACGTTCAACAGTAACCACACAAGTCTGGCAAACATTGATTCCCAAATAGATATGCTTAAAGGCAATTTAAACTATCGCTTTAATCGTCGTTATTCATCTTTTTTATTAGTTGACAAAAGTGAAGCTGATAATAATTTCCTGAATGACGTTAATACTAATATTGGAATAGTCTGGACCCCAGATAGAAACAGCTTATTTAGATTAGGCTCTGGTAAACGGGGCAATAGCACTAGCTATATTTTAGCCTCATCACTTAACACCAGGCACACTATATACCGGTTGGACTATGATGAAACAATTACAACACCGCGTGCACTTTTGATAAATGATACTACCAGCCAACAAAGCGGCACAGCACTAAATCAAACCCTATCCATAGCTCCCGTTTTGGTAAAGAAGGGTACTATAGGCATGACGTTTAAAGGCAAAAGAACCAATGTAACCCTTAGTTACTTTAAGCAAACGACTATTCAAAATGATGATGATGTTGGTCGAGAAATCAGAGATAGCTTAAGTATTAGTGCAAACAGAGCCTTATCGGGTAGGAGTTCTGTTCAATTAACATTAGCTCGACAGGTGATAAAAACAGTCCAAGAAAATGAAGTTGATGATGCGAGTTTGTCCTATAACAACCAGTTATCAAAATCTATTAACACATCGGCAGAATTTAGAGTAAGCGAACAAAAATCCAATATTGTTGCCAACCAATTTAGGTTGGAAGACATTAGTTTTAAATTGCATATTAGTTTTTAAATCGGCGTTATGTCTAATCGAGCCTGCCAATTTAATTGATTGAAGTTAAATTTAAGTATTAAGTTTATTAATTCTTTGAGCTTCTGATGGAGTTACTCAATTCCTACTACTTTAATATGTATAGGGCCGTAGAGTAAGTGAAGTATTAGTATAAATTATTGGCGTTTTGACGTCTCCTTTCTTTGAGAAATTTAAACTTTTACCCCCATTTCATTGGTGGCTTAGATAAGTGAATTTTTAGCGTCCATCTATTTATCAGCTTGACAAATTACGTAACTAAATTACAAATCACTTACTTGGGTTGTGAATTCAGGCTGGTAGATGCTAAGCCTGAGAAATACTGCGCTTGTTGGCAGTGAGATTGGTCTGCCCATTTTTAGAATAAGTGCTTGATTTTTCATTATTAACTTGGCCTGTGAGTAGGCTGACTGAACGTCTAATGCGATCCTGACCTTTGTTAACGAGTAACGCGTTGATTTGAATAGCTTGTTGCAACTGAATTAAAGATTCGGATAAAAGTTGATATTGCCTAGAAAGGTTCTCTTCATTATCATCGCACCATTTAATACAGGCTTTTTGGCCTTTAGTATTGGCCTCGAATCCATATTGATTTAAAAGTTTATTTCTATTATTTTCGAACTCTTCAATTTCACTGATGGGCAGATTATTCTCAGACAACGTGGTGTTGATAGCCTCGCTATCATTTTGAGCTATTGATGCCTTTAACTTAATTAAAAAAAGGTTTATCTCATCAACTCTTGCTAGTTGTGTTTGAAATAGTTGACTCAACGCTTGTTGGCATTGACTGGGCATAGCCGAGCTCATGGTAATAACTTTTCTATTTCACTAAATTTTTTAGCTATTACTTCTGCATTAGGTTGGTACTCACCCTGAGCTAAGGCCAATTTAATCGACTCAATTTTAGTTTTATTGACTTCTGGCTGTTGTGTAATTGAGCTATTCAGTTCATTTAAAACATTCGAGCTACTTAACTTTACAATAGCCGCTGCGCCAGATTTCGTGGGTGTATTGTTAGCGCCAACAGGAGTTTCGCCTAAATCAGGCTTAGCGCTTGGTTTTGACTCTGATTTTATTGTGTTCGACTGCAATCTATTTTGTGTATTGATGGCATCTGTCATTTCAAACGCTCCTTAATTTGATACTGGTTAATTAAAATATCGGCTCTGAGTGGATAAAGTTAAATTTAATTGATGATTATTTTGCTTTAACTTAACTTTATTTAAATTATTATTAGGAGTACAAAAAGTAGGGGCTCGTTTTAGTGCATTGCTAGCTAGCCAAATAGGTTGTATGAACGTCATAGGTTAATTTTCACTAAACCTTCACCAAAGACGACACCCTCAACAATTTTTTGAGATTTCGAGTTTTTTACCTTAACGAGCTGGCCGATTCGTGCTGATTGTAATGCTTTTCCAGACGTTCTAATGCTGATGCCTTTGTAGTCGAGAATCAAGGTCACACTTTGACCTAATTTCACCATTTCAGATGGGCGAGTGTTGTTTTGTGTTAAAACGCTGCCTCTTCTTAAGTTTCGTTTGGATTCAGTATGCTTTAAATCATTAACCTGAGTAAAAAAGCCTTCATTTAGCAAAGAAATATTTCTTTTTTCAAATCCTAACATATCCCTGTTAATTTTTTGACTTCTACTAAAAGGCCGTTGCGCTACTATTACATCATCAAATATATCGACCTTTATCGGTAAACGAATACGCCACTTTGGCGAATCATGGCAATCGATATTTAGAGATGTGCTACCATAAGTTTTTTGGAGGTTAGAAAATTCTATCAGAAGCGGTGAATTGCAGCTCGCAAGCTTCAATCGACTATCGAGGTAATTCACTTTAAATTCAGGTAGATAAGGTGTCTTGTAATTAAATTTCATGATGTATTCTTCCGCCTGAAATCGAATAGATTCAAGACTCTGATATTTATCAGCTTTTACTGTATCAGCGATTATAATTAAGCCTAGGCAAGCTAGAGTCAAATTTAGAGGTTTTATTAGTCTGCGGGTATTCAATCTTTTTCCTCTAATTGTCTGATTAAAATAGTTGTTGAATAAAAAAGCCAAAATTATGACGTTTAATCGCTCAAAAACAAAAAATTAAGTTATATCCTCTATATACTAAACTTTTAGCAATTAACGAGCCACTAATCTCTATTAAAGTCTTTGTGTCCATGGCCGATATAATTCATATTAATGATCTAAATGAATAGGAGTAGATTATGTCCGGTGTAATGGCGTCGGTCGACCAGCGTACCCAGCTAGCTGGGCGGAACCGATTGGAATTGTTAATGTTTCGATTGGGTGGTCAGCAACTTTACGGTATCAATGTCTTCAAGGTGCGGGAAGTACTACAGTGCCCAAGACTGTCGATAGTGCCGAAATCTCACCCCGTTGTTAGGGGTATCTCGAATATTCGCGGTCAAACCATCAGTATCATGGACCTTAGTATGGCTATAGGTGGGCCACCTATACAGGACGTCAAGAATTCATTCGTGATTATTTCCGAATATAATTGTAGTGTACAAGGTTTTCTGGTTCAGGGTGTTGATCGTATCGTTAACCTTAATTGGAAAGACATACTTACGCCGCCGAGTGGTACAGCCGCGGGTTCCAGTTATTTGACAGCGGTAACGCATGTCGATGGTGTAATGGTCGAAGTGATTGATGTTGAGCGCGTTATGCATGAAGTGGTAGGTTCTAAAGAAGATTTGTCGCAAGGAGTGAGAGACCAGGTCGAGCAACCCAATGCTGAGAAAAACCTAATATTGGTATCTGACGATTCGATGGTGGCTCGCAAGCAGGTTTGTAAGACACTAGAGAATGACATGTCATTGGAAACAATCACGGCAAAAGATGGCAAAGCGGCACTTGATCTGCTTAAAGGTTGGGCTGATAGTAAAGATCCACAGCTTGATCGTTTGGCAATGGTGATTTCGGATATTGAAATGCCCGAAATGGATGGCTATACCTTCACTACTGAAGTCAGAGCTGACGAGCGATTGAAACACTTGTATATCGTTTTGCACACTTCCATGAGTGGTGTATTTAATCAAACAATGGTTGACAAGGTTGGTGCAAACAAATTTATTGCTAAATTTGATCCTGATGTTTTGGGACAGGCAGTGATTGATGCAATGAAAGTGCATTTGATTTAATTTTGTCCCGGCAATAGCGGCAAGTTGCCATATTACTTGCCGCTATTGCCGCTGTTTAGCTAGTTACTACTGACTCTAAGTGTATGAAATAATTAGTAAATAATAGAATGGCGCTAACAGTGCATGTTGTTATCTGAACTTAATAGTGATGAGATATAACGATGCCAATAAACTTTGAAAGAGCTTTCTCAATTTATGATGATGCTTTGATCATGCGAGGCAAGCGAGCGAATGTTTTGGCATCTAACATTGCCAATGCCGATACTCCAAATTACAAAGCTCGTGATATTGATTTTCAATCAATTTTAAAGCAAGCGAATAATCAACAGACCAGCAGTCTCAGCATGGTCAACACACATCTAGACCATATTAAGCTCAATTCGGGTAGTGATTCTAGTATATCGCTTAAATATCGTAACCCATTGCATGCGTCGTTAGATGGTAATACGGTTGACTCTCATGTTGAACAATCTAAGTTTTCCCAAAACGCAATTCAATATCAAACTAGTTTTACATTCTTAAATAGTAGCGTTAAAGGCATAA
>Ga0307489_10000271_pt1 | contig 29864 bp, 44 predicted proteins | sample SB12metaG_FD_202247 | JGI IMG/M metagenome (GOLD analysis project Ga0307489, IMG submission 202247) | Sea-ice brine microbial communities from Beaufort Sea near Barrow, Alaska, United States - SB 1.2 | ecosystem: Environmental > Aquatic > Marine > Coastal | place: USA: Alaska | collected... | reverse complement strand
TCTCGGGTGCAATGACCGAGTCGAGTGGCGTGATACTGGGAAGATGGACCGTGTTGACGTTGGAAGATACCGGCCCTTGTATTCGGTAAAGTGGCCACGTTGAGCGGCATAGTGTTTGGTGAGATGCTAGCAAGTGAGCACTGAGCTGGCGCAGAACCCTAAATTATAATCCTAAACCCTAACCCTAAACCCTAAAGCGGGCCCTGCCGCCACCGCAACCTCGAAGGCGCCGTACGCCGCCAGCCCGGCGTCGGCTGCCGCGCCGCTCCCTGGCCGCAGGGGCTTACACTCGTCCACTTTTCAGCTCAACCTGATCCGTGAATTGACACTAACCCCACCTGCAGACACATCGTATGCCGCAAAACGTGCTTACGTTGAGCCGAGAAGTGGACGAGTGTAAGCCCCTGCCCAGCCGCCCCGCGGCGAACGCCGCCGGCCCCAGCGCACACCACACTAGCGCGGCGGCCTGCTGGGTGGGGTCCATTGCGGCGAACGGCGGCGCCCCCGCTGACATGGGCAGCTGGCTCGGGCCCACCAGCAGGTCCGCCGCGTGCGCCAACCCTGCAAACCCGTTCATCAGGGACGCAACGCTCGTCCATGTTTCGGCTTGGTGTAAGGGCTTGTTGTGGGATACGTCCGGTGGTTTCAGTGACAGTGTGTCTAATAGCTTAATGTGGGACACGTACGTCGGTGGTTTCAGTGACATAATCGGCTCATGTTGATGTGAGGGGTGGAGGAGTGGAGGCCCCTGCCGTACAGCGTCCCCATCAACTTGCGGAAATCAACCAGCCTCACCGGTTCCGATTCACAGGGTCGCGTATAAAGTGCTCGCCCCGTCGTCCACCACATGCTCTAAACCCTCGTTTATTGAGCTGCGAGCAGATGTCATCCTATGACTTGACGAGCATTTCAGCCCCTCGTCGATTGAGTAATGTGTCAACCTATGCTGTGGGTGAGCATCATCTATCAACCAACCAACTGAATGTACCCCAACACCCCAACCGGCTTAATGTACCCCAACCAACTTAGTGTACGCCAAAAGAGCTAGTGGGCCAAACCAGGGGCTTACACTCGTTCCGATTTCAGCTCAACTTGAGCTCATCTGTCCACCGTGTAACTCAACGTGACTCATGAATGTGTCCTGGAGTTGCTCAGGTTGAGCTCTAACGTGGACGAGTGCAAGCCCCTGGGCCCAACCAACTTAGTGTAGGCCTGTCTGTCGTACATCTTCATCGCATTGACATTGTTGGCGTCCACACTGCACAAAACGCGCGAAAACCCCGCGCGGCCCGCCGCCGCCTCCGCCCAGGGGCTTACACTCGTTCACGTTAGAGCTCAACTTGAGCAACTCCAGGACACCGTCATGAGTTATGTTGAGTTATATGGTGGAAGGAAGTGCTCAAGTTGAGCTGAAATGGGAACGAGTGTAAGCCCCTGCCTCCGCCTGCAGCAGCAGCTCCAGGCCCACCCCTCGCCAGGGGCTTACACTCGTTCCCATTTCCGCTCAACTTGAGCTGACTTTGCCCCTTTCAGCTTAACTTGAGCTTACTCTGTCCCCCATGTAACCCAAATTACCCGTGGATGTGTCCCGAAGGTGCTCAAGTTGAGCTCTAACACGAGCGATGCGTTCCCGAAGGTCCTCAAGTTGAGCTTTGAAGTGAGCGAGTGTAAGCTCCTGCTCCGCGCCGTCGCTCCGCGGACGCCACCGCTAGGTTGGTCACATATGCACATTCATCTGCCAGGTTATACTCACCGGGCTTGAGCTCTTGCGAAAACAGTATTCCTCCGACCAGGGGCTTACACTCGTCCACTTTTCAGCACAACTTGAGCCGTGTCTGACACACAAAAACGCCATGCACACCCTAAACACCCCCTAACACTCCCTTAACGCGGGCTACACAATCCCTACGCGCACCCCCTATCCCACACAAAGCGCTCAAGTTGAGCTGAGAAGTGAACGAGTGTAAGCCCCTGCCTACGACCCCCAGAATCTGCGGCACCAGTTTTTTGGTCACCTCCCCAGCCGGAGTCGATGTGACCGAGAAGGATGGCGACTCGGCGACGAGTGCGAGCTGTTTGTCGGGGTCGGCGCCGCAGGCTTCGCGCGCGTACGCCTCCAGGCTGGCGGCGCTGACCTTGCTGTAGCGGCGCAAGTTGGTTGTTTCTTTTGTAGTATGGGTCTTCATATTTTAGAATCAGGCGCTGATAAACCAAGCGCGGTCGAGCCGGGGTCAGCCTGGGGGGTCATGTTCAGCCGGCACCGCCCTACCTTGCCGTTGGCAGCCTCCGATAGGATTGCCATAACCGCAACATGATCCGCTGCGCGCATGGGCCGCACAGAAGTTAATTTAAGCCCGGCATCGGATACTGGGGTACCGGGGGCAACCCCACTGGCGTTGGCGACGGTGCGGCAAGCCCAATGGCGTTGGAGGCGGTAATGGCGGCGGGGGCGGGGGCTGCTGCTCCTCGAGGGGGGGACGAGGGCGAGGCGCGTGCTAAGGGCGGCCATGGCGGTGGCCATTCGACGCGTCCTCGCGCTGCAAGATGTCGGCGAGTGGACACGTCATGCGCGTTTGGTGCCCAGCCCCGAAGTGGGCACCCCCAAGATTGTTCCGTGTGGTTAGGCTGACACGTGACCATCAGGATGAGCGTTTCCTTCTGCGTCGGAGCCTCAGCACTTTGGTATGCACTGTCGGCCGTCGCCGTCGCCACACCTCTCAGAGCCCACCCCGACCACAACCGGTCACTCCCCGAAGCTACCTCTCCGCCGCACCAGCCGCAGCACCCGCGCATGCCATTCGCGACATCGTCTCCGCAGCAACAACACATAACAACACCATCGCAGCAGCAATGTCCTACGCGACTCCCACCGACCCCGAGGCCCCCTCCGCCTCCTACCGTCTGTTGTACCACCAGGGCATGAAAGGGCGCGGCGAGTTCGCACGCTTCATGCTGGAGGCACGGCCTTGCATACGTCTGCTCAACTATGTCGGGTGTCGCAATTTGTCCCCGAACCCACTTCATACCACCCACAACTCAAAGTGTCAAACACGCTCGATTTCTGTTGAAAATAACTCATGGTAACATCGAAGGAAGCCCCTGGGTGCAGGATGCCGGGGTGGCGTACGAGGACACGGCGGAGCACGTGATGGAGTGGAGCGACGCGTTCTCCAACGGCGTTGGAGCGGGCGCGCCGTACCCCGTCATGTTCCCGCCCATCCTCGTCCACGGCGGGGCCGGGCTATGCATCATACGAGTTCCATCCCCTTTTCAGCTCAACTTCAAGCAAGCACCTGGCACGCATCAAGGATCTAGCAAGCATCTGTATCCTAGAGGGTTGAATACTATGTTGCTACCATGGTATACGACCCCTACACGCTCACGAATCGAGGTGTGGCAACCAATGTTACGTCATGACACGGCAGAGATGCTGTCGGTACAGTCACAAGCAATGCAGTGGCTCAAGTTGAGCTGATAAGAAAGAGTGGGGACTTTATAAGGCTCTGGGTCACGGCGATGTGTGCGTGAACCAGACACCCGCCATCATGCGATACCTGGGCAACACCCTGGGTTACAGACCAGGCAACATCGCGGACGAGGCGCGGTGTGACCAGACGCTCATGAATGCCACCGACTACGTCGCGGCAGGGTGAAGCACACTCGACTATTCCCTTTTCAGCTCAACTTCAGTTGTTTCTTCCACTGAAGTTATTCCAACCAATCAATAGGCCGATTTTGGTATATCGCTTCCTGCGCAGAGCGCTGACGCTTTACCCGCAACTCTGTATGGGCATTCAACCTCGCTCCTGCCATCACGCGCGGAGCGCTGACGCTTTGCCCGCAACTCTGTATGAGCATTTCACCCAGGCGATATACCGAAATCGGCCTGTTATAACATCAAAGGCCCTGAAGCTAAGCTGAATAGGGGATTATCTGACAGTTTGCGGCCGTGTTCTGCGGAGGGTCGGTTGACGTTTCATCCGACCAACCCCATCGGCTCGTATTTCGATCAGAAGGAAGCTGCGGACGCCACCTCCGCCAAGTGGGTAGGCTGAGTCAATCATTCCCAAATCATTCCTGCCATTGTGTCCGGGCAAGGGCCGGTAAAGTGACCCCAGAATTTACGAGTTAAGAGGAGTATACATGATTATTTGGGGGGGATGAAGGGGGTTATTTCTAAATCTGGGCGCCGACCCTCCTAATACCCCCCTAATACCCCCCTCTAAACTGGTAAGTTCTGGGGTCACTTTACCGGCCCTTGCCCGCACCTAGCCATGTCATCCGCGTTACCTTTCTTGACGTATACCGCATCCTCTGACGTGGAAGGGTGTACTTACGTGACCATTCATGCGGGCTATCGAGCGACTGCCCATGTGGCTAGCCCACTTTGAGAAGATCCTCGCCGTTAACGGGTAGGTCCTAGCAAGGGTCGGTAAAGTGACCCCATCATTTACCAGTTAACAGTCTGTGAAAGTACCTTAGGGTTAAGGGTTCAGGTCTTAGGGTTTTTTCACGAGACGACCCCCCTAATACCCCCTACTACCCCCCTAAAATCAAAATATACCCCTCTTAACTGGTAAATTCCGGGGTCAGTTTACCGGCGGACCCTTGTTCGGACCTAACGGGCGAAAAGATGGGTGAGTCCCGACCCCAGTATCATCCATACATCCACGTCGTTTGTCAGTTTTCTTCGGACAGGTTTCGCCATATGTATGCACCACGGTCTGGTCATTCACACCAAGCGACGTGGATATCGATGCTAACCCGGTTTCCTTGGTATCTTCCACCTGGGCCTTATTCACGGGGGCGGATCCGATGGTCCTGGTTTCGTCGTGGGGGGTGACACGCCCACATACGCCGACTTCGCCTTGCTCTACGCACTAGGTAGGGCGGTGATGGCTGAACCGATGAACCAAGGTTGAGAGCGTCTGGTACTACGCGCTTGACACTATAACATGATGAACCGCCTTCAACATTTGCTTTAAAATTCAGCTTGCGCTGCTACAACTAGACGTCAGCGATGCGCAGTTCCCAGCGGCCTATGCAGGCTGCACTATTCCGAGATGCAAGGTAGGCCGGTGCAGGTTAACCCTTTCAAACCCACGTTGAAAGCACCTGAATCTAAGCGCTTGAAACCATAATGTAGTGAAGTGCTTTCGAAATTTGCTTTCAAATTCAATTTGCGCCGCTACAGCAAGGCGTTTGTGGCGATGATGAAGTTGCGCCCCAACCTCGCGGCGTACATGGCAGGGGCTTACACTCGTCCAATTTTTGGCTCAACTTAAGCGCTTTCTGTTGGATAGGGGGTGCATTTAGGGGGTGTTTAGGGGGTGAGTAGGAGGTGTCAAGGGTAATTGGGGGGTGTTTAGGGTGTATTATGTGCCAGATATGGCTCAGGTTGAGCTGAAGAGTGGACGAGTGTAAGCCCGTGTACATGGTGGGGTGGTGAAGGTTGACGCCGGTTTGAATGTGCTTGCTCTCAGCTCTTGAAACTATGAATTGAAACACCGCTTTCAATATTCGGTTCCAATATAAAATTGCGACCCTACGAGACGGCCTCGCCTAGGTGTCAACCTTGGGAAGGAAACTCCATGATGTAATGAGTGTTGCGGTGTTGTATGAAGTGTTTTCGTGAATGGAATGATATCGACAAATGTGGAAGCCGACCGCTGCGGCGTGCGTGGCGTGCGTTTTCGCTGTGTTGGTATTGGTGATGCTCGTGGTTGGGGCCGGGACGCCGGGGACCAGGGCAGGGGTGGGCAGGCAAGCACATCCTGAGGGTGAGTCGGTGGCGGACGCCGGGAGTGCGAGTGTTGGCCTAGGCGCTAACCTGTTCGTAACGGTGTTGGCAGCATGCACGCTTGGCGGGGATTGGCTCCCGTGAACAACACTGCGCTGCCATGTTGCGGTCATGGCTCTGGCTGCCCTCGGACATCATCGAGAAGATGCAGCATGCACATCCGTGCTGATTCATTGTTATTACACCAAAGTGTTAGCGCAGCATTCGTTCCATGTCAAATCATGTCAATTCATGGCATTGTAGTAGCGAAGCCCACATTCACACACATGCTTCGTTGCACGCAGCCGCCGTCCATTACTTGCATCATCAACCATTTGTCGCTCCATGTGCCCCACCGACCCAGCCAGCCAGCCTCAGCCGTACTGCAATGCCGGAGGAAACGTCGCGGTGCAACTCGCCTAGCTCATTCGCCGTCCGAGGGGTTGTGCGCCCCCGGTGTTTTACGCCACCGCCGCCGCTCAGGCGCCACAGGCTCTAGCTGCGGGCACTCATGTTGCAGTGGTACTCGCATGCCTGGCGAACGCCGCAGTGTGTCGGCCATCTCAGTGCCCCGTGCCATCGTTGCACTTCTCTCGTTGGCAGGTCGCGTCTCGCGCTGCGGCTTACAGTTGTTCACCGCGAAGTGGGTCAAGTACGCATCTGTACAGAGAGTTGCGCCGCCGCCAAGCGATCACACCGATCACACCGCTGAGGCGCAGCTCTACTTGCCGCTCTACTCAGTTTGTATTGTATTTGTCTGCATATGTTCATCTAGCCCCATGGCACAAAGGCGCTCATGCATAATGCCTTCATAGTAGCGTATGCGTGTGCATCATAATGTCCACTCCAGGCCTTGCCTCCCGCATGGACACGCCGGAAGTTATCGAAGACTACAGTCAGACATGAGACACGCGGTGTGCGTGCGGGGATCACCGAATTTTCTTCAAAGTGAAAGCTTGTATCATCATCGTCATTTTCTTCAGCGAAACAAACGTCGTTTTCTTCGGCGAAACAAACGTTTCGCTCTGACACTCTACTACTCAGGCAGTTAGGCGTATGAGAGCCTGGTCCTGAGAGAAATAAAAGACCGCGTGTGCGCCCGAGCGTGCAGGTGTATCCTAGCCGGTCTTCTGGCGCTTGTTGACCGTGGTGCCCGGCTCCCGCTTGACACGGTCGGGACCGCCACCGCCACCGCCGCCGGTACCGCCGCCGGCACCACCATCGCCACCATCACCGCCACCGCTACCGCCGTTGTCAGCACCGGCACCGGCCACCCGCTGCAGCAGCCGCGCAATCTCCTCCCGCATCAGAGTCATCTCGGCGCGCATCTGCGCCAACGCCGTGCCCGTCTCTTCGCGGACCCGAGCCACCTCCTCGCGCACCTGAGCCACCTCCTGAGCCTCCGCATCAACCTCCGCCGCCGCCTCAAGCGGCATGGCCGGCGCCAACCACACGCGCACCGTGCGGTGCCCGACGTGGCGGCGAGCCGCGTTCCGTCGGGGCTCCACGCGCACGAGTACAAGCAGCCCGAGTGCCCCACCACCAGCTTTGCCACCTCGCGCCCGGCGTTGACTTCCCACACGCGAACGGAGTCATCGTCACCGGCGGAAGCGAGTTGCGTGCCATCGGGGCTCCACGAGCAGCTGCTGAGTCGGGTGTCGTGCCCCTCCAGCTTGAACACCTCGCTCCATGTGGTGGTAGCCCAAACACGCACCGTCCCGTCCCACGACGATGAGGCGAGGCGCAACCCGTCAAGGCTCCACGCGCACGAGGTCACCGACTCGTCAAGCCCAGCCAGCTTGGCCACCTCGCGCCATGTGTTGGAGTCCCATACGCGCACCATGTTGTCGACAGAGGCGGAGGCCAGCCGCTTGCCGTCGGGGCTCCAATCGCACGCGTTGACCATGCTGCAAGCCCCCCCCTCCAGCATGGCAAGCTCCTGCCCAGTGTGGACGTCCCACACGCGCACCTTCCTCATTGACCCGGAGGCGAGCCGGGTGCCGTCGGGGCTCCACGTGCAACACACAACTTCGCCGTGCTCCTGCAGCTTGGCCACCTCGCGCCCAGGGCTTACACTCCTCCAGTTCTCAGCTTCATGTAAGCACTTTTCTGGGGTACGATGGGTAGTTTCAGTAGCGTGTAATAATACCGACGGGTCATAATTCGTCACAATCTGGACACAACTGACTTCAGTGACTAAACCAGCTCAAGTTGAGCTGAGAAGTGTACGAGTGTAACTCCCTGCCTCGCGCCCGGTGTTGATGTCCCATACGCGGACCGTGTGGTCTCCCGACGCGGACGCCAGCCGCATGCCGTCGCGGCTCCACGCGCACCAGCGCACAATGGCCCGGTGCCCCGCTAGCACGGCCACCTTGCCGGTGTTGATGTCCCACACGCGCACCGTGTTGTCGTCCGACGCGGTGGCTAGACGAGAGCCGTCTGCGCTCCATGCGCAGCAGAGAACATGACTCGTGTGCCCGCGCAGATCCGTCTCCATCGCCCACGTGGCCTTGCCGCCGGTGGACTTGCGCGCGGTCTGCTTGGTACGAGCCATGGTGGTCTGCACCCCAAAAGGTGTGAGCCCTAAAAGGCTGTGCGAGCAATATCTCGATAGCTCAAGAGCCGGGTTAGTCCGCCCCTCGCAGCTCGCCCCTCGTGATGTCCAAACTGAGCTCGCGCCGCCGCCGCTTCCGGGGTTGCGGGTGTGCGTGTGCTGTTGTGTGGCACCGGGGGTTTTGGGGCTCAAACGCTAACGGGGGTTTTGGAGTGGGGTGCCCAGCTACAGCGAATCTTCAAGGAGAATCTGCGACGGTCATAACTCTACTTCACTCGGTGAGGTGCCAAAGGTGGGGTTCAAACAGAGGCTTTGCCGCCACTCCCACCACTCCCCCCCCTCGCCCCTGCCCCCACCCTGTGAACACCCCACGCCCTTCCCGCAGTTCAGATCCCCCTACCCGACGACGACAGAGACGACATGATGATGCAGTGGACGAGCTGGGGCGACGACACCCCCGACGCCTTCACCGCCGCCGCGGGCGCTGGCGACCTGGTGGCTCTCCAGAAGTTGTGGCTCCCGGCAGGGGCTTACACTCGTCCACTTTTCGGCTCAACTTGAGCGCTACCTGTGGGACAGGGGGCGCGTTTAGGGGTTGCTTGGGCGTCGTTTAGGGGGTGTAAGGGATTATTACGGGGTGATTAGGATGTGCTCAGGTGTCAGAATGGCTCAACTTGAGCGCTACCTGTGGGACAGGGGGCGCGTTTAGGGGTTGCTTGGGCGTCGTTTAGGGGGTGTAAGGGATTATTACGGGGTGATTAGGATGTGCTCAGGTGTCAGAATGGCTCAAGTTAAGCTGAGAAGTGGAAGAGTGTAAGCCCCTGGCTCCCGGTCGCCCCCCGGCCACGCCCTCCGAGAAAGCGTGGACGGACATGAGCCCTGAGGAGAGGACCGAGGACAACGCCGCTAAGGCGCGGAAGACTCGCGACGCGGCGGCGTGCGCGGCGGCTGCGGCCGGCGGGCACCTGGCGGCTCTGCAGTTCCTCGTCGCTGACTGCGGCGTTGAGGCCGACACCGAGACGTGCGCCAAGGCAGGGGGGGTAGGTTTGAAAATAATAATAAGGGAGGCTTTCTCTCGAAGGCAGGTCGGGCTCCGATCTCGGCTCGAGTGCTTGTTCTCACGGCCCCTCCTGTCAGGCGGCGGGGAACGGCCACCTCGAGGTGCTGCAGTGGGCGCACGCGCACGGCTGCCCCTGGCGGGGTAGTACACGTACAACCTATCTGTTTAAAGCGCCTGCCTTCTGCGCTCGAATATAAAATATGGATGAACTGCTCTCAAGTTTTGCTTTCAATTTCAGCTTGCGCCCCTGCGCCCAGGAGCGCATACTCCACCTGCTCCGCTACGGAGGGGGGGCAGCTGGAGTGCCTGCGCTGGCTCCACGAGGCCGGCTGCCCGTGGGTATGAACTTGCAGACACGGGGGCCAAGGCGGAAGCCTGGTGCCTCCTCATACACGCTGAGAGACGCGTATCTCTCTAGAACCTCCCAAACATTGCTCGCCACGTAAAAGGGTGTCATCTTACAGAAGAAATGAGGGCTCAAAGTGCGTTGGATGACGTAGAGAGCAACACCTACCAGGCCCTGCAAGTCGGACGTCCGCACCATCAAGTATGCCGCCGAGCGCGGCCACCTCGACTGCATCAAGTTCGCGCACGAGCACGGCGCGCCGTTCGGGGCGGGGCCTTCTACTCGCTCGCTTCGTTTCACTCCAGGCACCCGGACGTCACGGGGGCCAGGGCGAAAGCCTGGTGCCTCCTATACATGAATACACCAACGCTTCCCTCTCTTTCACCTAACCCCAAGCGGAGCTTTCTCCACAAATGAGGTCGTTCAAGTTCTCGGCCAACAACTTCAACGATAGTTTGCTCCGGTGCATTCCGCCCTGAGCCTTGCCCCGGCAATAGAGGCGCTTCCGGCTATCCAGGTTCTGTGTTTTCGCTTAACATGAGCCTTCTTCCAGAATCAACTTCTTAAGCACTTCTACTTGACACCTAAACGATTGTCGAGTGTGCTGAACAGTGAACGAGCGGCTAGGCTTGGGAGGAGGAGGCGGCGACTGCAAAGCTACGATTACACTGGTAGACTATGCTCAGACAATCAAGTTGAGCGAGTGTAAAAGGCCGTGCCTTGGGGGGGAGGACGGCGGACCCTGCGCCGCCGCCGCCAAGTGGGAGCGCTTCGAGACGCTCAAGTGGCTGCGCGCCAACGGCGGGGCCTCACACTTCTAGTGCAGACCCCTTGCCATGTACAAGGGGCCCGCGGGGTGAACGCCGGGTGCCTCCTCATACACACGCGAAAGCGTCTCTCTCTCTCTCTCTCTCTCTCTCTCTCTCTCTCTCTCTCTCTCTCCCCCCCTCTCTCTCTCTATCTCTTTGCAGCTGTTAGCTTAACTTGAGCCGTTTGATCTGAGCAAACGATTAGATGATGCCGGGTCGGAGGCGAATGTGTTGTGTGCAGGTACACTTTGAGCTTGACAGTGTGATGGAGTGCGCAAAGGCCCCACAACACGACTGCCCGTGGGACAACCTGTGCCCCATCTACGCCGCGCAGCGCGGCAACGCCGAGATGTTGGCGTGGATCAAGGTAGAGCCGGGAAAGAGACTTTTGAAGACTCCCGCTGACGCACTGCGTCGGGTAGCTACGCAGATCGGGTGGGCGGGGCAAACAGGGATTTGGCTTTGCTCGAATTAATAGACGGTCGCTCATACAAATTACAGTGTGCTGCAGTCTGCCGTACACGGCAGCCTGAAAAATGTATGGGCGAGGGTCTATTCACTCAACGATCTTGACCATACCGCGCCACTCGCCATCCCCATTTGATCCCCCTACCAGAATTTCGTAGGTACTCGTACCTGTGCACACTTGCCGCAAACACATCATTGCTACGTCGTCCTCCGTCTCACAGTGCACCAGTACTCGCCGCGTCCTCTCAAGCTACTCCGTCTCATAGTGTACCATACGTGGGTACGCTATGTCAGGCCAGGAGGATGATGCGGCGAGTGCGTACAGGAACACCATGTGACGGCGGAGATATAGAGGATGGGGTGAGCATTTACTGGTACACTACGAGACGGAGGAGGTACATTGGATGCGGCGAGTGTGTGCCGGTACACTATCAGACGGAGGAGGTACATCGGATGTGGCAAGTGTGTACCGGTACACTATGAGACGGAGGCGGTCGACGCAGTGTGCGGCCCTGTATTACGGCCAACGGCGGGCACGAGTACACGGAGGAGGACACCCAGATGTGATGGAACCCCTACTGCAACGACAACATGCCGTTCTAGGTCCTACAGCCACGTCAACATGCCGTTTCAGGTCCTATTGCCAAATCAACATGTTTCCGGGCCTACTGCTACGACAACATATTTTAGTACCCGCGAGACAACGGTAACAGGGTGATGCGGGTGCCATGCTTTGCGATGGGAGAGCGGGAGACCGAGATATATCCTCTCAGCAGAGCAACATCGCAGATCAACATCGCATACCACCATCGCAGACCACCATATCACATATCACCATCAACATGACCGCTGACCCACACCTCCTCGTCGCCATATTTAGGGTTTAGGGTTTAGGGTCGCCAACTTCATCAGCTACCCAACTCGACCAACAAACATGCCCGCATGCCGCATATATCCGCTAACTAATCCCCGTCACGAGCAACACATAGCAAGAAACACACATGCACGCATAGACATGGCACGCAACAGCATGTTACCGTATGACACCGTATCCACTCACCAAGCGCACAAACAATATACGAACAATCGATCACGGACTGTGACACGGAATTGCAAGTTACCGCATCAAAGAAAACGATATGTGAAATGAAATTGCATGCGACCGCGACGCAATGTCATCGTTGTAAATACACAGAAGCACACACGTTGATCGATCTACATCAAACCAAACGACGCATACGACGCGCGGCGAACAAATGTACTATTTGCTACATGTGGCATGACCTACGGCGGGATGGGAGCGGAAAGCACGAAACCCAAACATTTGTATTTTGATAACAACCGGAAAGATGGTGCTCACGGTAACACGTTTGAGCGATGGGGATTCGCCAAGCACGAGGTCTAGAGCTACACAGTCTAATATCTATGTGATAAATCGCGCTACCCTCAAACTTTTCCATTTTTTCGGGGATTTATTTACGCGTTTGCCTCCCAGATTCCACGCGCTATTGCCGTTGCGCATGGTGCCCCCCCCTTTTATCACGCGGCTTCATCCGAGTCCTCCTCTGCGTCCTCCGAATCTTCCGAGTCCCCCGAGTCCTCATCAGAGTCCTCATTTGCGTCCTCCTCCTCCTCCTCGTCCTCGTCCTCGTCCTCCTTCTCCTCCTCCTCCGTCTCGGACATGCTGTCCCCCATGTTCGTCAACATCCTCGCCAACGCACTCTGGCTGACTTTACTTGCGGCTGTGCCGCACGCCGCCTTGTGCCCGCCCGCAGTCCAGTCCTCTGTCTGACACGCACTGCTACAGTACCTGGCGGATCTGCACTGCGGGCAAACTTTGAAGTTCTTCAAAAGGCCCACGACCTTGCACCCGTCGTTGACGCAATACATAGCCCCCTCCAAAGCTTGCGTGCGTAACCCGTCGAGCTCGTCGACGATATGAAGTCCCCCGTTCCGCAGCCGGTCAAGACATCCGGGGGGACGTCGTGGCCCTCCATGACCTCAGCCGAGGTTTGGACCCCGGCGGCCTCCCCCACATGCCCAACCTTGCGGGCGCACCGCAGGTCGAGATACATGCTCCTGGCGAGGCCCAAGCAAGTGTCGGCGCTGCCCGTTTCAGCGGACATGCGCAAATATTGTATCGACCGCCGATTGTCACGCGCGACGCCGCGCCCCAGGGCCTGGCAGATAATGATCGCCCCGTCACGGGATGCCATTGTAGTATTCTACTAAAGAAACTTGGGTCTTCAATTGAGGCAGGCAATATCTGCAGGGCTGCCGACAGAGTACATGTTGGACAGGTTTTGCGCCGCGTCCCCGACTCCGGCGTCCGCCGCGCGCTTGTACCAGCCCTCCGCTGCCGGGTAGTCTGGCGCCGCCCCGCCCTGCCCCCGGTCGAGACAGCACCCGAGAGCGAACATCGCTTTCGGAAGCCCGGGCTCAGCAGTCTTGGTGAACCACTCCAAGGCTTGCTCAGGTTCCTTCCTCTCGCGGTGAATATCTGCCAACATATTCATAGCGTAAACGTGCCCTTGCCCCGCCGCCTTCTTCAGCAGCGCCATGCCCTCCTCCGCGTAGGGTTGGCACCCGCAAATATGCTTGATGGTTTTGGTCACTTCAGGTGGCTGCGTCGACGCAATTCGGTCTTGTGGGCTACGAGTACTCGTACGAGCTGATATTGGCGGTGAAAAGCTGTGAAGTGGCGGTGAATCGTACTCGTTAACTCGGACCGGAAACTTGTCGGTGCGAAGTTCCAACCCTACATCCGCCTGGGGCGACTCGCCGGCGGCGGGCATACTCGTAGTCTCGCCTGCACCCCCACGCGCTTTACACACCAACACCATGCCAAGGCTCCACTGAGCTTCCCTGTCACCAGGGGCTTACACTAGTCCACTTTTCAGCTCAACTTTAGCGCTTTGTATGGGATAGGGGGTGCGCGTAGGGATTGTGCAGCCCGTGTTCAGGGGGTTTTAGGGGGTGTTTAAAGTATGTAGGGTGTTTTCTCGTGTCAGACACGGCTCAAGTTGAGCTGAGAAGAGGACGAGTGTAAGCCCCTGCCTGTCACCCTCGCCCGCCATTCGCTTCAAGTTCTTGGCTCCGAGGGCTCGATACAATATCGTGGGGTCTGCAGCCCGGGGCTTACACTCGTCCACTTTTCGGCTCAACTGCAGCGCTTTCTGCGGGATGGGGGGTACATGTAGGGGTTGTCTGAGGGGTGTGTAGGTTGCGTAAGGGGGTATTTCTAGGGTGTCTAGGGTGTATTTTGTGTCAGAAGCGGCTCAGGTTGAGCTGAGAAGTGAACGAGTGTAAGCCCCTGCCTCTAGCCTGCGTCGACCAGTCGCCGAGTATGCAGCTCCCGAGTGGGTTCACGTTCAAGTTCACATTGGCGAGAGCAGCGGCAGCTCCTGCGGCTCCCGTCTTGGCCGCCTTGGCACCCGCCTTGGCCGCCTTTGTGGCGGCGCGTTCTGCTTTTCGTCTCGCCTGCCGCGAAGGCGGCATCTGACGCAATAAGAACGGGCGGCCTTGACTGAACGACTGCGAGCAGGATGAGTTGAGAGGAGGTGGATGTGAGGGACGAAACTGGTAAACCGAAAACCGGCCGGGTTTCACAACCACCCTTCGCGTCAACGGCGACGTGCGGTCCGACACGCAGAGGGCGCCGCCCACGCTGGGGACCGACGACGAGGCCGCTGTCGGCGACTCGGTCGGGGCCAGGACCGAGAGTTGTGGAGAGCGGAGAGATATAAAAAGGGCGCGCGAAGGGTCAGGCGCAGGCGCGAGCGTCCGCGTCCTGCGTCCTCGTCAGCGTCAGCGTCTTGACCGTCATCCGTCAACCGTCAAGTTTCTCTGAGGCGAGCTTCGCGCCAAAGTAAAAAATTAGCCATCGTTTCACGGCGGCCCAACGCGAGCGTTATACTGGGTCGCGCCGCAAGCACAGCGGGGGCGGCGCCCATGGATACTCGAGACAAGAAGCAGCGCGGCAGCAGAGATACGGACGGGAGCGACGTCCAGGTCAATGTGTGCGTGCCGAGCGACGGGGCTGCAGCGGCATTGGGCACCCTTGGTGGGGCACCCCCCCGAGGCGCCGCCCGATGCCGCCCCCATCGAGCTGATCGGCACGGCGAGCGCGGGCGGCGGCGAAGGTACTGCGGGCGTGGGCGCGGGCGAATCACGCGACGGGACCCGAGCGAGCGGGCACTCTGTCGATGACGACGACGACGACGCCTCCTGCGAGCTGCTCGGCCCATTGATGAAGCGCTATCCCGAGGTGTTCGCGAAAGAGGTGCTCGCCCGGTTGGGCCTGGCCGACATTGCCCGCCACGTCATCCACACGCATTGTGAACCCTCGCTTCTTGAGTTCGAATGGCATCCTGTGATGTGGCGAGCAACATCTGCCCGGCCGTATCGCGCGGTTGGACGCCACGGACTGCGCCCTGCTCGCGCTAGTGGGGAAGCCGTGGCAGGGGGGTATTGAGAACAAGCACTCGACCGACGTTGAATCTCCTCCTCCTCCGCGCGTCTGTACTCATATGAGCGGGGTGGGTATGGGTATGGGTATGAGCGGGGTGGGTACTGAGAACAAGCACTCGACCGACGCTGAATCTCCTGCACCTCTGCGCATCTGTATGAGGGGGAGGATTATTGAGAACGAGCCTGTCGACCGACGTTGAATCTCCTCCCTTTACTCAGTCCGTCTATATGAGCATTCACCATCAAAGTGGGGCATATTCCCATCTCGGTCGAGTGTTGGTTCACAATGACCCTCCTACGTGGTTGGCAGCGGTGGTGGCCTCTGGCTTGCCGCGCGCCGGGCTACGGGGGGCGGTGCCGCTAAAGCTCTCGGACTTTGTCGGGTCCATCGAGATGTTGGCGTGGGCTGAAACGAACGATCTGTGCAAGTGGCAGTGCAAAGCGCGCACGTGTACCCTAGTCGCAGCGGGCGGGGTCCTGGAGGTGTTTCAATGGGCGCGGGCGAACGGCGGTCTGTGGGCAGGGGCTTACACTCGTCCACGTTCCAGCTCATCATAAGCACCTCTTATGGGATACGCTGCGTGGTTTCATGGAATATCAGTGACAAAACAGCTCAGCTTAAGCTAGGAAGTGGACGAGCATAAGCCCCTGTCTGTGGGATGAGAAGACGTGTGCGTTCGCCGCTCTAGGCGGGCACCTTGCGGTGTTGCAGTGGGCGCGGGAAGGCACCCCTGCCCGCTGCCCGTGGGCAGGGGCTTACACTCGTCCACTTTTCAGCTCAATCTGAGCCGTTTCTGACACAACATACACCCTGAATATCCCCCAATCCCCCCTGGAACCTGCTAAATACCCCATAGACGACCCCTACGTGCAGTCCTATCCCACAGAAAGCGCTAAAATTGACACGAAAATTGGATGAGTGTAAGCCCCTGCGCGTGGGACTCGAGGACATGCTCTTACGCCGCTGGCCACGGGCACCTGGATGTGTTGCAATGGGCGCGGGCGCGTAACTGCTCATGGAGCGCGGATACGTGTGAATTCGCCGCTGAGGGCGGACACCTGGAGGTGTTGCAGTGGGCGCGGGAGCGTAACTGTCCGTGGAACTCGGGGACGTGTGAAGGGGCTGCTAGGGGCGGGCACCTGGAGGTGTTGCGGTGGGCGCGGGAGCAGGGCTGCCCGTGGACCCAGGACACGTGCGCGGAATTGGCAGAATTGAACGGGCACCTGGAGGTGGAGGAATGGGTGTGGGATCAGGCCCCGTGGAACGAGGGGGAGGAGGAGGCGGAGGAGGAGGAGGAGGACTCGGAGCAAGACTCGGATTACGACGCGTGATGAGAGGTGTGGTGCCACGCGCAACGGCGACGGCACGCAGAACGGGGGCCGGGGCGAAAGCCCGCAGCCTCCCTATACACACGGGGGGGAGAGATTGATAGCACATCCGAGTCGGAGGAGGACTGGGATGACGACCCGTGGTAGGCAGGGGGGCTGCCACGAACACACGCGTCGGCACGTTCAAGTGGTCGGGAGTTAACGTGCGAAACAAACCACGATAGGAGGTGTGAGAGCAGTGCAATTCGTTACCGAGTTAGACGGCTGCGCACCGTGTGGGTATCCCCCGTTGCTGAATTATGATGCGTAGTACAACCTTGCGCTTCGGTGGCCATCATGTAGATCTTGGCGCAGTGCGCGTTCTTTGTGAGGCCGAAGTTGCCATGAATGTAGCCCACGCCTGAGGCTGTACTGGGAACCTGCACCGCCCTCCCTTGGCGCCATCTCGGAGCTACTCGTGATCGTACCTGCGAAAAGGTCGGTCGCAACGAGTCCGGCCGGCCATTTGCGGTTGAGTGAGGAGTCGCTGCTCCTCCCCCGTACGCCCCACAACCACCGCCGCCGCGCCACGCGCACTCCATATCTTCCTTCCGTCATGCAAGCCCCCGTCCCCATCCCCGCCGCCGCCGCCGCCGCCGCCACCGCCGCCGATCACCCCCCGGACCGCTACGTCGTGCGCCCGGCGGGCGTGCTTGCTGAGCTTCTCGGAGCGGCCGAATTGGGGGAAGACGAGTTGTTGCTCAGGCTGCGGGAGCTAGGGTTGATAACCTACCCGTCGCCGCTGCTCGGGGGGCTGCTCGAGAAGCTGCCCGAGGTCCTCGAGGCGGAGGTGCTATCGCAATTGGACCCCACGGATATCGTCTTGTTCGGCCAGGCGGGGCGCGCGTGCCACGCGGCGGTGGTGGCCTTCGACGTGCCGCAAGAGGAGGAGACGAGCGACGACAGCGACGACGAGGGCACCGGGGTAGGGCCGCTGCTCCTCAGGGTCGAGAACTTTGTCGGATCCGTGGAGCGGCTGGCGTGGGCCAAGGCGAGGGGGTGCCCGTGGGACGCATCCATCTGTGCGTACGCCGCCGAGGACGGGGACCTGGAGGTGCTGAAGTGGGCGTGGGAGCGCCGTTGCCCGTGGGACTCGCGGACGTGCGCAAACGCCGCTTTCAATGGGCACTGGGTGTTGTTGCAGTGGGCGCGGGAGCACGGGTGCGAGTGGCACGATGATACGTGCATGTTCGCCGCTTTCGGAGGGCACCTGAATGTGCTGAGGTGGGCGCACGAGCATGGGGCTTCGTGGGACGTCTGGACGTGCTCGCACGCTGCTAGCCAGGGGCACCTGCACGTGCTGCAGTGGGCGCGGGAGTACGGCTGCCCTTGGAACTCGCAGACGTGCGAATACGCCGCTAGGCACGGGCACCTGGAGATATTGAAGTGGGCGCGGGAGCACCTCTGCCCGTGGGACGAGTGGACGTGCACGCACGCCGTCGCGGGCGAGCACCTGGATGTGCTTAAGTGGGCGCGGGAGCACGGCTGTCCGTGGACCGCGGCGACGCGTGACGCAGCCGCAACCAAGGGATATTACGACAACCTTCCCCTGTCCGTCTAAGGCCGACTGCAGCAGCTGAGCACACTATGATGCACCCGGGGCGGACATCAGGACGATGCAGGCAAATGACGATGACTTATGATGATGCGCCTTCTCTTTCACTCATCCTTCCCCCTTGCTCCTTCTTCCAGTGCTGTACATTCGAGTGCTAAGAAATGCTAGAATTGGATGTTATATCGACGTTAAAGCGCATAAATTGCTGACACTCCAGCGCGTGAGTGGATACCCAATGCCGCCGTTGCCCGTCCTGGGAGGTGTGAGGGCAGCGCCTCCACACCCCACCCCCGCCCGCCGCCGCAGCTGTGGCTTGGCTGCCTTGGTGCTGACTGCTGAGGTGCTCCCTGCGAAAGGTCGGTCGCGACGAGTCCGGCCGGTCATTGCTGTTAATCATTGAGTGAGAGCTGCTCCCCCCACCCAACGCCCCACAACTGCAGCCGCGCCCGCGCCACTTACGCTACCTTCCGCCATGCAAGCCCCCGCCTCCTACGCCACCGCCCTAATGATTGTGTTGGGGAACAAGTCGGGACTGCTATGTCGCGGCACCGTGGGGAGTGCGCCGAGGCGCGGCGAGCGCAGCAGGCTGCCCCATCTGGTCTGAGTCGGGAACGAGCTGAAATGCGCGAATGATGATGCCCGCTACATGCGAACCTGCATAGGCGGGCATAGGTTGGCATTGGCGGGCATAGGCGGGCATAGGCAGGCTCAGACGGGCAGGCGAGTTTAGGGTTTTGTTAGGGTTTTTAGGGTTTGGGGTCGGCACCTCGTCTTTCGTCCCTCGCCCTTCCTTTGCCACTTCATTCGATGCCGGGCCGCCGCGTGTACGCCCGCCGCGGGCCGCCGCGGCTGCCAAGCGCCCCCCCGCGGCGGGCTGTCGCCCCCCTTGTCGCGCTGCTTCTTGTGGCGGCCGCGATGACGCTGCTCGCCCCGCGCCCGCCGCTCGGGCTCTCGGGGCGGGACGATGTCGACGTTACTCGTACTCGTCGAAATAAGATGCCATCGGGCAGTGGCGTGGGGCACGACAACGTGTGGGGCACGGACCTGGGCACGCCTACTCGTAACGAGGACGTCGCGGACTCGAGTCCCGGTGGCGACGGCGGGGGGTTCACGTGGGGGGTCGTGGACCTGGCAGCGCCCGTCACAGGCTGTGGCTACGGAGGTGCCAACGTCAATCAAGCATTCGCCGAAACTCCATCAGTACCGGCGAAGCGGTTGGCCTCAAGCACAACGACTGCGGGGTGCGTCGCGGACGGGGTGCTCCGACCGCACGGTTCGGCCGCCGCCGGCGACGACACTGCCCGCCTGCGCCGGCGACAAGGTAGGGCGGTGCAGGTTGACAGTTTCAAAACCGGTTATGAAAGCGCCTATGGTTTCAGCGCTTGACGCTACAATATGATGAGCCGCTTTCAAGCTTTGCTTTCAATTTCAAGTTGCGCCGCTACAACAAGGCCCGTTCACAGCGGTGCTGCCTATCGCCGGGGCAGGCTCGGTCTTCTGCACAGACTGCCGGTAGGTCTGGTATGACAAAGTGCGTGAAACCACTAAGACGCTTACTCGTAGCAACAAGTAGTACTAAGTCGTCCAAATGGAGCGTTCTGATTGGTCGAGCGGGCACTAAGTCAGACTAAGTAGCACTAAGTCAGACTAAGTGTCTAAGTGGTTTGGCGCACTTTCTCATAGATATTGCCCGCCAAGTCAAAGGATGCCGTTGAACTCTAGAAACGAGGGTTCAGACGCGTGTCGTTGACTTGACGCGCAATGTATTCAGGCTCCGACCTGACCAGATGCATGTCGTTGACTCGGTGGGCAATGTGTGTGAGCCTCTGACCGGCGAGCGTTCAAGGGGGTAGGCCGGCGGCGGACGCCGCACGAGTGCCGCAAGGTGAGCCTGGACAGATGATGCCTGCCACGCCATCCTCCACATGTTGGACCCTTGTTTCTTGAATTAATTGGCATCACATGACGTGGCAAGCATGAGTTGCCAGGCCTATAATGCCTGCTACGTCTTCCACCACATTCTAGACCCTCGTTTCTTGAATTAATTGGCATCACAAGACGTGGCAAGCATTACTTGCCAGACCTATGATGCCGGCCACGTCATCCTCCACATTCTAGGCCCTCGTTTGTTGAAATGAATGACATCAAATGACGCGGCAAGCAGTACCTGCCAGGCCGTGCCGCAAGGTGCTGACGTGGTGCCCCGAGGCGGAGGCTCACGCGGTCAATTTGCTGATGTTGCGGGGGGGAGCGGGTGCGGGCACGCTCCTCGCGGCGTGGTTCCACGGGCACGAGGGCATGTCGGACGTGTCCATAGCAGTGTCCCGCCTGCCTCGAAGCGCCGGCGCGGTGTGGGCGGCTCCCACGGCAGGACCCACAAGATATTGCTAGCCACGTCACGGCAATATCATTGGTGCCATTCGATGCAAGAAACGAGGAACAAAAATCCGTGTGGATTCCGTGAAGAGTGATGGGCCTGGTAGATATTGCCCGCCACACCATAGGATGCCATTTAACACAAGAAACGAGGTTTCAAAATACGTCGTTGATGCCGTGGCGAGCAATATCTGCCAGGCCCTATCCTACGCTAGTGTCCTCCGCCCACGGTCGCTCCGCTCAGAACCCGGTGTTGTTTCAGGACCCAGGTAGGGCGGTGCAGGTTGACCGCGGGTTGACCGCACTTGGTCTCAGCACGTGAGACTAGAATGTTATGAAGTGCTTTCAAAAGTTCCTTTCAATTTCAACTTGTGCCGCTACACCCGGGGCGCCCAGACGTTGTGCACCTGTTGCACACGAGCCACTTGCAGGAGGCCGGGCAGGCAGGGGGTTACTGAGAACAAGCACTCGACCGACGTCGAATCTTCTCCTCCTCCTCCTCCTCCGTGGGGTTACCCAGAACAAGCACTTGACCGACGTTGAGCCACCTCCTTCTCATCCGCGTCCTTGTATTCACACTCAAGGTAAGCCGTGCTCCGATTCCCGTTGTGTGCTTGTTCTCGATGACACTCCTACCAGGGGTCGTCCGAGATCCACCACTTACAGAGCAGAGACGGAGGCATCACATGGTGGGCGGTGCAGGCTGAACCGATGAAACCCGTGTTGAAAGCCCCCGGATCTATGCTCTTGAAACAACGATGTGATGGAACGCTTTCAAATTTTGATCTCAATTTCAACCTGCGCCGCTATAACATGGGGTCCACCGCATCGCGCTGACGCCCTCGGACTCGACCGCCGCGGAATGTTCCTCAGAGCGCCGCCGGTGATACTCCCGAGCGGGGACAGCAGCGGGGTGCGCATTCTACTACCGGTGTATCACACGCCGGGGGCAGGGGCTTACACTCGTCCACTTTTTGGCTCAACATAAGCACATTTTGTGGGATACGTTGGGTGCATGATTTTCCCCCAGTCTATTCGACAGGGGAACGCGGGGAGGTGTGACCAAAACGGCTTAGATTGAGCTGAAAAGTGGACGAGTGTAAGCCCCTGGCCGGGGGGCTCCAAGACTCACTTCTCGGAGATGCTGGAACACGTCGTGGCGCCGTCGGAGTCTGGGGACGATAGCGGAGGGTCTGGTTGGATGTTTTCGGCGCAAGGGTCTGGGTGGACCCGCCACGCGATGTCCAGACCTGGGTAGGGCGGCGCAGGATGAACCGATGAATCCCGTGTTGAAAGCGCCTGGGACAAAGCGCTTGAAACTGTAATTTGATGAACCACTTTTAAATTCTGCTTTCAATTTCAACTTGCGCCGCTACATCTGGGGAGGGGCTGGTGCAACCCACAGTGGTGCGGATACCGGATACCACGCCCGGGCAGGGGGGGTGTTGATAACAAGCACTCGACCGATGTTGAATCACCTCCTCCTCTTCCTCCTCCGCGGTTCTGTATGAGCATTCACACTGATTGACAATGAATGTAAGTCATGCTCCAATTTCGATTCGTTTACTGCTCTCAATGACACTCCCGCCGGGGAGGGATCCGGCGAGACGCTTCTCGCCATCTTCCGACACCGCTTCGAGCCATTCTTATACACCTCGGTGAGGCGGTGCAGGCCGACCCTATCAAACCCACGTTGAAAGTACCTGGAACTAAGCGCTTGAAACTGAAATATATTGAACCGGTTTCAAGTTTTGCTTTCAATTTCAAACCGCTACACCTCGGTGTCGCATGACGGCGGCGTGACATGGTAGGGTGGTGCAGGTTGACCCTATGAAACCCAAATCGAAACCGCCCGAAACTATGCGCTTGAAACTGAAGAGTGACACACTTCTTTCAGCCTCTGCTTTCAAATTCAACTTGCGCCGCTACAACGTGGAGCGCCCCCGTGCGCTCCAAACTGCCCAGCAACAACAGCGGGATTCAGGCGCTCTCATTGGCCAGTGGAGCGCTGTTGCTGGTGGAGCCGCCCAGATTAGGGATTCGACTGGAAACCCCATCGCGTCGTTATTGTTGCCGATAAACGTAATATGAGCACTGGTACACATTTCTGCACGCGACGCGGTTCGATTCTGATTGATGCGGGTCCTGCGTCGAGGCCCAACGGTCGGTAGAGCGCTACTTCGGTGTCCCTCACTACCGGCTTTCAACAACGTTGCGCCGGGTGACGCTCCGGCGGGTGAGCACGGCGCTGCCGGGGGGGTGCACTCGGCGCCCCGGGACGTGCTGACGCTGGCGTTGTCCGACGACCAGGGTCTGACCTGGTCGGTCGCCCGCGACCTCGAGCCAGGCAGGGGGGCTTTTGAGACCAAGCACTCCGCCGACGATATATCTCCCCCTCCTCCTCCGGCGTCTATGAGCATTAACATTCAAGGTAAACTGTGCTCCGATATCTGTCGAGTGCTTGTTCTCAATGGCCCTCCTGCCGGGGGGTAGCAGCGACCCCGCGCACGGCAAGGTGCCCGGGGGTCTGCGCTACAGCTACCCGGCACTGGCTCAGGCAGGCTGGTGATTAAGAACTAGTACTCGATCGATGTTGTATCTCCTCCGCCTCCGCTACGCGTACGTATGGTTATTGAGAATACGCACTCGACCGACGCTGTATCTTCCTCTTGCTTTTAGTCGGCCCCGATGTGAGTTAAACTCACATTGGGGGGGGTCAATATCGGGAAACCATCATCGGGAGAGGTCTTCCCGATAATGCCTTCCTCGATGATGGTTTCCCGATATCGCCCTCCCCAATGCTCGTTTTTCAGTGCGGAATCGGTCATCGGGGCACCCCAATATCGGGAATCGGTCATTGGGAGGGTCAATATCGGGGAGGGTATCATCGGGGGGGGTCAGTATCGGGAACGACAGTATCGGGGCCGACTAAAAGCAAGAGGATATCTGCTCCTCGTCCTCCGCTCTTCTGTATGAGCATGCATCCTGGAGTTTAGTCATGCTTCGATCTCGGTCTGAGTGCTCGTTCTCACAAACCCATCAGGGGGATTATTGGGGGAAACTGTCGACAGGCGGTGAATCGACGAACCTAGCCCAAGCGTCTGTGTGAGCATTCACCATGACTACAAGTCTTACTCTCATCCCGATTCGAATGCCTGTTCTAAATGACCCTCCTGGCAGGATCCGTGGAGTGGGCACGTGCACGTGGCGTACACGTTCAACCGGGAGGCGATTAAGCACGTGGTGGTGACGGAGGCGTGGGTGCGCGCGCCGCACGGGGGGACGTTTGGGCACTACCAGCCCGGGGTTCAGTAGTGACGGGGGGGGGGTGTGCACGCCGGAGGGGGGGACGTCGGGGCACTACCAGCCCGGGGTTCAGTAGTGACGGGGGGGGGGATGCGCGCGCCGCAGGGGGGGACGTCGGGGCACTACCAGCCTGCTGTGCAGTAGTGACGAGGTAGTAGTGACGCAGGCGCGGGTGTACTTGTGACGTAGCAGTAGAGATGACGCAGTAGTGATGACGTAGCAGTGTAGTGATGATGCAGTAGTTACAATATAGTAGTGACGACACAGTAAGGACAATGTAACATTGCCAACGTATCATTGACGATGTAGAGTGACGACTCAGTAGTGACGATGACGTGGTGACAACGCAGTTGAAGTGATGATAGGCACACGATTTTACAACATTTCTTAAACATGGGGCAGCGGAGGTGAAGTAGAGGTAGCAAAAGCGACCCGTATTTTTCGCCGGCTCAGGCTTTATCTACGGAGGCGAAGTAGTAGTAGTGAGCTATGCATCAAATCCGACCCATCCTAGTTTAAACCCAACTGGGTGAATCATATATTTTGAGCCTGTTTTGGAAGCAGCTTGAAAGGAGGCGCTTGCGTTTACTGGGAACGCGAAGGCTCGCGTGTTGCGCGCCCGGAGCCTCCGATGAGAGTTGGAGGCCCACCTATATACCCATACGAAGCGATGTCGTGAAGGAGTTTAGCCCGATCGATCTGAGCGCGAAGTTTCATAGCTGCCACGCCGTGTGCGTGGCAGGTCCCGATTGAGCGGAGTCAGAGTAGTAGTAGTAGTAGTAGTAGTAGCCGCGGAGGTGAAGTAGCTGAACCAGCCCTTCTTTTTGGGCGGCTCTGGTTTGGCCCTGACCGGCGCGGGCAGGTCCAAAAACATGAACGGCTCCTCTGGCTCCTCCCCGACCTTGGTGCAGCGGCGCAAGTTGAGATTGAAAGCAAAACTTGAAAGCAAATTACGGTATTTCAGTTTCAAGCGCATAGTTCCAGGCGCTTTCAATTTGGGTTTCATCTGTTCAACCTGCACCGCCCTACCTTGGATTTCCTACACCGCCAAAACACGCCGAACGTCTTCGGCGCCGAGGGGCCAATACTCGTCCACTTCTCGGCTTAACGTAAGCACCTTTTGAGGGACACGCTGGGTGGTGCCGCCAGTGGTTCAGTGACCAAAGACGGCTCAGGTTGAGGTGAGAAGTGGACGAGTGGAAGCCCCTGCCGGCACCAGCAGAAACGGGTTCCCTTCAAACAGCGATTCGATGACGTCGTCCAGTCGGTCGTTACACCCATGCGCAGAGGCTGCTACACTCCTCCACTTCTCGTAAGCGCTTTTTGTGGGATACGTTGGGTGGTTTCAGTCAGTCAGTGACAAAAACAACTCAATTAAAATGTTGTTCTGTAGTCTTGGTGATTCGGTTGACCTGTCAGCCTTGTCTACTTTTGAACACACACACTCTCTCACACAAGAACAACTCAGGTGTAGCTGAGAAGTGGAGGAGTGAAAGGCCCTGCCGGTGCGGCCTCGCGCGGTTCTGGGTGTTTAGCCCGACCTGCCCCGAGGGCCGCGTAGACATTGCTCGCCGCGTCACGCAACGCACTTTGATACCTCGGTTTCTTAAGAGTGAAACGGCACCCTATGACGTAGCGAGCACGTCACCCAACGCACTTTGAACACTCGATTTCTTAAATTAAACGGCACCCTGTGACGTGGCGAGCAATATCCGCCAGGCCAACGCACTTTGAACCCTCGTCTCTTGATTTAATGGCACCCTTGACGTTGCGAGCAGTATCTGCCAGGCCCTGCCTGCCCCCGGTCCTTGCGGTAAATGCTGCCACCCGCCTCGAAATCCCGCTCAATCTGCTCGGGGGTATCGAACCCCGGTCCTACCCCTCCCGGTGGGCAGGGTCAACGCCACACCGGACACCACACATTGTGTTCCACAAATCTAACAATGAAATCTGAAACATGCCACCCTAAAAATACCCAGATATGCCCCTCGCGTTTGTCATTCGTGTATCCGACTCCACGAGTCATAGCCATCTATGCGCGGGGTTGGCGGCATGCGTTTAATGGGAGCCGCGAGCGTGGTGGACGCGGTGGAGGGCGTGCGAATATACAGGGAGAGGGCGTCGGGGTACGGGCAGCGGAATTTTGGGGGCAGTCCGAGAAACCCAATGGAGGGGTGGCGCGTGGATGCGTCAACTGTCCTTGAGCTTGAGGGGACGTTGGGGACCGTGTCCCTTCACGTTGGTTCGAGCGCAGTGACGGTTGACATGACACTCCTTGTGCGGCTTTTTGCTCCGACCCCCGGCGGACACGCAGGCTATCAGGGAAGCTGAGCAGAGAACATCGCTCGCACCGAACGCGTGCGCATCGGATGCTTGGCAGGCTTGGGCACGAGATTGGTTTCGATGTTTGGGCACCTGCCGACGCCGCGCGTCCGCGTCCTCCGTGCGCCACCGCCTCCCGGGGCGCGGAAGGCAACCCAGGGCGAGCGATGACGCGGCGTCGAACGAGGAGGGTGGGGCGGGCCGTGGGGGAGAGCACATGGGCGGCGGGCGGATGAGGGGAGGGGTCCCTGCCGGTGTAGGGGCCTTCCAGAAATCCGTCGGGAAAGGGCTTGAAGGATGGTTGCCCATGGTGCGCTCCCCTTCTTGACAAGGCCCCTCTCTCCCCCCTCGCTCCCCCGGCCTGGCGGCGAGGCCTCAGTGCCCGACGGATGCTGTGAAGCCCCGCTGCCGCCACCCGCCCCGTGACCACCGCGCAGCGTGAGGTGGTTTTGAGATGGACCGCCGCGAGATATTGTTTAATGTTTTAGAGGGGTTCATCATCAGTGCGCAGTGGTCCAGAAAGAAGCGCGATCAGATTAAACCCTAAACTCCAAACCCCAAACCCTAAACCTGAGACCGCGTTCTCACAAGCCGTTCACTGGCTAACTACTGGAGTGTGGGGCTCAGACATCAGCGCGCGCCGCTGCGCAAATACAAGCAACACGTCAGCGCTCAAGGAGTGTGGCATAGTCCCAGCGCACCTCATCAGCATCGAGAGGGGATCACGGATTTCAGAAGTTCCCGCGCGGGGCGTCCGCCGTCCAAACCCAACCAGTTCTTAGAGGGACCAAAAGTCGGCCCGGCCCGAGGAAGAGCAAGAGACGGGCTGCCATGGCTCAGCTTCACAAGCCAATGCCGCCCCATGAGGCGTCCTCGAGCTCGCCTGCCGCCCTCCTGCGCGTCCTCGCCCTCGCGAGCGCGGCGACCCTCTGCCGCGCCGCGAGCGACGCCGCGTCGGGGGGCTCCTTCGGTATGACTCGGCGCGTTGGCGAAGCTGTAAACGGGGCGGGGGATGCCGACGCAGACGACGCGTTTTTGGGTGCCGCGTGGTTCGCTCTGTCGTTCCTGGACGAGGTGGTCCTGGCAGGGGCGTGCACTCGTCCACTTCTCAGCCCAACCTAAGCCGCTTTGGTCAGGGAGCCGCGTAGTGTTCAGCTTGTGACCAGTCATGACCCATCTATCTGCTGAAGGTACCCAACGTATCCCGCAGAACGTTGAGCTGAGAAGTGGACGAGTGCAAGCCCCTGGGTGCTGGTGTGCGTCAGTGTGTACCTCGCGTCGCGCCTGGCGGGGGGGTCATTGAGAGCAAGCACTCGACCGACGTACAATATCTTCCTCCGCCTCCGTGCGCATGTACGAGCATGAGCACTCGCACTGAAGGCAAAATTCAAGAGTATTCACACTGAAGGCAAAAGTCAGGAGCATTCACACTGAAGGCAAGTCATGCTCTGATGTCGGTTAGAGTGCTTGTTTGCAACGACCCTGCTGGGCGGCGCAGCGGCGGCACGGACGCGCGCTGCGCGCCGCGACGTCCGCCATGAGCTACGCGCGGCAACGCGACGCCACCTACACCAGGTCTCAAACACGTACCACTCACACTACCACTCAAAGCACACTCGCCGCATCCTCCTCCCTGACTGTTTGCTCATAGTGTACCGGTGTACCAGCACACACTCGCCGCGTCATCTTCCCTACCTGACTACCTCGCCCACCCCCACCGACGCTGCCACCCGCACCACCACTCACACTGCCACTCTCTAGTGTGACTGCACCCCCTGATGGCATAAACCATAAACCGTAAACCCCAGAGTGCTTGGTTGTTTGCTCAGTGTACCCGTGTGCCTTACAATCGGTCAACCTGACAGTTTGCTCATAGTTTACCATAGACGTCGACGCCAGCTGTGCATCTCAAGTTAAAATTTGCATTCGAATCACTCCATCTGCCTCGCACACCGGCTCCCTCGTGTCACCGCCACTGACACTTCCACCTTCTCGTGTCACGTGCAGCGTGGAGACTGGCATGTTAGAATGGATCAACCACATGCTGCGCCACGAGTGGCGCGCAGTAGGGCCTCCCAGATGTTGCTCGCCACGTCGTAGGATGCCATTCAATTCAATGCACGAGGGCTCGAGATGCGTCGTATGACGTGGCAAGCAGTGTCTGCGCGGCCTGTATGACGTGGCAAGCAGTGTCTACGCGGCCCTACCGCGCGGTGGTGGGCGTGAAGGTGAGGTGGTGCAGGTTGAGACTCGAGCTGACAGCAACTGGTTGCAGCGCTTGATACCAAATCATTAGGAATTGCATTCAAGTTTTGCTTTCAACTTCAACTTGCGCCCCTGTAACTGGGTGGACCAACAAGCCCGCAACGCGTTCAAATCCGCGCTCGATTCCACAAAAGGGAAACATTCAGCCATCGTCAAAGACGCCGTGGTGGAAGAATTCACCTTGGTAGGGCGATGCTGTTTGACCCTATCAAACCCTCGTTGAAGCTGCCTGGAACTAAGCGCTTCGAAACTAAAATGTGATAAACTGCTTTCAAGTTTTGCTTTCAACTGCAACTTGCGCCGCTACACCTTGGGCGTGGTACCCCCCGACCTCCGCATGTACGTGAGCCGCTTCAACCCCACGGCAGGGACTTACACTTGTCGACTTTTCAGCTCAACCTGAGTCGTTTCCGTTCACTGAAACCACACAATGTACTCATACCCTCTCCAAACCTGCTTACGTTGAGCTGAAAAGTGGACGAGTGTAAGCCCCTGCCCCACGGACGACTACCTTCAGTTCGAATTTGACATGAATTGGCAGACAGTGGGCTCGCACATCCTGGTCCGGGCCACCGTGCAGCCGAGTGTGTTCCTCCCCTCAGTCACCGTCCCGATCCACATCACGGACTTCAGCATCAAGGCAAGGCAGTTGTCGAGAACAAGCACTGGAACCGATGGAATCGATGATAGACTGAAAGTGGGTATCATAAGAGGGCGAGGGTACGTGCTCGTACGATGGTCTCGTGGTCGGTGGGCTACCATCAACCGAGTCCACGCATCTACATGAGCATTCACATCGATCTTGGTCGAGTGCTTGTTGTCAATGACCCTCCTCCAAGGGCCGGATGCTTGTGGGCTTCAGGCTGGTGCAGCGTACGCCAGGGGTTAGCGGCGGGGCCTTACAATCGTTTCAGCTCAAGGCGACCAGGGCAAAAGCCTGGTGCCTCCTTATGCACGCGGAGCCGTCTCTCTCACTATATCCCGCACTCAGGGGCACGGGGGCCAAAGCCTGGTGCATCCTTATGCACGCGGAGCCGTCTCTCTCTTCCCTTTCCCAGATTGACTGATGAGCAAGTTTGTCCGTGAAACTACCAGCATCTATCTCTCGATTCTGCTAAACTTAAGTGAAAAGGGAACGTTTGGAAGACCCTACTTGACGGCATGGATGTCAGCTTTGAAACCAAGC
>Ga0307489_10000270_pt1 | contig 29872 bp, 40 predicted proteins | sample SB12metaG_FD_202247 | JGI IMG/M metagenome (GOLD analysis project Ga0307489, IMG submission 202247) | Sea-ice brine microbial communities from Beaufort Sea near Barrow, Alaska, United States - SB 1.2 | ecosystem: Environmental > Aquatic > Marine > Coastal | place: USA: Alaska | collected... | reverse complement strand
TGACTGACGGTGTCTGGAACTACCGCGGTGACCGTGACCGTTTTGTCTGGCGTGGCTGTGTGGCAGTTCCCGGCCGCATCCATCACGCTGGCATCGCAGCCTGTCGGCTCCTATGGTCTGCAGTTCATATCCCCAGTAGGCCTCTGCACCTTCACGGTTTCAACCCCGCGTTGAAAGCACCTGAGGTTTCAGGTTTCAGCGCTTGAAGCTACAATACGATGAACCGCTTTCAAACCTTGCTTTCACATCCAAGTTGCGGCGCTACACCGCGGCGGTGACGTCGACGATCCAGGTGGTGGAGATGGTGAAGGGCACGCGCGGGTATCAGTGGCGCGCGGTGCAGGGCGGGCAGTGGGACCATCTCCCGGCGGCCGTCTCGCTCCCCGTGGGCAGGGGCTTACACTCGTCCACTTTTCGGCTCAACATAAGCGCTTCCTGTGGGATAGGGGGTGCCTTGAGTCCATTTAGGGATCATTCAGGGGTTATTTGTGGGGCGTTGTGGAGTAGTGGGGGGTGTTCAGGGTGTTTTTTGTGTCAGAATCGGCTCAGGTTAAGCTGAATAGTGGACGAGTGTAAGCCCCTGCCCGTGGGCTCCTTCACCATGCAGGTGCTCGACGGCGCGGGCAACCTGATGGGCGCCGACGACCGCTATAGCACGTACACGGGGTACACTGTGAGCCGCGCTGTGCGGTGCTCCTCCGCCACTGTGACGCTCGCAGGTGTCACAGAAGCGAACACCAACGGCACCGGCGTGGCGTCCTTCCCCGGGCTGACCCTGGTGCGCCCCGCCGCGGGCAGGGGCTTACACTCGTCCACTTTTCAGCTCAACTTGAGCGCTTTGTATGGGATAGGGGGTGCGCGTAGGGGTTGTGTAGCCCGTGTTAAGGGGGTTTCAGGGGGTGTTGAGGGTGTGTTGGGTGGTTTCTTGTGTCAGACACGGCTAAAATTGAGCTGAGAAGTGGATGAGCGTAAGCCCCTGGCCGCGGGCGCCCACTCCATTGCGTGCGTTGAGTACAAGAACGTCATCAACCAGCCGGCGCCCTTCGCCATCCAAGCCTCGGAGAATGGGTTTGTGTCCCTAGTTGGGGGCAAGGGCTTACACTCGTCCACTTTCCAGCTCAACCTAAGCCGATTTGGTCACGCCTCCCTGTGTCCCCATGTCTAATAGACTGGGGGAAAATCATGCAGCCAACGTATCCCACAAAATATGCTCATGTTGAGCCGAAAAGTGGACGAGTGTAAGCCCCTGGTTGGGGGCGAGTTTACCGTGACGGTGGTGGCCGGCAAGCGCGCAGCGCTACAGGTGCAGGCGGTGGTGGCCGAGGCGGGGGGGGAGCCCCCCACGGTGGCCTACTCCGTGTCGCTCGGAGACGTGGACACAACCACCTTCCGCCGGTACGCGTCATCGGATCGGGTCGTGCCGCTGGATACGTTCCGGATCAGGCCGGTGGACGCCGGTGCCAACGGCCTCTCTGGAGCGATGCCTGCATTCAACGTGTCGTCGACGAGCACGGTGTACGGGCCGGTCAAGGAGGGGGTGACGGTGGTATACAGGCAGGGGCTTACACTCGTCCACTTCTCAGCTCAACCTGAGCCGTTTCTGACACTTCAATACAACCTGAACACCCTGAACACCCCCTATACACCCCCTATACACCCCTTAAACATCCCCTGCGCGCACCCCCTCCCCCATGAAACGCACTTATGTCGAGCTGAAAAGTGAAGTAGTGTAAGCCCCTGCAGACAGGTGGCCGGGCGGGGCGCCGCCGCCGCCGCCCGCGCCGCCGCCTCCGCACCCCTCACCTCCGCCACCCAACATGACAATCTCCCCGCCACCGCCACTACCTCCCGGCGTCAACGCATCCTCCCCGCCCCCGCCGCCGCCGCCGCCGCCGCCGACCGCCGTGGCGCCACCCGATGTGTACACGTATGCCAGCTACGCGGCGGTGCAGATGGGCGCCATGACAATGCCAACGGCAGGGGCTTACACTCGTCCACTTCTCAGCTCAAACTGTGCCGTTTCTGACACAAATTACACCCCAGACACCCAATAAATACCCCTGATACCCATCAAACAGCCTCTAAACAACCCCTTGATGCACCCCCTATCCCATACAAAGCGCTTACGTTGAGCCGGAAAGTGGACGAGTGTAAGCCCCTGGCCCACGGCAACCTCGTACCAGGTGATGTTTCTCAACGTCACGCGGTGGACCATGACGAACCAAACGCACGTGGAGGAGTACAATTCAACCGAGCACTACAACATCACCACCGTGTCACACACGCGCCGGAACGTGTCGGCCTCGCTGCCCGGCGTGACCATAACGGTGGGGCGGTGCAGGTTGATCCTATCAAACCCACGTTGAAAGCGCCTGGAATTAAGCTCTGAAAACTGAAATATGATAAACCGCTTTCAAATTTTGCTTTTATTTTCAACTTGTGCCGCTGCATCACGGGACTGTATCCGTACATTACGGGACAGAACACACGACTGGCGCGCGGCGTGGTGCTGGTGAGCGACTCCTACCGCGGCGATGGAGGCGACGGGGACGGGACGACGTCTGAGATGCTGGGTGAATCCAACGAGGTGAGGCGGTGCAGGCTGACCCTATGAAACTTAATTTGAAACCGCCTGGAACTGAGCGCTTGAGACTAAAATGTGACGATTCGCATTCAACTCTTGCTTTCAATTTGAAGTTGCGCCGCTACAATGAGGCAGCGATGCCGGCGCTCGCGCTTCGCATGCCACATCATGGCACCTACGACCTCACGTTTACTACCGTCCCCGTGGACCCCAAGCTCACGCAGGTCTCCATCGAGATCACTGTGCAGCCGGGCCGTGCGCATCACATCGGTATCGCCGCCCCGTGTGCAGACAAGTACCCGTACACTGCCTGCGACGCAGACACCGAAATTGATGACGGTTCGAATATACCGTGCACGTGCTCTATCTACAACGTGTCGGCTATTGTCCCGCTCTCGCCGCTCCGCGCGTACATCCTCGACGGTGGTGAAAACGCGCTGGGCAGCTCACACACGCCGGTCTGTGGCACCGGCACTGCCAGCTGTACCGGGCAGACCATCACGCTGCTGCACGATGCGGGTGGCAGCGGGATGTGTGCGCTGGAGGTGCAGGAGGCGGTGGACACGCCACCCCCACCGGCACCCGGCGCAGCGGCCTCTCTAGCGCCGCCTGCCCCACCCGTCGCGTACGCCTGTGCGGCAACACAGCCCACGGCGTTCACCGGCGTCACCAGTGCTGGGGCCTACACCTTCTCCAACTTTGCGCTCGTGGCGCCCTCACAGGCGGGACAGTCCAGTCCGTTCCTCCTCTCCTTCAACTCCCCGGGGCTCATCGGCGTCAGCTTTGGGCTGGAGATCCGCCCCGGAGTGGCCGTCAGCCTGGGTAGGGCGGTGCACCCCGCCTTGACAGCGACTGGATCGAAGCGATTGAAACTAGGATATGATGAACTGCTTTCAAAATTTGCTTTCAAATTCAACTTGCGCCGCTACATCTGGGGCTGGTGCTCCCCCCGACCTTCGACTCCACCTTCGCCAGCGACTTCACCACAATGATATCCACCCCGATTCGCCCCATCATCGTCCAGGTGCTGGACGGAGGCGGATCGCCCCTGGTAGGGCGGTGCAGGTTGATCCTATCGAAACCATGTTGAAAGCGCCTGGCAGTAAGCGCTTGAAACAACAACATGATGAACCGCGTTGAAATTTGCTTTCGAATTCAACTTGCGCCGCTACACTCTGGGCGACTACGACACGCGCTCGCGTGACGTGCGCGTGACGTGCACCACCGCCACCCTGGGGCAGGGGCTTACACTCGTCCACTTTTCGGCTCAACGTAAGCATAATTTGTGTGATGCGTTGGCTGCATGATTCCCCCCCAGTCTATTGGACTTGGGGACACGGGGAGGTGTGTCCAAAACGACATAGGTTGAGCTGAAAAGTGGACGAGTGTAAGCCCCTGCCCTGGGGACCTACCCCGGCGGCGTCGGCATCGGCGACATCGACTTCGCATCCACGCGGCGCGCCATCGCCTACTTCGGCTCCGTGCGCCTGCACGCGCCGCCCAAGGGGACCCATGTCATTTACTTTTCGACGCCCGACATTGTATCTGTGTCGCTAAGCATCACCGTGGTGGAGGGCGAGCCGGTGCGACTCAAGGCAGGTGCTTACACTCGTCCACTTCTCAGCTCAACCTGAGCCATTTCTGACACAAAATACACCCTGAACGCCCCCTAATACCCCCAACTCCTCCTAAACACCCCCTGTATGCACCCCCTGGCCCACAGTAAGCGCTCAAGTTGAGTTGAAAAGTGGACGAGTGTAAGCCCCTGGCTCAAGGTGCTGGCCACCACGGCGCTGTCGTACGCCGCCGATGCGGTGGTTACTGTCCTGCCCATCACCTTGCAAATTCGCGACGCGGGTTACAACTACGTGGGCACGGCCAACTACATCACGAAGGCGGTGTGGGCCAACGTGACGGGCGGGCCCTCCACCGCCGACGGGGCGCCCGCGTATACGCAGCTCACGGAGCAAGGCCAGAACATCGTAAGTTCATTGTAAATTATGCTTTCGTTCCGTTCTCCTTCCCTATCGTCGAAGGTACTGCTACTGCCCGCCATGTCATCCAGCGCATTGCGAACCCTCGTTGCCTGAGTTAAACGGCAGCTTATGCATGGTTGTGTTTCGTGAATCTTGGGGTCCCTGCGAAAAGGAGGTGTTGCAAATGGGGGTCGGCACGGTGTACTTCGGTTCCATCAAAGTGAGCTCACCCTTGGCAGGCTCCTACAACATCACATTCGGTGGCGAGGGTATCATCGGCGACATGAGCGCGTTCACGGCAGGGGCTTACACTCGTCCACTTCTCAGCTCAACTTGAGCCGTGTCTGACACAAGAAAACATGCTGCACACCCTAAACACCCCCTGACACCCCCTTAACACGGGCTACACAACCCCTACGCGCACCCCCTAACCCATACAAATCGCTCAAGTTGAGTCGTAAAGTGGACGAGTGTAAGGCCCTGCTTCACGGTGGCGGTCGGCGCGCCGTACAAGCTCACAGTCCCGCCCCAGCACACCATGGTGCGGCGCTGCTGCTTCACTGATCCATAATCCGCGCTGAAAGCGCCTACGTCCCAGCGCTTGAAGCTACAATATGATGACCTGCGTTCAAACTTTGCTTTCAAATCAAACCCGCACCGCGACAATATGGTAGATGCAGTACTTCCCTGTCATCTCCCTTTCTCCCTCCCCTGTGAACCCAATGAAAGCCATATTCTGTCCTGTCTATTATATCCATCCGAGTATTTCCTGACCTCATCAAATCAACCTGATCTTGGTGGCGGTTGCAACCTACAACATGGTCAACAACAGGGTGTATACTCTGAGCACGAGTCATTCATCGGAGAAGTCGTTGCGCATCGGGGCCTTCGCCGTCATCGTGATGGACGGCGGCAGGGGCTTACACTCGTCCACTTCTCCGCTCAACCTGAGCCGTTTCTGACACTCCAATCATTCCCTAAAAACCTAAACACCCCCTCCACCCACGCCATAAATGCCCCCTAACCCCCCCCGAAACACCACAAACACCCCAAAAACAGAGCTTATGTTGAGCGCAAAGGTGGACGTGTGTAAGCCCCTGGACGGCGGTAATAACTTCGTTGGGCAGCTTGATGTGGATCAGCTCGGTGCGGGTCTGCGCCGGGACATGACCACCGTGGTGACGGGGGATCTGATGCCCGCGCCGCCGGCGGCGGGCGACACCCCTACACTGTTGACCCCTGGTAGGGCGGTGCAGGTCGACTCGATGAAACCCATTCTGAAAGCGCCCGGAACTAAGCGCTTAAATCTGAGACATGATAACTGCTTTGAATTTTGCTTGAATTTCTCTTTCAATTTCAACTTACGCCGCTACACCCTGGCGGCGCCACTGCCGTCGGCGCCGGCGAGACCTCGACCGGGTACTCCGTGAGCATCCGCCGCACTTCCATGGGCGAAGGCGTAATTGACGACCTCACTTTTGTCAATCCCGGCACCGGGGGATACACCGTCACGGTCTCGTCGCCGGATCTCGTGTCCCATTCGTTTGAGGTGACCGTCACCCCGGGGTACCCGGCCAGCCTGGACGTGTGCGGTTGCCCCTCCTGCACCCGCCGAGCGTCGGACGGGGTCTGCGTGGTAGGGTGGTGCAGGCTGACCCTATGCAACCCATGTTGAAACCGCCTGGAACTAAGCGCTTGAAGCTAAAGTGGACATACTGCTTTCAACATTTGCTTTCAGATTCAACTTGCGCTGCTACAGCTTGGTGTCCCGCACATACCCGTCAGACGTCCGCGTGCCGCTTCGCGACGCACTTGTGGCAGGGGCTTACACCCGTCCACATCCCAGCTCAACCTGAGCCGTTTCTGACACAATCTACACCCTAACGCTCCCTTAATACCCCTTGACACCCCCTGAACAGCCCCTGAACAACACCCCCTAAACAGCCCCTGAATGCACCCCCTATCCCATGGAAAGCGCTTAGGTTGAGCTGAAAAGTGGACGAGTGCAAAGTCCCTGAGTTGAGGTGATGCGCGACGCCGGGGGCGCGCTGGCCGGCACCACGTGGGACGCCGGCCAGACACGCAACATCACTGGGGAGCTCATCTACGGCAAGAACCAAGCCACAGGTAGGCTGCTGCAAGTCGAACCGATGAAACCGGTGTTGACAATGCCTGGAACTAAGCGCTTGAAACTCAAATACGATAAACGGCTTTCAATTTTGGCTTTCAATCAAATTTTGCGCCGCTACACATAGGTGTGGCAACCACGTACACGCTCAACATGACAGTGCTGTCCAACTCCAGCCAGACATACCTAGTAGCGCGGGGCGGTATGGCGGCGTGGTGCGCCAACGGCACCAGCGCGGACCCGACGCCGCAGTTCTGCCGACCGGCCGACGCCGCCTCGGAGAATAGCCTGGCGCTTGCCACCGAGGAAGGGCGGTGCAGGTTGACCCCCGGTAGTCCCCGGGTTTGACCGCGCCAGGTTTCAACGCTTGAAGCTGAAATATGATGAACCGCTTTCAGAATGTGGTTTCAGACTCAACTTGCGCCGCTACACCGAGGAGTACCTGCGGGAGTTGCGCCGCACGGGATCATCCGAGGCAGCGCCTGTGGCGGGCACCATCGGCCTAGGTAGGGTGGTGCAGATTGAACCTATGAAATCCATGTTGAAAGCGCCTGGAATGAAGCGCTTTGAAACCGAAATGTGATGAACTGCTTTCAAGTTTTGCGTTCAAATTCAACTCGCGCCGCTATAGCTGGGTCTGGAGTACTACGGTGTGCCCTCTTCGCCGCGCTGGGTAGGGTGGTGCAGGCTGACCCTATGAAACCCAAGTTGAAACCGCCAGGAATTAAGCGCTTGAAACTAAACCATGATGTACTGCCTTCAACTTTTGCTTTTAAATTCAACTTGCGCCGCTACATCTGGGCGGGCAACTCGCTGGCCCTCAACCTTGATTTCCCGTACACGGGCGTCTACCGCTACCAGTTCGCGAGCAACTGCCCCGACTTCGGGTGTGCCACCGCACTGTACCGCGAGCTGCACTTCGACCAGCTCGAGATCACAGTAGGGCGGTGCAGGCTATCACTATCAAAACCCGAGTTGAAAGCAAAGCGCCTATGGTTTCAGCTCCTGAAACTAGAATATCATACACTGCTGATTTCAATGCCTGCTTTCAGTTTCAACGTGCGGCGCTACATGACGGTGGTGCCAGGGCTACCACACCGCCTCCAGTTCGCGCAGCCGCCCCCCACCAAGTTTGAGAACGACTTCATCATCAATCCCGCCATACGGTTCTTGGCAGGGGCTTACACTCGTCCACCTCACAGCCCAACCTGAGCCGTTTCTGACACAAAATGCACCCTCCCCCCCCCCTAATATCCCCTAGCACCAACGAAACACCCCCCAAGCAACCCCTGAATGCACCCCTTATCCAATACAAAGCGCTTACGATGAGCCGAAAGTGGACGAGTGTAAGCCCCTAGTTCTGGGCACTGGATATCGCCGGGAACGTGTGCACTAATCTGGACACCTTCGCAGTGGTAGGGCGGTGCAGGTTGACCCTATCAAATCCACGTTGAAAGCGCCTAGAAGTAAGCGCTTGAAACTAAGATGTGTTGTACCGCTTTCAAATTTTGCTTTCAAATTCAACTTGCGCAGCTACACAGTGGCCTCGGTGTCGCCCGCCGCGCGCCGCCTGCACGGCAGGGGCTTACACTCGTCCACTTTTCGGCTCAACGTAAGCACATTGTGAGGGACACGTTGGCTGCGTGATTTCCCCCCAGTCTATTAGACAGGGGGGCATAGCGAGGTGTGACCAAAACGGCTTAGGTTGAGCTGAACAGTGGACGAGTGTAAGCCCCTGCTGCACGGCCAGACCGCGCCCGTCGTCGCCGGCGTTGCAACATTCCCACAGCTGAAGATGCAGGGAAACCGCGGGACGGTGTACACGCTACGATTCGAACTCGTGGTAGGGCGGTGCAGGTTGACCCTATCAAACCTACTCTTACGTTGAAAGCGCCTGGAATTCAGCTCTCAAAACTGAATATGACAAACCTGTTTCAAAATTTGCTTCGAGATTCCATTTGCGCCGCTAAATCGTGGTCACGGGGCTGAGCATCGAGCACTCACCGTTTCTGGTGATACCCTGCGAGGACGTGAAGCCCAACTCGGCGAACGACGGCGGCGGGCAGGGGCTTGCACTCGTCCACTTTTCGGCTCAACTTGAGCCGTTCCTGACCTAAAATACACCCTGAGCACCCCTCAATACCTCGTATTACCTCCTAAACACCCCCTAGGCAACCCCCAAATGCACCCCCTATCTCACAGAAAGCGCTTACGTTGAGCCGAAAAGTGGACGAGTGTAATCCCCTGGCGGCGGGCGGTGCCAGTGCATGCCGGGGTACACGCAGGACACCCGACCGCCGGGGGGCGGGGGCACGGGCTTCACAGACGACATGAGTAGTGTGTCGTCGTACCTAGACCTATACAATAAGGTAGTGTACAGGCCCGAGAACTATCTGCGCGTGCTGCAGCCCTACGGCAGGGGCTTACACTCGTCCACTTTACAGCTCAACGTGAGCCGTTTCTGACATAAAAAACACACCCTAAACACCCCCTATACTCCCCAACATCGCCTCAACAAACGCTACACAGCCCCTAAACGCACCCCCTATCCCACAGAAAGAGCTTGCGTTGAGCCGAGAAGTGGACGAGTGTCACAGCCCCCTGCCCTACGGCGTGTGCGTGCCGTGCGCCAACGGATACTACAAGCCGCTACCGGGCGCGCACAATTGCACGGAGTGTCCGGCGCAGATGGACACCATGTGGGAGGGCGGGGAGCCGCGGGGCAACTGGAGCACCCTCACCGGCGAGGCGCGTCCGGGGCACCTGGGTAGGGCGCTGCAGCTTGACAGCACCAAAACCCGTGTTGAAAGCGCCTATGGTTTCAGCGCTTGTAGCTAGAATATCATAAATTTCTTTCAAGTTTTGCTTTCAATTTCAACTTGCGCCGCTACACCTGGGGAACCACCGCCGCGACGCGTGTCACTGCGTGGTCCGCCGCCAGGCCGTGGGCAGGGGCTTATACTCGTCCACTTCTCAGCTCAATCTAAGCCGTTTCTGACACAAGAACACACCCTCAACACCCTCAACACCCTCTAACACCCCTTAAAAACCCCCTAAACACTCCCTTAACACCCCCTAAACAACCCCTACGCGCACCCGCTGTCCCGTGAACAGCGCTTACGTTGAGCTGATAAGTGAATCAGTCTAAGCCCCTTTCCGTGGGCGGCGCCGCCCCGCTGCAGACCTACCGACTGCCGCCGCAGGACATCTACCGGTGCGAGCGGTGCCCCGCGGGGGGCGTGTGTAACGGCCTGCCCGCAAAGCACATCGTCATCGACCCTGGTACGGCGCCGCAGGCACACAGCCCCTAAAGCCGTGTTGAAAGCGACTACTAGTGGTTTTAGCGCTTGAAACCAGAATATCATGGACCGCTGTCAACGTTTGGTTTCGATTTCAGCTTGCGGCGGTACACCCAGGGCGATGGCGTGCCAGCACCAACATGACCGTCATCTACGGGTGCCTCAAGGATGGGGCGTGCCTGGGTGGGGCGATGCAGGTTGACAGCATCAAAGCATCAAAACCCATGTTAAAAGTGCCTATGGTTTCAGCGCTTGAAGCTACCATACGATGAATTGCTTTCAAACGTTGCTTTCAATTTCAAATTGCGCCGCTACACCTGGGTGGTGAGGCAAGCGTGTGCGCTGAGGGGTACGCCGGCAACCTGTGTGCGGTGTGCGCCAGTGGGCAGGGGCTTACTCTCGTCCACTTTTCGGCTCAACTTAAGCACTTTCTATTGGGCAGGGGGTGCATTCAGAGGTTATTTGAGGGGTGTTCAGGGGATTTCAGTGGGTATTGTGGGGTGTGTAGGGTGTATATTGTGTCAGAAACGGCTAAGGTTCAGCTGGGAAGTGGACGAGTGAAAGCCCCTGCCGGCGGGTACGCGCACCCCACGTTGGGCGGCCGCACCCCGCCCACCTGCGCCAAGTGCACACCGGGTGCCGTCGGCGCCGTGGTAGGGCGGTGCAATTTGACCCTATCAAACCCACGTTGAAAGCGCCAGGAACTAATGCTTGAAACTTAAATATGTTGAACTGCTTTCAATTTTGCTTCATTTTTGCTTTCGAATTCAACATGCGCCGCTAAACCGTGGTGCTCCTCGCGCAGCTCCTCGTGCAGGGGCTCGTCGTCATGACCATATTCCGCGTGGCGAGCCGCGCCCGCAACGGGTCAGTCGGCCTGTGCAAGACGCTCCTGTCGCACTTCCAGATGATGGCCGTTCTCAAGGCACGAACGGCGCTGCAGCTTCACTGTATCAAAACCCGCGTGTTTATAGCGACTACAGTTTCAGCGCTTGACAGTGAAATATTATACGACAGCTTCCAACGTTTGCTTTATACTTCAAGGTGCGGCGCTACATGTGGGATCTGGACCTGGGGTGGTCGCCGGCAGTGGCTTACACTCGTCCACTTTTCAGCTCAACCTGAGCCATTTTTGACACAAATTACACTCTAGGCACGCCCTAACACCCCTTTACACCCCCTAGACATCCCCTAGACAACCCCTATATGCACCCGCTATCCCACACAAAGTGGTTACGTTGAGCCGAAAAGTGGACGAGGGTAAGCCCCTGGTCGCTGGCGCAGCACCTGCTGTTCCAGATCGCCGACAAGATCTCAACCCCGTCCATTCGCACCTTCGAAGTGGACTGCCTCATAGGCTGGAACCACTACCAGTACACGGGTTACTACTCGTCAATGCCCGCCGCTATTCTGCTGTTATCCGTGGGTTGCTACCTGGTAGGGCGGTGCAGGTTGACCCTATCAAACCCCCGTTGAAAGCGCCTGGAGCTGAGCGCTTGAAACTAGGATATGATGAATCGCTTTAATTCTTTGCTTTCAAATTCAACGTGCGCCGCTACCACCTGGTGATACGCGCCAATGACATCATGCGGAGCAAGAACGAATTCTTCCGAAAGAAGTTCAAGCTCCAAGAAAGGATTGCGGCAGGGTCTTACACTCGTCCACTTTTCGGCTCAACGTGAGCGCTTTCTGTGCGATAGGGGGTGCATTGAGGGGTTGCTTAGGGGGTGTCTAGGAGGGTGTTTTCAGGGGTAGTAAGGGTATGTAGGGTGTACTTTGTGTCAGAAATGGCTCAGGTTGAGCTGAAAAGTGGACGAGTGTAAGCCCCTGGATTGTGGCAGAACGGAGACAAGAGAAGGACACCGCGGAGCTGCAGCGGGTGCTGGATGAGATGAAGGTGACGCCGGACTTCGTGGTAAGTCGGTGCAGGTTGATCCTATCAAACCCACGTTGAAAGCGCCAAAAGTAAGCGCTTGAAATTGTCATCTAAAAAAACGCTTTCAAGGTTTGGTTTCAATTTCAACTTGCGCCGCTACATCGTGGCGGCGAGCCTGGGAGCGGCGGCGATGATGAACCGCATGGGGGAGCAGTGGGAGGACGAGGATGGCAACATCGTCCGGGGCCCCACGGAGGCGGAGGCACGGGCTTTCATTCGTCCACTTTTTGGCTCAACGTAAGCGCTTTCTGTGGGATAGGGGGGCAATTGGGGGTTGTTCAGGCGCTGTTTAGCAGGTGTTGTGGGGGTTTCCTGGGGAATCAGGGGGTGTTTAGGGTGTATGTTGTGTCACAAAGTGCTCATGTTGAGCTGGAAAGTGGACGAGTGTAAGCCCGTAGGCGGAGGTGGCGGAGATGCCGGCCACGGCGTACGACCTGGCCGCCGCCTTCTCGCTCATCATGCTCTACTTCTCCTGGATCACCATCATCAAATACCTGCTGCAGCTCATCCGCTCGCGGTTCTTCGCGGGCGCCGGCTCCTTCCTACTTGCCGATCTGACCATCAGCGTCGACACCCCTATGTACTCTACGTGGCTGCTCGGCCTGGCCATGTTCCTGGCCGCCTACCTCGTCGCCATGCCGTACACGTTGTTCCAGGCTCTGCGCAACGAGAAGGAGCGCCTGCACTGGCAGTCTATCAAGAATCGCCTGGGGTTCCTGTTCCAAGGGTTGCAGCCGGAGTACTACTGGTGGGAGTTCGTGGTGATGGCGCGTAAGCTGGGCCTGGTGGTCGTCGCCACAATGCTGCCCGACGCGCCGCTCATGGCTGCCTACGTGTCGCTCTTCATCATCCAGGCCGCCATCGCCGCGCACCTCATGTGCGACCCCTTCTATTCGGGGCGGCAGCAGTCCTTGGAGATGTTGTCGCTCACCGTCACGCTGGTGGCAGGGGCTTACACGCGTTCCCATTTCCGCTTAACCTGAGCTTACCTTGCCCCTTTCCGCTCAACTTAAGCTTACCTTGTCCCCCATATGACAGAAATTAAGCCGTGGATGTGTCCCGAAGGTGCTCAGGTTGAGCTCTAATGTGAGCGATGTGTCCTAAAGGTCCTGAAGCTGAGCTCTGAAGTGAGCGAGTGTAAGCCCCTGGCTGGTGGCCTACCACCTGGGCATCCTCGTCAAAGCCGGCGGCGACGCCTCCCAAACCGACGGCTTGCAGTTTCTGTGTTCCTCGTTGCAGTTCGCGCTGAACGCCGGCGTCATGTGGCGCTTCTTCAGCTGCGTCTTCAAGGACATGCTGTTGGACACAATCAAGTCCAAAGTTGCGGACGCGAAAGACAAGTTTGCAGCGGAGGACGAGGTGCGGAAGGAGGTGGTGCACGGCAGGGGCTTACACTCCTCCACTTTTTCGGTTCAATCTAAGCGCTTTCTGTCGAATAGGGGTGCATTCATGGATTATTTCAGTGGTGTTTAGGAGGTGTTAGGGGGTGTTTCGGGTGTTTCGGATGTATTTTGTGTCAGAAACAGCTCAAGTTGAGCTGAAACGTGGACGAGTGTAAGCCCCTGGTGCACGGCGAGCTGCTGACCATGCGGCCCCAGGTCCGGGCGCTGCACCCGCGCATGGTAGGGCGGTGCAGGTTGACCCTATGAAACCCAAGTTGAAATCGCCTGGAAATAAGCGCTTGAAACAAAATGCTGGATATGCTGCTTTCAACTTCTGCTTTCAACCTCAACTTGCGCCGCTACAGCATGGCCGAGGACCTCAAGAGCGCGTTCGACGACGGGCGCGTGCGCGACGCCGTGGCGCAGGCCGAGGTGCCACAGCTGTGGATGAAGCACATGCAGCTCAGTGTTAACCTGGAAATGCTGCGCAACAGCTGGCGGGGCGTTAAGAAGAAGACGGGGCAGGCGGCGCTCAAGAACAAGGGGTTGAACGAACTCGCCACGCGGCGCAAGAGGGATGCCGTGGACAAGGGCAGATGGCGGCGGCGGCTCGATGGCACATATGGAGAGGCGGGTGGTGGTGGGTATAGTGGCGACGACGATGCGGAGGGTGAGGGGGAAAAGGGGTTCGAGGAGGCAGCACCGCGTGCGAGGGGGTCCGCCCCCCTGCCGGGGTCCCCCCTGCCGCCCCCTCCCCCCCTTCCAGGGCAGCTGGGAGCGGGGGGGGTGGATGCGGTAAACGACACTGCGGATGATGATGACGGCGGCGCTGATTACAGCAGGGGCACACGCGGGAGGGTCGGCGCGGGAGGCAGCAGTGGGGGCCTCGCGGGGTCGGCAGGGGCTTACACTCGTTCCCATTTCAGCTCAACTTGAGCTCTTCCGTCCACAGTGTAACCCAACTCAACTCATGAATGTGTCCTGGAGTTGCTCAAGCTGAGCTCTGACGTGAACGAGTGTAAGCCCCTGGGGGGCGGCCGGGGCCGCGTACCCTGACGTGGAGGCAGGTGAAATGATGAGTCCTATTCTGGGAGGGCGACTTGGGGCGAGCGGCGATGCACCCGACCGTCTGCATGTGCCTATCACGGGTGGCGGCGGGCGGCGGATGGGTCAGAGCGGGGACAAGGTAGGGCGGTACAGGTTGACCCTATGAAACCCGTGTTGAAAGCGCCTGTGATATCAGCGATTGAAACTAGAATGTCATGAACTGCTTTCAAGTTTTGCTTTGCATATCAACTTGCGCCGCTACAACATGGGAGCGGGGGTGTCCAGCGGGACGTGGCGCGACCGGATGCGGGACTCGGAGTGGCGTGTGTCGCAGCGCATGCGGTACCGCCTGGCCTCGCGGCAGGCGGACATCGCGGCCCACTCTGAGCGGCGGGGGCGCACTGGGGGCCAGGTCACACGCGACCCGTACCGAGGCCGCCTTTACGACCCAGACAACCCGGTTGGGCGGTGCAGGTTGACTCTATAGAACCCATGTTGAAAGCGCCTGGGATTAATTGCTTGAAGCTATGATGTGATTAACTGCTTTCAAGCTTTGCTATCAAATTCAACTTGCGCCGCTACAACCCGGGAGGTTCTGAGGGCGAAGGGGCGAACACCGACCGGTCGGCCGGTCGGTCGGGCGGCTCCCAGAGCGGCAAGGTAGGGCGGTGCAGGTATGCAGTATCAACAAGACCCGTGTAGAAAGCGCGTATGGCTTCAGCGCTTGAACCTAGAATACGATGAAACTTTGAAACTGTGCTTTCAATTTCAAGTTGCGCCGCTACAGCAAGGGCACAGACAGGAGTACACGCAAGAATAGTACGAGGAACAAGAGTGGCGGCGGGGGCGGGGCGTCCACCGGCGGGGGGAGTGAGGTTGGGCAGACAGATCGATCAGGAGGCTCCACTACATCCAGGGGCCCCGGCGCCAGGGGTGGCGCCCGGCGCGGGTCGGAGGCCGGGGCCGGGGCCGGGGCAGGGGCCCGTGGCGGAGGAAGGCGCGACCGCACCCCCGGAGCAGGCAGCACGTTCTCGGGCGGTAGCGATTCGCACACCAATCGTTCAGAGTCGGATTAGGTTATAGTGCTGTCGTATTAGGTTATAGTTTTGTAGGCTTAGGTTATAGCGACTAGCTGCACGCCACGCGAGGCCGATTATGGTCGTGGACGTGTATGATCTCTGATTGGTCAATGGCATATCTGTCATTTTCGTGTGTTCCTTCATTGGTCGAAAAGCGTTCCCGGGGGGGTGTCAGGCGGCAGTTATAGCGGAGACTGGCACCGACGGCGGAGCACGCGGCGCCGGCGAAGAGCAAAACGCAAAAATAATACAGGCCGCTGACGGGGATGGCGGGGGCTCGGGCGAAAAACTGATGTTCGCCGTGAACCGCGCGACGGCCTTTGTACTCGGCGGTCGACCTACGTGATACAGCAGCCAAATGAGTGGACACAAACATATACTACGAGTCTGTGACCTCGGCGCGATAGTAGGATCTTATTCTCACACGCCGAGCTCGCATTCCTCGCTAAGAACAAATTCTATTCCTCGACACTAGTAGAGCTCTATCGATGGGACATGCTACATATGAGCTCTGACAATTGCGAGCATGACTGCGAGGGCGAGGAAGACAAGGGCGCCCACCGCCTCCGGCCTCGCCATCACCTTGGACAGGGAGGCGAACGTGCGGTGGGACCTGGCCACCGCCGCCGCCGCGTCCGCCGCCGCCCAGGGGCTTACACTCGTCAATTTCCAGCTCAACTTGAGCCATTTCTGACACAAACTACACCCTACAGATCCCATATTACTCCCGACCACCTCCTGAACACCCCCTAAACATCCCCTATACACCCCCTGTTTGCGATCCTACCCAGCACAAAGCGCTTACGGTGAGCTGAAAAGTGGACGAGTGTAAGCCCCTGCCGCCGCCGCCCGCCGCGTCCGCGCCTCCTCCTTGCGCTCCTTGTTGTAGCGGCGCAACTTGAATTTGAAAGCAAAATCGAGACAAAATTTCAAGCACATACTCATATTTTAGTGTCAAAGCCCTTCGTCCCAGGCGCTTTCAACGTGGGTTTGATAGGGTCAACCTGCACCGGCCACCTTGTGCCGCCCCCGCTGTTCCACAGGGTCGGATGCCGCCTCCCCACCATCCGCCGCCGCTTTGTCACTGCCACTTTTCGGCACATCCTCAACAATCGACTTCTCTTTCGAGACTTTTCTCGCCGCCGCCGCCGCTGACTTCGCAGCGCAGTCATCGCCGCACTCCACTCCGCGACCCCCCTGAACCGCCCAGAAGGGTCTCCCCTATACTACGTCCTCAGGACGATCAAGTTGAGCGTCTTTGAGTGTCAAGCTGAGAGAGCTTGTGGCAGTTCAGAGACAAGACAGGCGAGTAGCTCAAGTTCCTAGTGCTGCGGGAATGAAGCGAGACGCGGGACCCGATGAGTGCGTGTGGTGCCCTGCTGCCCAGCACGGCAGGCGCTCGGAGCGGCGCCCGCACGGGCACCGTACAGTCACGCGCTGCGCACATCCCTCCGCGACACCCGCTCCATCAGCGGCGGCGGCGGCGGCGGCGGCGGCGGCGGCGGGTGCGGAGGAGTGCGGGGCGGCGGAGTCGGAGGAGGAGTGCGGGGTGGTGGGCGGGTGGCAGGGTGCCGTGCAGGTGTGCGCGCACCCGGGCAGCGCGGCGCCACAGGGGGCGCCGCAGCTCAGCAGCGCTGCCCTCCTGCCAGTGCCACCTAACTGTCGACCGCCACGTCATACAGCAGCGTTTCACACTGAGACTAAGGGTCTGAAACGTCGAGGATGACGTGCACATGCCGAGCCTTGTTTTACTTAGGTGGAGGAGGATGACGTGCCGAGCCTTTGTATATAGCCCCACCACGCCGCGCTGCCCTCAGGCGCCTCTGAGGTGGTCTGGTGGCAACTGAGCAATGGCGACGTGAGACCGCAGTGGCAGCGGTGGCGGCGGCGCTCCGAGCATGGGTCGCACGCGCCAGGGTGGCACACCCCGGCTCCGGCGCCGGACCCGGCGCCGGTGGCGCACGGGTGGTCGCATTGCCGCGGCAGCGCGCAGGGCAACACACACTCCTCGCAAGCACCCCACAGGACGCCTCCGCCCTCGCCCCCGCCCCCGCCTCCGCCCCCGCCCGTATCCCCGCCCCCGCCTTCTCCCCCGCCTTCGCCCCCGTCCCCTCCCTCGCCCCCGCCCCCGCCCCCGCCCTCGCCCCCGCCCCCGCCCCCGCCCTCGCCCACGCCCCCGCCAACGCCCTCGCCCCAGCCCCAGCCCTCGCCCCCGCCCTCGCCCTCCACGCCATGACAGCCGCGGCTACACGTGTGGCGCTGACAAGCCAATGCACGGCCGCACTTGACATCGCACGCGAATCGGACCGGCGAGGAGCATGCCACATCCGCCGTAACGTGCCCTCCCATCAGGGGCGAGACACTCCTCCACTTCTCACATCAACCTCAGCCGTTATTGTCAGTGCAATCTACTGAAACCACCCAGCGTGTACCTAAAGCAATGCTAACGTCAAGCCGAGAAGTGGAGGAGTGTGCGCCCCTGCCACCCACGCACCCCCTGGGTACTAGCGCCGCACACGGAGGGCACGGCACGGGGTCTCCATCAGATCCTCCCTCCGAGGCCGCCCCCGCCCCCCGGACCGCAGCCTCCCACAATGTTTTCGCAATCGCCGCGTCTTTCTTGGGGAGCGGCAGCGTGAAGTAGGGTCAGGAAACTACTTGCTGTGTGATGGGATGATGGGATAAGCAGTCGGTCGATTTCGGTACTAGTATATCCCTTCCCGAGCCGAGCACTGATGGTTTGTCCACAACTCTGTATGCGCATCCAACCTCGCACCCGCTTTCTCGCGCGGAGCGCTGACGCAGTGTCCGCAACTCTGTATGGGCATTTCACCCAGGCGATATACCGAACGGCCTAATGTGGAGGATGACGGGGTGAGCAGTATCCATGCGGCCCTACGGTGAAGGGAGGGCAGGGTGCCGCGCGGGGGCCGTGGTGTAGCGGCGCAAGTTGAATTTGAAAGCAGAAGCTGAAAGCAGTATATCACACTTTAGTTTCAAACGCTCAGTTCCAGGCAGTTTCAACTTGGGTTTCATGGGGTCAACCTGCACTACCCTGCCGTGGCACACCGCGGCGCACGCGTGCCCGCAGCCTGCCAGAGCGGCGTCGCACGGCGCTCGGCACGGCGGGCACCCGCCGAAGTGGCACCGGTGCGAGTTGCACCTCCTCCCAGGGCCTTACACTAGTTATGTTTTCGATATATTATGACACAGTGCGTGAAACCACTTAGAAACTTAGCAACAAGCAGTACTAAGTAGTCGTCAACATGGAGCGCTCTGATTGGTCGAGCGGGACGGCTTAGCACTAAGTCTCACTTCACTAAGTATGTAAGTGGTTTCACGCACTTTGTCATACGTGGGATGACTAAAGTGATTTCAAGAGATACAACAGCTCGAGGAAACTGGCGTAACGCCCTGCCTACGCGTGTTGCCGTGGCCGCAAGGGGTCGCTACATCGCATTTGGAAGCACACGGCGGCGGCACCGTCTGGCGCTCCGAGCCGCACGGCGCGCGGTGCACTTCGCCGTGCTGTATGGGCAGACGGAGACTGCCTTGCCACCTCACACGCAGGGTGTTGCCTAATAGCCCGATTTCGGTATATCGCCGGGGTGAAATACCCATACAGAGTCGCGGACAAAGCGTCAGCGCTCCGCGCGGGACAGCGGGCGCCAGGTTGAAAGCCCATACAGAGTTGCGGACAATGCGTCAGCGCTCGGCGCGGGAAGCGATGTACCGAAATCGGTCTATTCAACTGACGGTAATGGAAAATGTGGCGAATGACGTGCTGCACCTCTTATGGCGCCAACGCCCCTGCCGTGCTTCCAGCAGTCCACCGCGAAGGTATGCGGGCACTGGAAAGAGGGGAGGGGGAGGCGAGAGGATCTCGGTAAGATGGCAGTCTAGGGAAACATCACGCACGTTGGAAAATAGAGAAAGGAGAAAATATAATGTCGTGGACAAAGCTGGTGCGCAATGTTGAACGTACCGGGCGGCACGGTCCAGTGTGACACGGCGCCGGGCACGTGTGGGTGCCGAACCTTAGGGCCTGCCACGTCACAGGTCCACATTATAAATTAAAAGAAGGGTTTGTTATATGGTGAAAGCGGCTAATGTGGTAACAGGCCGATTTCTTCGGTAAATCGCTTCCCGCGCCGAGCGCTGACACTTTGCCCGCAACTCTGTATGGGCATTCAACCTGGCGCCCGCTTTCATGCAGGGAGCGCAGACGCCTTGCCCGCAACTCTGTATGGGCATTCCATCCAGGCAATATACCGAAATCGGCCTATTGATGTGGTAGACATAATCCGGCGGCGGCCATACCGCACTGGAGCTTCTTGGCGCAGATCTCGACGCAGGGCGGGCAGGTGGAGCCGTTGCAGCAGCGCCGCGCGCCAGGGGCTTACACTCGTTCCGACTTCAGCTCAAGTTGAGCTCTTCTGTCCACCGTGTAACCCAACTTAACCCTGAATGTATCCTGGAGTTGCTCAAGTTGAGCTCGAACGTGAACGAGTGTAAGCCCCTGCCGCGCGCACTTGTGTATGCCGCAGCTGCGCACCTTCTTGCATCGCCGATCGCACGTCAGGGTGTAGCGCCGCAAGTTGAAATTGAAAGCAAAGTCTGAAAGCGGTTCCTCACATCTTAGTTTCAACACGCTTAGTTCCAGGCGCTTTCAACGTGAGTTTGATAGGGTCAACCTGCACCGCCCTACCAGGGGTTGTTGGTGGCACGGCACGGCCCGCTCCATGCTGTAGCGGCGCCAGTTGAATTTGAAAGCAAAGTTTGAAGGCGGTTCATCATATTCTAGTTTCAAGCGCTTAGTTCCAGGCGCTTTAAACTTGGGTTTCATAGGGTCAAGCTGCACCGGCTTACCATGCTGCCGCACGCGCACGTCACCTTCGCTGTCATCACCATGCTGTAGCGGCGCAAATTCAAATTGAAAGCAAGCATTGAAAGCATTTCATCATATTCTGGTTACAAGAGCTGAAACCATGGGCGCTTTCAACAACACGGGGTTTGATACTGTCAGCCTGCACCGGCCTGCCATGCACGGCCCGCGCTCCACGCACGCGCCGGCGTGGCACCTCTCCCCGCACTCGTGCCCGCACGGCATCTGCTTGCCGCACGTGGCGCCGCACGTGGGCGTGGGGTCGCTGCACCGCAGCGTGAACGGCGCCTTGCCGCAGCTGCAGCTGTCCCGCCCCTGCCCCGGGCACGGCGGGCACGGCGCGCCGCATAGGCTCGCAACACAACAACAGATGACATGGTCAGGCGACCATATTGCCGCCATCTCTGTTGGGTCAATAGCCCCAATAATTTAAGGTTTAGGATTTGGATTTAGGGTTTAGGGTTTAGGGTTTAGGGTTTAGGGTTCAGGGTTTAGGGTTAAGGACCCTGCCCTGGTGGCACGCGCTTTGGCAGAAGTGCGCGCCGCAGCGGAGCGGCGCCCCGCACAACTCGTCGCAGGTGAAGTCGCGGGCGGCGCACGCGCTGTAGCGGCGCAAGTAGCATTTGAAAGCAACAGTTGAAAGCGGTATACCACAATTTAGTTTCATGTGCTCGGTTCCAGGCGGTTTCAACATGGGTTCCATAGGGTCAACCTGCACCGCCCTACCGCGCGGCTCGCGCTGCTCCGCCCGCACCGGACCGCAGGGCCTCACCCATCGCAACCCTAGACCATGAACCCTAGACCTTCGGAATTTGGGAGAGATTGTCCGGCGGGGTTTCGCTTAAACCCAGTAGCAGCTTTCGGAACCGTAGAGTCTGAAGGCCCTCATATGATTGGGCGAGAGCATACCGGTACGCTCTCGACCAATCATATGAGGGCCTTCAGACCCCACGGTTCTGAAAGTGGAGACTGGGCTTAAGACAGTTCTGATTGATTGAATGGCGATACCACACGACAGCTTCAACACCAAGGCCGGCACCGCGTTTGACTCAATAGATGAGGGTTGGAAGGGCGGTGTATCCATGAAGGGCGACCTACCTGCACGCGTGGAGCGCCTCGCGGGGGCACGGCGGGCAGTCCCCCGGGTGGCAGGCCGCCTTGCACGCATGCCGGAACTCAGGGCCTGCACACTCCGCAAAGTTTTACTATTTCCTGCGACATTGTATTAACCTTCTGTTCTGAGGCTAAGAATGCTGGCTGATTGTTTTAACACACAGACAAATTCACACACTCGTTCCCTTGGTAACGTTACTCGAGCTTCTTCGAAGGATGAGTGAATTGGTTTCTGGGACAACAGGGCCTACGCAACTAAGTTCAGTAAAAAAAACGCAGGAAGTAAGGCCGCGCCCGCATTGGAGGCTTCGGCCGCAGGGACTCCCGCACGTGTAGTGGTGGCGGCCGCAGCGGCGGGTGCTCTCCTCCGCGCCGCAGTGGCACCTCCTCCCAGGGCCCGCCACCCAGTTTTGAGTGAGAGAATGGCATCCTTGATTTGATTACCATTTACCGATTAGCTGCAATCATTAGACCCCTATACCACCTTTTAATGAATACCCACCCAGGGCCCGCCACCGCATGTGATGCTGCCTGCGTCACGGGGTCTCTCCTCACCCGAGGAACGAGGGTTTCAAATGCGTACGGTGGATGACGTGGGTGGCGTCGTCGGGAGCTGAGCCTCATGGCTGGTCTGAATTGTGTATTATCTGGGTATATCCGTACCATGTGGACTACCTCTAGTACATTGCATTTTGTTTTCAGGCCAAAAGTAGAATGTCTATTGTGTCAAGGTAACAAACAAGCCAGGTAGTGCAAAGGTAGCATGATGCGAGCTCGGCACTGACCTGGCTTGGATCTGCGCGGGGCACGGCGGGCAGGGCCCGGGGGTCAGGGCCGCGGCGGGCGGTTCCCTTTTCACCTCACCTGAGCATCTTCCAGGTAACAAGTTGGGATGAGTTGAGTGGCTTCTGAGCTTCAAGGACGAAATCACAACGGTGACGGCTTAAGTTGAACTGAAGAGGGAACGGTGTGTGCGGGTGAGGGTCCCATGGCCTGGGCCCTGCCGGGGTGGCAGAGCAGCGTGCAGCGGTGCTGGCAGCGCCGCGCCAGGCGCCGCCCGCAAGTCTCGCCGCACGTGTGCGCCGCGTTCCACGGGTTGAACACCGGCTCGCGTTCCTTTCCGTCGCGCAGGGTTGCCGGCCGCACACACACATGTACATCAGTCAGGTGCCCACATGGTAAACGACGGAGGGTGGTGGCCAGGCCAACAAACAAAGCTGGTGTCAATCGATATTGGCACCTCAGGCTCAGGGACCAATACACGATTTTTGTGTTCGTGCGAGGGAAACGCAGCGCAGGAGAGGCTGATGACCGTGACCGAGACTTTTGGCAAGGTGCGAACCCTACCGCAGTGGCACGTGTACGTGGCTGGAAGCTGGGCGCGGCGGCGCTCCTTGCGACACGCGGGGCACGGCCACCGCGCCGCCTCCTTCGCCTCCGCCACCGCGCCCGGGAAAAGCCTGCAGGATAGCCAGGAAGGATGTGGGTTGGCAAGGATGTTAGGTTGGCCAGGATGTTAGGATCACTGGATATGGGGTTGTCTTGTGATGGAGTGATGGGGTGTTTGTCACGTTCAAGTCGAAGGGATGTTACCCGCGTTCGAGCGCCGGCGCGTGCGCCAGCGCCGCCACGTCCATCGACTGCCGCGCCCAGGACTGGATGCACACGAGGTGGAACGTGTTGTAACACGCGGTAGTTGCCTCCCCTCCCGCATCTACCTCACTGCTACTATCAGCCCGCGAATCCTCTCCCTTGTGCCCGCGGCCCTCGCCCCCGCCCTCGCTCTCGCCCTCCCCACTGCCCCCGCCTCCCCGCCCGCCTTCATCACCGCCTCCGCACTCCCACACACTCTCGTGCACCGTGATTCTCTCCAAACAGATGAGGCACACGGACGCCCCTCTACCGGCAATCTCCTCTCTCACTCGATCGATCCCCTCCTTCCAACCTCCGTCGCCATCCTCATCAACCTCCCCGGGCCCACCGAGCGCCTCGATGTAGGAGCACAACACCGCGTCAGCGAGCGCGGCGCCGGCGGCGGGGTCGGCCTCTTCGGCTTCGGAGTCCGAGTACATCGCTGCGCGACGCACCGACGAGTATGAGGAGCTCTCTTCCCCTCAGCGCTGGCACTCGTGCTTGAGATTCTGAAAGCGCAGCGCTGCTGGCGTCGAGAGGCAAAACTGGTGGAGTAGACTCCACCCATTTCAAAGTACAAAGAGAAAACGGCCCCCACCACGACTGTCGCCTTCGACGCCGTCGCGTCGAATCACCCGCTGCCGCCAGAGGAGCGTCTTCCCGCGAGCAATATGTGACCCACTGTAAACACAGCCGGTGCCGGCGCGGCGCAACGCACGCCGGCACTCGTGCTCGCGCAATTGGGGCCGTTTTTTCCTTTCCAAAAACGTTCCCAGCGCAGGCGGCCGGCTGGTTGCGCGTTCAGGTTTGGTTTCTGGACGTCGGGCGAATCGACGGTCTATTTACTCTCGCCCTGCACCTCCTTTCTTCCAACGTTCTTCTTCTCCATTTTCCTCTTGCTTTTAAGAATGACCAACCCCCCTTTGGCAAAAGCAAGATCGGCGGAGCCAGTTTGACGGATACAGTTTCGCCAAGCACTTTCAATTGACTCAAGAAACGACGGTTTACGAAGCACACTTCGGCAGAATCGACGGAGCCAGTTTTGACGGATTCCAGTTTGACGGATATACCCCCTCACAGAGCTAATTATTTTAGCTCTGTGAGGTCTTAAAAGCAAGAGGACATTTCTGCTTGCGCCGCGGCGGCGCGGCGGCAGCTTGGGCGCCCCGGTTCGTCCCTGGTCACTCCATATCCGCGACGCACTCGCACTCATAAAGCATCGGGAGATAACCGCATCTGGGCGGCGGTGGTGTGCTGGGGCCAAGCGAGCACGTGTGCGGTGGTGTGTGAGGGAGGTGAAAGCAGGGTTTGTCTGCACCCCACTTTACGACATAGTCAAGGGGCCTGAGTCCCGTAGCTTCTTCCCCGTACCCTACCCGCGCCGTGGCGGCAGCTTGGGCGCCCCGGTTTGTCCCTGGTCACTCCATATCCGCGCCGCACGCGCACTCATGTCCTCGAGCGCCGCTTCCGAAGGCGGCAGCGCCGGCGGCGGTGCGGGCGCGGGCGCCGTTGCCGGTGCGCCCCTGCAGCCGCGGTACGCCGAGCTGCGGCGCGTTTCTCGGGAGGTGCCCTGCACGGCGACGCTGCCCGATGAGATCACGCTACAGCAGCCGGGCGACTCGGTCGAGGACGTGTTGACCATCGGCCGGCACCGCCTCAACAGCGTGCAGCTCGACTGCACGCGCGTGCCCAGCCTGCTATCACGGCAGCACGCGGAGATCAAGCTGGAGCCCGACGGCGTGCACAACGTCACTGACAAGAACACGCTCAACGGCACTTATCTGAATGGCAACCTCATCCCGAAGGGCCCGTGCCCGTTGCAGCACGGCGACGTCGTCGCGTTCGGCGGGCCCGCAAACGTGAGTCCAGACCCTCCCCTCCTCTCTCTATATCTCTCCACTCCACGGTACCTTGCTCCTTTCTCCTTATGCTTTTCGTCTCGCATCCTGACGACGTTGACTTTGATGAAATGAGTGCACCCCAAAGTTATGCACCCTTTTGTCTCTTATCCAAACCCAGGTGGCGGCAGGCACCGTCAAACAACAACTGCCACCGCCACTCAGGCTTTTCCGCTTCTTTATCGCCTCAGGTTCTGCGAGACAACAAGACGCTGCGCAACTCCTTCCGCTTCGAGTACCGGCGCCCGCTCACTCTGGAGCAATGGCGGAGCGCGGTGGCGGCGAGGGGAGCACCCAGCGGCGGCGAGCACACTGAGATGAGCGGCCAGGGCACGGCGGTGGCGGTGGCGGCGGCGGCGGGGACGGGGGCGGAGGGGGCGGGGGCGGGGGCGGCGGCGCGCTCGTCGCCTGCGCTGGTGCTGGTAGATGATACCGCCGAGGTTGGGCGGCACAGATTGACCCCGGGTTGACCCCCGGGTGACCGCGCTTGGTTTCAGTCCTGGGTCCTGGGTCCTGGGTCCTGGGTCCTGGGTCCTGGGTCCTGGGTCGCCCGGTCACTCGGTTCAGTTCTGGGTCAAAAAGTTCAGTACTGGGTTCTGTTGGGACACTGGTTTCAGCGCTTGAAGCTGAAATTTGATAAACCGACGTTTCAAGATTTTATTTCAATTTCAAGTTGCGCCTCTACAGCGAGGAGCAGCGCCGTCCAGCCAAGAGGTCACGGCGTGCAGTGGATGCGACTGCCGGCGCCGCCGGCGGTGGCGGCGGCGGAGGCGGTGGCGACGGCTGTAACATTCCCACGACGACGGCGGCGGCGACTGATGATGCGTTGAACGGTGGCACCGGAGCAGTTGCGTCACTGACGCCGTCCACGCAGCCGCTTCACTCGCAGTCCACGCAGTCCCAGCCGACTCCGCCCTCGCAGGGCCAGTCACTCACAGCGGACATCCTGGCTCCAGACGCGGGTGTCATCGTGAGCGGTGGGGATGATCGCATGGTGGATGATGCCACTGCTTTCTTTGGCGACGGCAGCAGCTCTGCGGCTGTGCTGACGGGGCGGACCACCGTGAGGCTATCCCCTCGCGAGTTGGTGCGTGTGCAGCGGACCGCCGCCGCGCTGGCGCTGCGCCCGCCGGAGTTTCTCCGCGGCGCGCTGCATCAGATTGGTGCGTCAGTCGCGGAGAGCGTGGTGCCGTTGGATGCATGGGACGAGGGGGCGCTGAAGGACATCGTCGAGTGTGAGAACTCAAAAGATGGAAATCGGTTCCACAGCCTTCGTCAATACTTGGCGGAGATGACTGGGGCTGCTTCTCAGAGCTCAGCTGATGTTGAGATGACGCCGACACAGTCAGGTGCGCCAAGGCTGGAGTTTCTCAGGCAGGTGTGCAGCGACGCCCTTGAGCTGCACGTGTCCCCTGCGGGACTCGTCTCCTTCGGCCTCAAGCTTCGCAACGGTCCCAATATGTGGGAGCATTGTGTGTACGTCGCAAGGGGTCATATGGTTAAAGGTGGAGGTGGCCTCAGACGCGGGGACCTGGTGGCTGAAGCATTGGCGCTGGCGCTGTGGCCCCAACGGCAGTCAAACGGGCGAGGGGGTGTCGATGAGGAGGACACGTCTGCTTCTGAGCTCTGTGTGTTCGCTTCGTCCGTCAGTGAGATCGATGGGCGTGGGTGTGACGTTGGAGATGCGGGCTGCGACGCGATTGCAGTGGGGGTGCTCACGCCGCGGCAAACGCCCGACGGGCTCTGGGCTTTCAACAACAGCTTGCGTGGACTGACTTTGAGTGAAAACCCGCGGATAGGGGACGCGGGCTGCTCGGCGGTGGCAGAAGCTCTGAAGCCGCGGTTCAGCCCCACCGGCGCCATGATGTTCAACACGTCGCTCACTGTGCTGGACCTGTCGAGCTGCGGCGTTGGCAGCACCGGCGCCAAGGCGCTAGCGGAGGCGCTGCAGCCCGTGGCCACCGACGATGGGGAGTGGTGTTTCCCGTCCAACCTGCGGGCGCTCAATCTCTCCGGCAACCGAGTAGGGTCCGCCGGTGCGATTGCCATCGCCGACAGTCTGCTCGCCCCAAAGCAAAACACCCGACGGGGGGGCATGTGGACGTTCAATCCCTCACTGGCGATCGTTGACATTTCCGAAAACCCTGGCCTGGACGACGCAGCCGCGGCGGCGCTCATCGCTGCTCTGCGGCCGCGGCAGATTCCATCGCCCAAGCACAGCAGAGAGGGCGGGGACGTCAAGCCCAGCTACAGTACCAACGGCGCGCTCTTGGTAGGGCGGTGCAGATTCAACCAATGAAACCCGGGTTGAAAGCACCTGGATCCATGCTCTTGAACTAAGATATGATAGACCGCTTTCAAATTTTGCTTTCAGTTTCAACGTGCGCCGCTACATCTTGGAGCTTCACCTGTGCGGCAATGTGTTCACCGCACATTGTGTTGACAACATCAAGGCTGCGCTCGATCCACAGCTCAACGGCTCCAGCGGCGCGGCGGGTGCGTCCGTCAGCATCGTGTTCGACCGGTCGGGCGCGGACGTCCAGGGCGACGACGAGGTCAAGGGCGCCACGGCGGTGTGTATCGCAGCCCAGCAGGGGCACCTGGCTGTGGTGGAGCGGCTGATCGCATCGGGGGCGGACGGTAGCATAGCCCGCTCGACTGATGGCGCCACAGCGGCGTACTCCGTGCCGGAGCACCTGCTGTGCTCCGTGTGCCATGACGCCCCCTGCGGCCGAATCGAGCAGTGCGAGAACGGCCATCTGCTGTGCGCTGAGGCGGAGATTGGCGTGGGGGAGGCGTGCTCAGTGCAGGTGCGGAGCGTTGGGGGCCGGTGCCCAGTGTGCCTGCGGGGAATGGCGTCCATGCCCATCCGCGCGATCTCGGCGGAACAGAGCATTGCGGCGCTGCCCGCGATGTGCCGGCACTGCGATGCCGCCAGCACGCGGGGGGAGGTGCTGGCGCATGAGGCGCAGTGCCCGCGCGCGCCGGCGCAGTGCGCTGCCGCCGCCGCCGAGGGCTGCCGCGGGGAGGGACTCACGGGCACACGCGAGGCGCACGGCGTGGTGGACAGCGAGGGGTGCGAGTATGAACTGGTCATGCCCGTCACGACCGGCTGCGCTGCGGAGCGCCGTGCATTGTCGCACTGGCAGTGGCGGCAGTGGGGGACGCCGGCGTCACCGAGCCGTGACAAACCGAGCGTTGCTCCGGAGACGGCGGCGGCGGCGGTGACAGCTGTGGGAGGCAGACCGGGTGTACACCAGTCCGTGGGGAGGAATGTGGAGGTGCAGGGGTGGCACGCGGCTCTGATGCAGGACCATGGCAGCACGGGTCCGTGGGCCTTCGGGGTGGCTCTGCGGACCGCGCTGCTTCAGTCTCTGCAGGAGGGCGATTCCATTCTCGCGGCGGAGCAGGCGTCGTTGAGCATGGCGCTGCCGCAGTGGCTGGCAGGGCCTTACACTCGTCCACTTCTCAGGACAACCTAAGTCGTGTCGGCCACAAACACACACCGTAAACACTCCCTAAAACCCCCTGACACCCCCTAAAACTCCCCCTGAACAACCCCTAACCGCACCACTTATACCACAAAAAGCGCTTACGTTGAGCTGAAAAGGGAACGAGTGTAAGCCCCTAGTGGCTGGACGACGAGCTGCGCTGCGTCATCTGCACGGATCTCTTCGTGTGCCCTGCGTCCATCAGCGGCTGTGGGCACACGTTCTGCAACGACTGCATCTCGCAGTGGCTGACGATGCGGTCGACCCAGTGCCCGGTGTGCCGGCACCGGCTGCAGGCAGGTGCTTACACTCGTCCCCTTTTCAGCTCAACCTGAGCCGTTTCTTTACACAAAATACACCCTAAACATCCCCTAACACCCATAAACACCCCGTAAACACCTCCTAAACCCCACCTAGACACCCCCAGAAAACCCCAACATGCACTCCATATGCTAAAGAAAGCGCTTACGTTGAGCTGAAAAGTGGACGAGTGTAAGCCCTTGGCTGCAGGTGCCCACTGCGGTGGCGCTCACCCCCAACCTGATGGCGCAGGGGCTGCTGGGCAGGGGCTTGCACTCGACCACTTCTCAGCTCAACCTGAGCCGTTTCTGACACCCAACACATCCCTTAAACGACTCAACACCCCCTCCACCCCCGCCTTAAACACTCCCCACACACCCCCTAAATACCCCCTGTCCCACGAAAAACGCTTCCGTTGAGCTGACAGGTGGACGAGTGTAAGCCCCTGCTGCTGGACCGCTACGTGCTGCCCTACCTGCCGCCCAAGGCAGGGGCTGACCCTCGTCCACTTCGGCTCAACGCAAGCGCTTCCTGTGGGATAGGGGGTGCATTTTGAGGCTGTTTTGGGGGTGTCATGGGGGTATCATGGGGTACAAGGGGGTGTGTAGGGTGTATTTTGTGACAGAAACGGCTCAGGTTGAGCTGAAAAATGGACGAGTGTAAGCCCCTGGCCCAAGGAGGTGGACGCGCGGCGCGAACGCGCCCGCGAGGTGCGCGTGTCCACCGCGACGCGCGCCGCGGAGGCCCGGGAGGCGCGGCAAGCGACCACGGCCGCCGCGGCTGCCGGCGGTGCGAGCGCCAGCGTGGCCGCCGCAACCGCCGCCGCCGTGGCCATGGTAGCGGCGGGGGTGGGAGCCACCGGGGCCGGGGGCGTCGGCAGCCGAGCTTCCAGCCTGTCGCAGCTGCAGCAGATGATACAGCTGCACACGCAGCGCGCGCTGCAGGCGGCGGCAGAGACACGCTCGCGCGCCGCCACCTCCACCGACGCCGCCGCCGCGCCGGAGACGGCGGCGCAGCGCAGGATCCCGCCGCACGAGGCCATGACGCAGTCGCTGCGGTCCGCGCAGGAGGTAGGGGCTTACACTCGTACACTTCTCAGCTCAACCTGAGCCGTTTCTGTCG
>Ga0307489_10000269_pt1 | contig 29910 bp, 36 predicted proteins | sample SB12metaG_FD_202247 | JGI IMG/M metagenome (GOLD analysis project Ga0307489, IMG submission 202247) | Sea-ice brine microbial communities from Beaufort Sea near Barrow, Alaska, United States - SB 1.2 | ecosystem: Environmental > Aquatic > Marine > Coastal | place: USA: Alaska | collected... | reverse complement strand
ATGGCGACACAGCTGTACGGCAAGGCCGCTGCGCAGGGCCGCGCGGACGCCCAGGTCCAACTCGGCCTGATGTATGAACACGGCGAGAGCGTGGAGCAGAACCTCGAGCTGGCGGTGTCGTGGTTCCGCGAGGCAGCCAACCAAGGGAACCCAAGCGGGCAGAGGTGCCTCGGCGTTATGTATCACAACGGCACGGGCGTGGAGCAGAACTTCGAGCTGGCGGTGTCGTGGTACCGCGAGTCGGCCAAGCAAGGAAACCCACACGGGCAGTGCAACTTCGGTTTTATGTATGACAAAGGCAAGGGCGTGGAGCAGAACTGTGAGCTGGCGGTGTCGTGGTTCCGCGAGTCGGCCAAGCAAGGGAACCCGCACGGGCAGTGCTGCCTCGGCGTCATGTATGAAGACGGCACGGGCGTGGATCAGAACTTCGAGCTGGCGGTGTCGTGGTACCGCAAGTCGGCCAAGCAAGGGGACCTGGTCGGGAAGGGCCGCCTCGGCACTTGCCTTCTACGCGGCGACGGCGTTGAGAAGGACGCTGAAGCTGCGGTGACGTGGTTCCGCGAGGCTGCCAACGCCGGGTACACCGAGGCGCAATCTGCGCTCGCCAGCTGTTATGCGCTCGGCGAGGGCGTGGAGCAGAACGACGCGTTGGCCATGCAGTGGTGGGCGAAACCCGACAAGGGAGGTCACGTCATTGCCCGGTACAACATCGGCGTTGGCTACATGGACGGCAAGTACGGCCTTCCCAAGGACGTCGAGCGCGCCAAGGCGTTCATGAAGTCCGCCGCCACGCGAGGTTGCGCCGGTGCCATCGAAGCTCTGAAGGTGCTCGGGAGGTGCGCGATGGAGCTCGATCCCGGGCAGTGCGCGGCGTGCGGCGCTCCTGACATCACCCGCACGTGCCTGCGCTGCCGCCAGGTCCGGTACTGCACCCTCGCGTGCCAGGACCAGGACTGGGAGAGCCACAAGCCCGACTACGGCGGCCTCAAAGCATGCCAGTGCTTCAGCTGCACTTGTCGCTCTATGCACGAGCGAGCGGCCCGGCGAGAGCAGCACCTCTTCCGCGGCAGCGATGTAAAATACGGATGTGAGGTGCGGGTGAGGTACGAATGTGAGGTGCGCTTCAGGCGCGGGTGTGAGGTAAGGATGTGAGGTGCGCTTGAGGTGCTGGTGTGAGGTGGGAATGGGCGATTGGTGGTGCGGCACCATTATTAGGAATGGGGAGCGATAGGCTGGCAGTTAGTCGGTTTAATTACACGCGGTGCTCATCAAACACGCAACCAGCGGTAACTCCCCACACAGTACGCTGTGGCCGTCCCATCCGTGGCTCGTAGCTCGTAATTGTCGTGTAGCGGAAGTTCAGAGCGCTTAAAAAATGTTTGAATTTCAAAACAGTTTACTCTATTTTTGTTGAGCGCGCGGGCGGCAATGAAGCAACACCGCTGACCACTCCCTCCAAGCCCGCCTCGCCTCTTCACCATATGTCGCCTCTCAACGCACACTGTCGGACACAGTGTTCGTCACCCCACACATCACCTCTAACCTCACATTTGACCTCTCGCCAATGGACTGTCACGGTGTACCTATAATCGTATGTGGCAGCGTCTCAATCCGTGAGCGTGAGATTCAGACCCAGAGCTATTCTCCGCGCCGCGGCAGGATGGTCCCGAACCATCGTCTCACTCCGCGGCACCACCTCGCAGCAGGGTCCTTGATAACGAGCTGAGATCGGACGTGCCCGCATGACTTACCTTCAGGGTGAATGCTCACAGACGCTCGAACTCGGGTCGTCGATTCAACGTCAATCGAGTGCTTGCAATAACCCCCTTGCGTGTGATGGCAGAGCGCCTTATCAGGCAGCTATAAGACTGTGTACTCGTAGTGTTTGGGGAGTCCCCCATTGCAAACACATGCCACCAAGGCTATTGGTACCAACTTGACAACTTAGATTGTGATCTTAAATAACCAGGCCCTTGCCTTGATGGGGTGTGCCTCGGTGTTGAACACCCACTCGTCCAGGTGGATGACGTCGGAGTCGCAGAATATGAGATAGAAGTACTTGAGGGTCTCGGCGAGGAAGAAGCTCTGCATGGTGTTGTCCCGTTGCGTACGGCCCGCCAGATACTGCTCCGCCACGTCATGTGACGCGTTATGAACCCTCCTCTTTAGACTTGAACTCAGTGTAACTAGGAAGCTCGCCTATTGTATCCTAGCAAATCGCAATGGAGGGTCTATTCACTCAGGAATCGCAACCGGGTCGAAATATCGGAGAGTCGGTCGGCGGGATTATTGCTTTGGACTGCTCGCAATGGTCGAACGGAGTTTGACGCCACATTTTCGATACCAAAGTTGACACCGAGTTTACGTGGCATCCGACGACGTGGCGAGCAATAGCTGTCAGGCCCGAGTCTGAGGGGGGTACGGAATTTGCACCATCGTTTCTTGACTTAGTTGGCATCCTATGACGTAGTGAGCAACATCTGCTCGGCCCTACCGCTGCGGGGGGTCCGTCCGCACGTCCCTCCGACCAGGGCCATGAACATGTTGCGAGGAACACGTCATGCGATGCCGTTCAACTCGAGAAACAAGATTTCAAAATGCGTTGGATGGCGTGGCGGGCAATATCTGCCAGGCCCTCGGACCTGGAACGGAGAGGCCGGGACACGTGCTGCCTCATCAAGGGTGAAGGGTAGGGATGTGCACCGGTACACTATGGACACACAGTCGAGGGAAGGGGGCAGGGTGGTTCGGGTGGAAGCTGGCGAAACACAGGCCTTGCTTCAAAGCGTAGGGAGGGAGATTGGGTGTTTGGGGCGGGATGTTGTCGGATGAGACGGCCGTACCTGAGACCCACCCAGCCCGTGGGGGTCTTGTAGTGCTTCTCCATACTCTGGAACATGGTCCAGGCCCACTCACGGTACATGGGGTCGCCCGTCTTGCGCCACATGTAGAATATCGCTTCGATCGCCTCGGGGCGCTGGATGTTGTAGTGCGCCCGGCAAGAGGGTCATCGAGAACAAGCACTCGACCAAGATCAGAGCATGACTTACCTTCAGGGTGGTTGCTGATACAGAAGAGGGAGAAGGGCAGAGAATTCAACGTCGGTCAAGTGACTTTTCTCAGCTGCCCCCCCCTGCCCCCGCACTCATCCGCCGGCTGTGGAAGTTCACGAGCTCCGGCGCGATGCCCGTCGCCAGAGCCGCCACACTGCTCCACTTCTCACCTCAACCGCAGCTCTGCAAGTCACCGAAGCCTGCCAACCTATGCCACAAAAAGTGGTCACATGAAGGCGAGAAGTGAAGTGGTGTCGTGTCCCCGCCCGTGGGCTGCGAGGTGTACATGCGGTAGCACGTTTTGGTGATCCCCGCCGCCACCGCCATATACTCCTCCGCGTGCGCCGACCCCAACCGCCAGTGTCGCTCGATACCAACCACTCGATGGTCGTCAAAAGTATGAAAAAGCTAAAACCACAATCGGGCCAGTGGGGTTGTTGAGAACAATCACTCGAACCCGGATTGGATCACGACATGTTTTCAGGGTGAGTGCTCATACAGACGTGCGGGCTCGGTTTGTGGTGGCTGACCGACCCCCGGGCCATCGCATGAGCATTCACCCTTGCGCTCGCAGACGGCCCGAATGGATTGTATCGTCGATCCAACGTCGGACCAACGTCAAACCGACGTGGATTTTGACGTTGATGTTACCAAGCGGCGTGCTATGCGCCCCGCCTCGCTGCCCAGCACCAGCATCCCCCCCACGAAGCACGCCAGGTGGTCCATCTTGTGCACCACGTGATTCTGTGTGAACTCCGCCGACCTCCAGGGTCGTGCAACAACATCCACGAGAACCGACATCGGCACACGACTTACCTTGAATTTGAATGCGCATGCAGACGCGCGGAGGAGGAGTGGTCGATCAACGTCGGTGGAGTGGTTGTTCTCAACACCCCCCCTGCCACGTACTTGGTGCCCGCCTCCTCCCCGTCGAACACCAGCTTGCGGTATGGCCTGCCACATGTTGCTCGCCATGTTATCAATGACTATGTAACCCAAGGACAGAGGAGCCGGGAGCTCAGGCTCGCCACAGCATAAATCGATAGGTAACCCAAGAGACACAGGGGCGGTGGGATCCATTAATAGGTAATCGTCCCCGGAAGCCGCAGGTGTGATGACCGTCACAGGATAATACCTGCAGACCTCCTAAGACGCGGCGAGTCGACCTTGTAGGGCTAACAATTGAGAAAGAAAAACGAAAAAAATAAAACGAAGGTTCAAATCACGTGGAGGTGACGTGGCGGGCAATATCTGCTTAACCCATCTACTGAAAAACCCACCTGCCGTTTAGTGAAATGAGTTCGGGAGTTGTGACTCGTCAAAAGGGGATCTGATCCAGGAGTTGTAACTCGTCCGAATGTCCGGCCGGAACGGACAGTGGTCGGTCCGGGGGGGTCCCGTTACGGGACCCCCCCCCATTTTGCCCATACGAAAAAGCAACGATCTGAGAATGTCGAAATCACTATTAGACGGGCACTCGCTGTCAGTAGATCCATGTTGGGGCGGTGCAAGTTGAAATAAAAAATAAGTTCGAATGCGGCTCGTCATATTTTAGGTTAGCGCGCAGACCAAGCGCGGCCATTCTGCTTTCAACCTGGGGTGAAGGTGCAGCACCCTGCCTTGTCGATCATGGCCCGCATCATCTCCTCCCACTCGGCGTGCCACGCGGACATGGCGTCCGTCCGACCGCCCATGACAAACACCTTCAGCATGTACTCGTAGAACGAGTCCCCCGCTCAGGGCCCAACCACTGGGTTTGACGGCTTTCATCGTTGAACTTGGATCCGATCGTTAGACTTGCCATATGGACGAGAATTACATTCGGGGCCTTCCAAACGTTCCCTTTACAGCTTAATATTCATCCGCAGTCGTATCATACAAGTGGGGTCACGCACACGGTCCGGGACAGAACGGCTCTTGTGCGAGTTGGAAAGGGGAAGGAGCGTGCGGTGTGCGGCCGTGCCCCCATGGCCCCGAAGGTGACGCGCGAGCTGGCCCACCCCGCGGTGTGCGGGTTCAGGTAGATGGGGTACAGCCCGCGCCCAGGGCCGTGCACCCCTCCACGTGTCGCCTTCACGTCACCACTTTTTGTGTGTGATAGGTTGAGTGGTTGCAGTGACAAAATCAGCTGAGGTTGAGGAAAGCGGTGGACACGTGTGGTGAAACGGAACCTTGTGTATACTTTAAAGTCACCAATGGTTGCAAGTTCATCATCTCAGTAAACGTTGATGACTATATCATGGGTTACGGATATGAAGAATACTTCGATGCATTTATTGCTCATTTCCACAAGGACATGTGTGGCGGCCCTGCCCGCGGGGCACGTTGGCCTCGTACTTGACCCGCCGCACCTCGTTCACCACCTTCTCCACCGCGCGGCAGGGTCGTTGCCAACAAGCACTCGAACGGCTGTCTGAGCATGACTTACCTTCAGTGTCAATGCTCATACAGACGCGCGGAGGAGGAGAAGGAGGAACTAGTCGACTAAAACGGCGGTGGGTGGGTAGTTGTGAGCCCTTTCCCTGCCAGGTTGCCCCACTGCGGGTCCCCCGTGCGCTGCGACAGCGCGATGAACTCCATCTGCTCCGTGCCGTAGTGCCGCAAAATTTCTACCTAATTCATATGCTAACGTTCATCGAGCCCCAAGGAACGCACATGGTCAGCATTGAGCAACCCCCTTCGCCACTTCAAGCGGACAGACTCCAGTGCCTGGTCTGTAAAGTGTACTATACATAGTATCTTGTACTACCCGTAGTAAGTCGGCGTTTGGTGAGTTTCACCAAAAGTCATCAGACTTTTGGCCAAATCACCAAACTCCAGCTTACTAGAAGTTACTAGCCCAGAGACTAGGCACTCGGTCTGTCAAGGGGCGCAAGTTAAAAGTTAAAATTAAAGTAAGAAAGCGGGTTATCTCAGTTTAGCATCAAGAGGTGAAACCAAGCGCGGTCAACCCGGGGTCAGCCCGCCTCGCCCTGCCGTGCCAAACTCCGACAGTGTGCTGGCGCCGTGGCTCCACGTGGGGTTCTTTGCCTTCCCGCTCGCCAGCTGCCCGGGCCACGTGCTGAGAAGTAAAGCAAAATTAGAAAATAGTTCAATGTCGTTCACATTTTAGCGTCAATCTCTCTTCGATATTCACGGAGGTGATCTATTGCCGTTTAGGGACTTGTCACTTTTCTTGAGTCAACTCGATTTGGAAGCTTAATTATTGAGCTTCGGCCGACGAGTTGACTCAAGAAAAGGGACAGTTCCTAAACGGCAACAGATCACCCATGTGAATATGCGAAGCTGGAACCACCCCGGGGTGAACCTGCAGCGCCCTGCCAGGTTGATGGTGTTGTAGGGGATGCCCGTCTTGGTGTCGAACGCAGGCCGCAGGTGCCGCGCCAGATCCACACACTTGGCCAGGTACATCTTATCGCCGCTCAGTGGGGCCGGGCAGACGTTGAGAGTGAGTGTCATACACACCACTGCGGTGCGGCGATACGGCGGTGGGACGTGGCGGGCGTCATGGGACGCAACCACGTGTGGGCATGGGGGATATTGCTCGCCGAGTCATCTAACGCGTTTCGAACCCTCGTTTATTGAGTAAAGTAGCACGATATGACGTGGCAAGGCGCATCTGGCTGGCCCCACCAGAGAGGTCGTACGCGGCCCGCAGGCAGGGCCTCACAACGTGCGCCCTTTGTCACCTTAACTTGAGCCGTTTCGACCCTGACCCCACCCTTATGACCATGACCACAACCTTTTGACCTAGACCCTGACCCTGACCCTCACTCTGACCCTGACCCCCGAAGGTGCTTAAACTCAATGTCAGGCTTGGTACCGAAGCTGTGGCGTTGAAGCCCATTCGACCAATCAGAACCGTCCATTTCGATGATCCCGCCGACCGACTGCCAAAAATCCGAACGGTTTGCGATTCATGAGTAAATGGACCTTCGATATCGAGGAGATGATCAGGACACGTCCCTGCAACACTGAGAGTAAGGTGAGGTGCCCAGGGAGGGATGGAGCGGCCCCGCCATAAGCCCGCCCATGACGCGGATGGTGGTCTCAAACACGGACGCGTCGAAGTTCTTTTTGAAGTGCAGGTTCTTGTCCACCCAGTTGCGGGCGCGCGAGTACTGGTCGCTCAGCCCCATGATCCACAGCGTGTCCAGCGAGTCGATCACCGTGCTGTAGGGGCGCGACGCTGTATTTCCTTATTCATTTATTAAGGTTCATCGAGCCCCAAGGCACTCACATGGTGAGCATTAACCAACACCCTCCACCATTGCAAGTGACCAGACTGTGGGTCTGTCAGGATTTAAGGGCGCAACTTGAGCTTGAAAGCAAAACTTGACAGTAGTCATCACATTCTAGTTACAAGCGCTGAATCATCTCGCCCAATACTGGTAGGAGTGGGGGCGCAAGCGTTGGAATAGAGCTCTGCAAAACAAAACTTGAAGGCGGTGTTTTGTGTTGTGGCTTCAAGCGCTGCACCCAGGCGCCTTCAACACGGGTGAGGTCAGGCGGGCATACGGGTCACGTCCATGTTAGGGCAGGCGAGCATACGGGCCATGTCTACGTGTGGTCAGGCGAGCATACGGGCCACGTCTTTCACCACCCTGCCGTAGCGCCCATGCCACCAAACGAGTTTTTCCCTTTCCGCGTGAGCGGCTGCAGCTCGTCGTACCCCATGGCGAACTGCTCGTACTTTTCGAAGGCATGACGCATGGCCTCCCGCACGGCGTCGTGCTTGGCGGCGTCGGCCTGCACGCGCGCCCACCCGCCGGAGGGGAACTTGCCGGCCGCCGCGTCCGCCCCGCCCGCGCCCGTCGGGCCCTCGCCGCGTGCCAGGGGCGCAACACTCCTCCTCTTTTCGGCTTGACATGAACGCCTTCTGTGGGATACGTTGAGTGGCTTGAGTAGGCATAAATGACAGAAACGGGTCAGGACTTTGAAGTGAGAAGTGGAGGAGTGTGAGGCCCTGCCGGTGGGGTCCGGGCGCGGGAAGTCGCCGGCGCCGTCCGCGGGGTCCACCCTGTGCTCCCCGCCCGTCTCCCCGCGCAGCTGGCTGCTCCCCCCCCCGCCGCCCCCGCCTCCTCTGCCCCAACCGCCCCCACCCCCTCCCCTGCCGGCACCGCCGCTGCCGCCGCCGCTTCCCCCGCCGCCCCTCCCGTCGCCCACCATGCCACCCCCGCCACCGCCGCTCCCGCCAACCCCGCCCCCCAGCGATTGCAATGGCACATCGCCCGGCACCCCCGACACCCCCTGCACCGGCATGTCCACCACCTCCGGCATGTCCCGCACCATAGGGCCTGCCAGATATTGGGGGGGCGCCACGTCATCCACACGCACTTTCGACCCCCGTTTCCTTCATTCGACGGCATCCTATGACCTGGCAAGCAATACTGCCAGGCCCATGGCCCGCCTCGTCATCGACACGCATTTCGCACCCTGGTTTGATGGAGTAGATGGCATTCAATATCGTGGCGAGCGACAACTGCCAGGCCCATTGCCCGCCACGTCATCGAGACGTGTTCTGAACCCTCCTCTTGCGGCAGATGGCATCCCATGACGAGGCAAGCCCTCAATATCCGCCCGGCCCTGCCGCACGCGCTGCGCCGACTCCTGCACGCTCTGCCGCCAGGGCCGCCCGCATAGTGCTCGCCACTTCACAGGACCACAGCTGATTCACGAAATGACAGCTCGAAACGTGTGTCGATGACATGGTGGACAAATAACTGGCCGATATTGCTCGCCACGTCATAGGATCCCATCTAATTGAACAAACAAACAGTGAACTGCGCGTGTGGCTGATGGGCAACATCCCGCAGGCCCTGCCTGCGACAGGCGCTGCACCTCCACCGCCAGCGCCGCCGTCTCCAAGCTGTAGCGCCGCCACTTGCATTTGAAATCAGAATTTGAAAGCGGTTCATCATATGTTAGCTGCAATCGCTGAAACTAAGCACGGTGAGCCCGGGGTCAACCAGCACCGCCCCACCTTCGCGAGCCGCGATTGCATCTCACCCAGTTCCTCCAGCTGCGGCGCTGTATTGGCAGTGGCGGTGGCGGCGCCGACACCGGTGGCGGTGGCGGCTTCGTCCGGAAAGGGGTCGACCGGCCCGGCGGATTGTGTCGACAGGTGCATGGGCCCGGGCCGGCCGCCGCCCTCCGCCGGCTCCAGCAGCAGCGTCTCTCTGATGTTTTAGGAGAGGATGAGGGGTGCATCAGGTGTATGTTAGCGGTGTTGAAGCGAGTGCCGGCGTGTCACTTAACCGTGTCAGGTCGTCGAGGAGGAGGTGGCGAGTGTACGAGACACACTACGAGGTAACAGCGAGGAGTAAGGGCGCCGTGTCAGGCCAGGTCAGCGAGGAGCAGGCGGCATCGGCGCTCGCGTCTTGGCATTTCGTCCCACCTGTAGACGGCAACGAAGAACATCACGACGACGACGGCGATGACGGGCACGAGCTTGGACGGTCGCCGCGCGATCGCCATCGGGTTCATCGAGCTCAGCGCGCCTCCGCCGCCGCCACCTCCCCCGCCGCCGCGACTCGCCGGCCGCTTCAACATACTTGCCGCCGCCCGATGGGTGCCGTGCCTCGGGATACTTGATGCACTCGTGTAGTTTCCCAGAAAACGACGGTGGAGTCGACGGTGTCGGCCAGTACCACGAGTAACGGATGCCTTTGCGGCGTGAACTCCGACGCGACGGCCGCCCGCTCGACCTCCGACACGGCTGGGCACCCACCCCCGCGAGGCGCACACTGATGGGCTGGTCGGCTGAGAGCAGCAAGCGCACCCGACCCTCGCCTAGGGGTCCCCGTTCGAGCTGAGCAGCAAGCAACCGCCAGTGATTCATTTTCCTGATGATTGTGTGGAAGCGCGTTCAGAGTTCAGACTGTCAGCTTGACAGCCCGAGCATTTCCCCAAGCTGGCAACACCCCCGCGTGCGGTTCAACGACACGTGCCCTCCTCGACGGAGTCCCCAACGTGGGCGTGGCACTCTACGTGTCGGCCCGTCCGTCGCCCGTGCCTTAACGCGAAGGGTGGGTGGCGAATCCAGGCCGGTGTACTACAAGCTCGTCGACTCTTCAGATCTGAAGGAGAAGCTTTGCTGAAGCAGACGCTCGAGCTCTCGCGCGCTCGGTTGCTCGTTCGGTCAGATGCCGTCACGGCAGGAGCGACGCAAAGCGGAACGCGATGCCGCCAAGTGCACTCCAGCTCAGGCGGGGGCAGCTCAGGCGGGGGCAGCTCAGACGGGAGTCTCTGGAGCCGCGGGAGCCGCGGGAGCTGCCGCCGCTCTAGCAAACGTAAAAGTGCCCCCCCATGGTGACTGGAGGACGCAGGCGGCAGCACCGTACGTAGGGCCCGGCTTTCCTTACGTGATGGCGTGTCGTTTGCCTCCAGAGTTTGGATTCAGGGCGCGGCGAATGACGTGGCGAGCGACGTCTGCCTGACCCCACCCCTCGGCGCTGGTAAGAACGCTGGGAGCCGCGGTCGTGAAGCGGAGGGCCGCCAACGGGGAGGGGGAAGCGCAGTTCAGCCACGGGTGCATGTTAGTGTGCGAAGCGGATGGGGGTGGGGGGGTGCGGGCGCGGGGCGAGGGCGGCAGATCGCCGAAGGCAGAGGTAGGGTTGCACTTGCACCGCATAGTTTCCTGTTCTCTCACCAAATTGCGACGCGTCGATGGATGACCAAAATATCTGTGTTGGTGCCGGTGCCAACCCTGGTCGGAGGAGGGCGTGGCGCTTCTGGAGAAGGCGGCGGGGCAAGGGGGCAAGGGCACGTGTACGCGACGGACATGCTGGGATCTGTTCACCGCGTGTGGAAGGAATACGAGCAAGCCGTGGAGTGGTACACCAAGGCCGCCGAGGCCGGGTTGCCGAGAGCGAGTTCGTCCTCGGGCTCTGTCTCGACAAGGGGGAGGGCGTGGCGGCGCCGGACTACCCAGCGGCGGCGGGCTGGTACAGGCGCGCGGCAGACGCCGACCAAGGAGGCGCGGCAGCTAACCTTTCAGTCATGTAAACTGCTGGCCGCGGTTGGGCCGGGCAGATAATGCCTGCCACGTCATCCCCACATTGGAGACCCTCGTTTCTTGAGTCAAATGGTGTCACATGACCTGGCACCTAGGACGCGGTGTCACGCGTAGCAAGCAGCGGGCGATGCAATGGTTTGCGCAAGGCTGCCGAGAACAGCCACACCGGCGCGTGCTTGCAACTCGCCAATAATATCTATGGAGACTATCGTTACGCCCGCGAGGTTGGGCATGTGGGGGAGGCCGACGGGGTCGCCGCGTCGGCTGGGGTCACGGAGGGGCACGACATCCCCCTGGATGTCATGACCGGCTTATTACACTGGTTGCGGAAGGGGGGGCATGATCTAGTCGTCCAGCTGGAGGGGTGCATGTATTGCCACAACGAAGGTTGCGAGGTCGTGGGCCTTCTGAAGGACTTCAAAGTGTGCCCGCAGTGCAAGACCGCCCGGTATTGTGGCGACGCGTGTCAGAAACAAGATTGGAATGCGGGTGGGCACAAGGAAAAGTGTGGCACATTCGCGTATTACGAATTGCCAAGCACATATGATGCAGCTCGGTTGGGCGTGGAGCCTGTTACATGGCTAGTGACCTAATTGGAGACCCAGCGGCTAGCTAGCAACGCGCGCGACCCGGGCGCCGTTGCCTGGTAAATGGTATTACATTTTTCTCCCTGTGGTCTACGTGGCTCGGCAGATCCGTCAGCCTAGCTAGATTGCTTTTGAATAATACACACACACACGCTCACACGCGTGCGACTCACTGCGCGACGCTTAGCGGCCATATAACGCCTCGAGCGCATACACCACTCTTCTAAGGCTATTACGTACTAATGTTTTTATAAATATGAATCATTCGGGTTCCAACATCTCGTCATGACAGCTCGAAGCCGGCGCCGCTCTCGACGGCGTACTTGAGGCGCCCCTTGAGGGTGGCGCCGCGCTTGTAGTTGGGCAGCTTGAGCACGTTGAAGCACGTGCTGGCGGAGGGCAGGCGCGTCACGTCCGGGCCCGCGATGAAGCTGAACACCGAGGGCGCATCGCACGCCACCTTGTTGTAGCGGCGCAAGTTAATTTGAAAACAAAGTGAATTTGAAACCAAGGTTTGAAAGCTGTTCATCATATGGTAGCTTCAAGCGCTGAAGCCATAGGCAGTTTCAACACGGGATTTGAGACTGTGAATCCGGTGTGCACCGCGCTACCTTGTGCAGATTGAAGGGCGGGTGCAGGTGGCGGAACCCCTGCACGGGGGGGCGGGAGCTGGAGGTGACAAACTTGAGCACCGCGCGGCGCTCGGCGGGCGCGAAACCGGCCATGGCCTCCCAGAAGAACCCCACGGCCTTGCTGCCCTTGGTGTACCCCCCCGAGTACACGGTGTGCCGCTTCAGATCCTCCACGTCCACGTCCGCGTCACCCCCGCTCATCAGCATGCTAAGCTCCCGCACCCCGAACAGACGCAGCCACCCGGGCGCCACGATGCGCGACAGCCCGCGCGCGAATGCTCCCGTGGCGGCGCGGCGGCGGCTGTTCAGGTGGAAGTCCGCCACGGCGTGCACGTACCCCAGCCGGTTCTCGTGCGTCACCTCCACGTCGACGCCCCCCGGGACCAACTCGTGAGTCACCACGGATCCGAAGCAGTCCTCCTGCACGGTGAAGTCCAGGCACAGGTCCGCCATGTCGCCGTCGTACAGGGGCTCACACTCGTCCACTTCTCAGCTCAAGCTGAGCCGATTCTGACACAAAATACACCATGAACAGCCCCTGATACCCCTGACACCTCCTAAACACCCCCTCACGTCTCCCTGTACGAGTATGCACCCCCTGTCCCACAGGAAGCGCTTAAGTTGAGCCGAAAAGTGGACGAGTGTAAGCCCCTGCCGTTGTAGCGCGCCACCTGCAGCAGCGAGCGGTGCAGCTCCGGGTCCAGGCTCGGCAAATCATCCAGCGTGCGCGGCACCCCGAGCAGCGCGGCGGAGAAGAATGGTGCCAGCTGTACCTCCTGCAGGATGCCCTCGTACAACCCCTCGCTGTAGCGGCGCAAGTTGAATTTGAAAGCGAAGTTTGAAACCAGTTTATCATGTTCTAGGTTCAAGCGCTTAGATCCAGGCGCTTTCATCGTGGGTTTCATAGGGTCAACCCGCACCTGCACCGCCCTACCTTGCCGACCATCATACCGATCAGTTCCAGCATCATGAGCCCCTCGTGCGTGTCACCCGCGTCCGACCGAGGGTACACCAGCCCCTGCAGCGTGGAGGTGAACACCCCGCGCTCTGGGTCGAACCCGGCGGCGGATACGTCGGACAGCAGCTCCTTGAACCAGGGGCTTACACTCGTCCACTTTTCAGCTCGACTTGAGCGCTATGTACGGGATGGGTTTGCGCGTAGGGGTTGTGTAGCCCGTGTTTAGGGGTTGCGTAGCCCGTGTTTAGGGCGTGTAGGGTGTTTTCTTGTGACAGACACGGCTCAAGTTCAGCTGAGAAGTGGACGAGTGTAAGCTCCTGCCTTGAAGAGGCCGCCGGCGTCGATGCCCGCCTCGTCGCCGCCCGCCATGTTCGTGAAGCGCACGGCCAGCCGCCCACGCGCCGTGGGGCCAAGGGGCAGGATCTGCGCCAGCGTGTCCTCCAGCAGCCGACCGCGCCGCACCCTGATCTCCGCCACGGGCTGCACCCCCGGCGCGTTTCTGTCGTCCGTGGCGTCCACGCCCCCGGCCTGCGGGCGGTACCCGGCGCGCGCGCGGTCGTCCTGCACCAGCTGGCGGAAGATCTGCACGCGGTAGTCGAAGGGAAGCGCGTGCGGGCAGTCCACCAGGAGCCCGGCGCCGACCGCGGCGGCGGCGGCGTCCTGCTCCGCGTTGACGTCTCCGTTGCTCTCCTTGGGCGCGTGCCCCAGGTGCGCGGTGAGCGCGGAGGCGGCGGCGGCCACGGCGATGGGGCGCGCGGACGCCGCGGGGGCCAGCCACAACCCCGGGGGCGTGAAGGACCGCCGCGAGTCGCGCGTTTGCAGCGCGCGCAACAGCCGAACCGCAGCCTCCATGAGGCGCCCCCCCCCAGCGCCGCCGCCGCCGCCCCCGCCCTTGGCGCCGGCGGCCAAGTGCGTGCGCACCACCAGCGTGTTGACCGTGACCGCGATGCCGCGCTGCTCGCCCAGCGTGAACGGCTCCTGCTTGTCGAAGAACTCGGCGTCGTCCAGCACCAGCAGGAGGTGCGAGTACGCCAGACAGAAGAGGCCGAGGGCGGGCAGGTGCGCCGCGCCCACGTCCGCCACGCCGCGCCGCAGCGTGGGCGCCTCCCACGCGCCGGCGCCCGACCCCATGCCGCTGCTGGTCATGGGGAGGTCGCGCGGGAAGGGCAGCGCGCCCGACAGCCGCCGCCATAGCCACGGCAGGAACCCGCGCGCGAAGGCGCAGGCTCCCAGGAGTTGTCGAGTGTCGGCCACCGCGGCGCCCGCCAGCATCTGCCAGTACAGTGACACCGCAGCCGCCGCCGCCTCTGCTGCCGCCGCGCCACCGCCCTCGCCGCCGCTGCTGACGCGCCACTGCCCTATTACCCCTCCGTCTTCTCCACCTCCTCCTCCTACCCCGCCGCCCCCGCCGCCGCCTCCGCCGCCGCCTCCGCCGCCGCCTCCGCCGCCGCCTCCGCCGCCGCCTCCGCCGCCTCCGCTACCTATCGACGAAGATGACTCTCCCCCACCGCCCCGTTCTCCTCCACCGCCTCCCCGTCCTTCCTCTCCTCCCCTCCCCGGGCTGCCGGCGATTCCAAGCAGAAACCATACCTCCTCCAAGCACCCGAGCGTTCTGGCCCGACAGATGTATCGCTCACCACGTATTAGAATGGCATTTGACCAAAGAAACAGAGTTCAAAATGCGTCGGAGGACGTGGGGAGCAATATGTGTGAGCACCTACCGAGCGCACCGTCCCGCCGCACGTCGCGCATGGCGCCCCAGTCCCACTGCCCACGCGCCTGCAGGCGGCCGTGCATCAGGGGACACAGCACATATGTATGGGTACATAGTTGAAACCAGCACAATGTTTTCCGGTACATTGTTGAAATTAGCACATGGTGTACCTTTAGGTAGACAACACTAGCACATGGTGTACCCGTACATAGGGTTTTGATCGTCAGATTTGAAATATAAGACGGACACATATATATGGTTAATACTATCACGTGGTGAGATCACCAGGTATCACACACATGGAGTTCAATCAGATGCAGGGTGCATTACGTGTGTGCGGCGGCCGCACCAATGAGCACGCGTGCCGCTCCCGCCAGCGCCTCTGAGCCGTCGTTCACTCCCCCCCTGCTAGCGTGAGTCAAGTTCGGTGGCGAGTGGTGAGTGATGGGGTTGCACAGTGTGCACGTGTTTTGACGCGTGTGCCCTATTAGACGAGATTTGCACGCCGCTCGGGCCTTGTGCCTCAAACCTGACGCGCGGTGAATGCGAGCTGACCTTGTGGTACGGTGTTGGGGGTACAGTATGGGACAATCAGCGAGAGTTGATACGATGTGAATGTGAATGTGAATGTCAGGTGAGGTTGGTGTTAGGTACCTGATGGACTCGGTAGCGAAGGCGTGTAGCCTGGCGCGCGCCTCACTGACGCTAACGCCGCCGGCGCCCAACACCCCGTCCCGTACGGCCTGACAGATGTTGCTCCGCACGGATACCATTGAACTCCAGAAAAGAGTTTTAAAAAAGCGTTGGATGACGTGGCGAGCATTATGCCGGTCCCTACCGTCCCAGCACCGCGCGTCCGCCTTCCAGCCGGTGACGAGGGCGAGAGTGTTGTCGAGCGCCCATACCGCGGGGGGATGCGCCCTGCGCCCATTCCCAGTTTCCGCCCCCGCCGCCGCCGACCCCGATATTTTGGTCGTAGAGGGAGTCAACGCCACAGCCGCCGGCGCCGTCGCCGCCGCCTCCCTGGACTGCTTACTGACATATGGAGTCGCCCCCGCCGCCACTGCCGCGACACCGAAGAGCGGCGCCGCGCCCGGCTGCAGCGGCGCTCGCACCAACGCCAACACAGCGGCCATGGCGCGCGGCGTTGCCAGGGGCGCCAGCACACCGGCTGGGAGCCCCCGGGCACGGCCTTACAACCGTTCCCATTTCACCTCAACCGGCAGCTGTTTGGTCCGTGGGGGCGACTTTAAATGGGCATTCGCTTTTGGGTCACTTTAAATGCACGTTGCGCTCTACAGGCAGTGGCAGTCATTCCTCGAAGGTGCTCAGGCGCCAGTAGAAAAGGGAAGGAGTGTTGGGCCCCACCGGCGGTGCAGCAAGGGCACCGGGAGCAGGGCCGACACGATGGCCCGCAGTCCCGGCACGGAGTAGCGCGCGGACGCAGAGGGGTGCCGGTCGGACGGGTGCTGCAGGCCGGCGGCACGCAGGACGATGGGGGCCAGAGCGCCTGCCGCGATGTAGGGCCGCAGCTTCACATTCAATGCGAAAATTGTAAGCAGCTCGTCATACCTCGCCTTTATAAACTCACCAGTAGGGCGCAGATGATATGGATAGCGAACCATGAAAGCAGGGCATCATATTCTAGTTTCAAGCGCTACAGCCGGGCACTGTCTGCACGGGTTTAAGTTGCACCACCCCACCATGGGGTCGGAGCGGGCGGCCAGTGTCGAGGGACCGACGCATCATGCTCGCTGCGTCACATGATGCAAGGGAGGAGGATGCGACGAGTGTGTGCAGGCACACCTTGGGCAAGCAGTCAGGCTTCATGCTTGCTGTGTAAGATGATGCGAGGGAGGAGGGTGCAACGAGCGTGTGCGGGTACACCAGGGGCAAGCAGTGACGCCCCGCGCCCCGCCAGTGTGGCGACGGCGGAGCACAGCCGCGAGTGTTGCCGCGCGCCGTCCGGGCTGTCCGGGTCCAGCAGCGCGTTCGCCGCCGCCGCCGCTGCCCCCACCGCCGCCCCGACCTCGGGGTCTAGGATCGAGTTCGCACCCGCCATGGGGATCAGGCCGCCACCGCCGCTGCCGCCGCCGCCTCTGCCGCCGTCGCCGCCGCCGTAGCACTTCCACGCCGCGGGGTTGTGAAGCGCGGCCACCAGGCGGGCGGCCACCGCGGGCAGCGCCGCCAGCGTCTGCTGCTCTTGTGTCGCCCGTTGCTCGCTCTCCTGTGGTTTCTGGATCCCGCCAGTTCCGCCGCCACCGTCGGAAGATGATTCCAGCACGGCAATCGCGAGCGCCGCGAGCCGCCGCGCCTGGTGCGCCCACGCCCGCGCCGCTGTGGCGGACACATCCGTGGTGGTGGTGGCGAGGGAGGTGTAGTTGAGGGCGGGGTCGGGGGAGGCGATGGAGGCCAGGGCGAGCGCCAGCGCGCGGAGCAGCCGGCTGCTGCCCGCGTGCGTGGCGCCCGCCAGAAGTATCGGCGGCAGCAGCAGCGTGAAGGTGTCGAGCGCAGAGGGCGGCGCCGTGGCAACCCCGAAGCGCGCGTCCCACTGCGCCAAGATGTTGGCGCGTGCGCCCGCAGCCAGAGCCATGCACGCGAGTTCATTTCTGAGTTGCATTCCTGTAGGTGTAGAGTTGGAAGCGTCACACCACCCTCCACCTTCCACCGCGGCGGAGCGGCCATCCAGCGCCACACCACCTCAACCAGCGCTGGCACCGGCGCCACCTTCGCCGCCGGTGGAGTCGGCGACAACGGCCAGCCGCGGGGCGCGAAACGCGAAGCTACATGTAGTTTGGCCCTGCCCGAGGCGATGCGGCGGCCCCGCCACACGCGTTGCACCATCACCGCAACGTGCAGCATACGGCGCGCCTCCGCGCGCCCCGCGCGCTCGGCGCCCGCGCGCGCCAGCAGCTCCGCCTTGCAGGGCCCGGCAGATACTGCTCGCCACGTCATAGGCTGAAGGATGCCGTTGCGTATTGAACTCAAGTAACGAAGGGTGTCGAACTGTCGAAGACGCGGCGGGAGATGGGCCTGGTAGGTAGTGCTTGCCACGTCATATGTTTTCCATCCAAGTCAATAAACGAGGGTTCACAATGCGTTGGTTGACGCGGCAGGGTGTATCCGCCAGGCCCTGCCGCCTTGGTCTCGCCCGACGCCTCGCTGTACCGGCGCTAATTGAAATTGAAAGCAAAGTTTGAAGGCTGTCACAACATTGGAGCTCCAAGCGCGTAAACTAAGCGCGGTCAGCCCGGGGTCAGGCTGGGGTCAACCTGCACCACCCTACCTTGGAGCGGCCGCCGAGGGATGCACCCTTGGGGTCGAAGTTCAACGTTGGCGCCATCGCCAATCGCGACCGACCAACGCAACGGCCTCCTCACCCTCGTGTTTGACAAAATGAAAGTACCCCAGTATCTTTCGCTTCTGGTTTGCGAGGTCACCACGTCGGTCCACCCCACGGCGTGAGCGGCGAGTGCCTCTCGCGCGTTGCGTCGCCGACGGACCCCGTGCGGGCGCTCGCGTTGTTCCGTTACCATCTGGCGAGCGACGCCCCACACACATTGGAACGGCCGCGGCTTGCGATTTCATCCGGCCGCGGAATGACTGGACGGCACCTGTCCTGCCGACCTGATCATGTGTTAGGTGTACGTCGCGGGCAATGGTATGGCATGCATGCTGCTCACCACGTCATATGATGCCGTTTATTTGAGGGTTCGAAATGCGTGTCAATGACGTGGTGGGAAATGGGCCTGGCATAAATTGCTCGCCACGTCAAAGGATGCCATTGTACTCGAGAGTTGAGGGTTCAAAATGCGTGTCGATGACGTGGCGGGCAATGGGCGTGGCAGCCATTGCTTGTCACGTCATAGGATGGCATTGACATCAAGCAACTAGCATTCACAGTGCGTGTAGATGACCAGGCCCCTCCTCCAAATTGCTCGCCACGTCAAAGGACGTCATTCGATCAAGAAACGAGGGTTCAAACGCGTATCGAGGACGTGGTGAGTAGTCGGTGCCCCACCTGCATCGCGTGGTCAAGTTATGCTCGGGCGCATCGACCGACCGTGATATAATAATCAGTTTATTCAGTGATTTGTCATCTTATAACGTGGCAAGGGGTGTATCGTGCTCTGCTGTGCGATTTACCGAGTGAGAGGAAGGGAGGAATGTGGGGATGCCGCTCAAGATCAAAGACTGCATTGCGTATGTCGAGCGGCTGGAGTGTGCCATGAAAAACGGCTGTGACTGGGACGCGTGGAACGTTGCACAACCGCCGCTGGGTTCGGGTATGCGGAGGTGTTGCAGTGGGCGTGGGAGCACGGGTGCAATTGGGATGAGTGGACGGCTGCACTCCGCCGCTAAGAGCTGGCACCTGGAGGTGCTGAAGTGGGCGCGGGCGCACCACTGCCCGCGGGTTAACACTTCGCGGACCCGCGGAAGGACTGTTGCGCTCACACCGCTGAGGGCGGGCACCTGGAAATGTGGAAGTGGATACAGGAGCACCACTGCCCATGGGACGATTGGACGTGTTACTGCAGCTCCGTCCGGAAGTCCAACCTTTGTTGAGCTTTACACTTTCGCAATCATGGCTAAGCATCATTAATCTTGTATAATTACTCTTCTCTCTCATTCACGCACTTCACGTGTTCCACCCGGCAGCGCCGAAATAGCGTTGTTGACTCGCGGCACCTCCGGCGGCCACGCGAAGCTCGCCCCGCAACTGCTGCCAACTTGTGCCTGGTGCGGAAGCAGAAGCACCACGATGTGTCCGCGTCCAACCGACCAAGCCTCCACGGTTACGGTTTGAATCAAAAGCTACGACACGAAGAAGGGTTTGCCGTCGCCCCCGCCCCCCACCCCCCCTCGCGAGACAACGCACACAACCAACCGCGCGACGCACACCACGGTCTGAACACCGCCATACATCCTCGCCATGCAGTCCCCCGCCACCACCGCGCGCCCCCTCCCCCGCCACGTCGTGCGCCTGGCTGTTGTTTCCCGAGGACGCCGAGGGCGCCGATGCCCCCGAGCTTTCCGAGGACGAGTTGCTGGTCGTCTTGAGGAAGGCGGGGCTGATAACCTACCCGTCTCCGCTGTTAGGGCCGCTGCTCGAGATGTCGCCGGTGTTCGCGGCGGAGGTGCTGCCGCAGGTTGAGCCTGTGGGCCGCGCTCTGATCGCGCAGGTGGGGCGCACGAGCCGCGCGATCGTGGTGGCCTCCGGCCTGCCGCGCGCGGGCACAAGCGTGGGGGTGCCGCTCAAGATCCAGGACTTGGTCGAGTCTGTCGAGCTTCTGGCTTGGGCCAAGGAAAACGGCTGCCCGTGGGTCGCGAGGACCTGCGCGGTGATCGCGCGGCACGGGAACCTGCAGGTGCTGCGGCGGGCGCGGGGGCACGACTGCCCGTGGGGCGAATCGACGTGCGTCGCTGCCGCTGGAGGCGGGCACCTTGAGGTGTTGATGTGGGCGAGGGAGCACGGGTGCCCGTGGAGTGAGGACCTGGATGAGTTGCTGGACGATGACTTGGACTGTTGCGCACTCGCCGCGCGGGGCGGGCACCTGGATGTGCTGAAGTGGCTGCGGGGTCACGAGTGCCCGTTCGATGCGTACACCTGCGCGGCCGCAGCTGCGGGCGGGCACTGGAATGTGCTGGTCTGGGTGCCCGTGGAGCGAGGACCTCGCGGAGACAGACTTGGACTGCTGCGCAGTCGCCGCGCGGGGCGGGTACCTGGACGTGCTGAAGTGGCTGCGGGGTCACGACTGCCCATGGGATGAATACACGTGCGCAGGCGCAGCTAGGGGTGGGCACCTGGAGGTGTTGGTGTGGGCGCGGGAGCAAGGCGCCCCGTGGCAGGGGGGAGGATCCCTGGGACCTGGACATGGAGTGTTGTGCGCTCGCCGCGAGGGGTGGGTACCTGGAGATGCTCACGTGGTTGCGGGGGCACCACTGCCCGTGGGACGCGTGGACGTGCGCTTATGCCGCTCGGGGCGGACACTTGGAGGTACTGAGGTGGGCACGGGAACACCGCGGTCAGGTCAGTGGAACGCGTGGACGTGCACATTCGCAGCCTCAAACGGGCACTTGGATGTGTTGAAGTGGGCGCGGGTGCAACACTGCCCGTGGGGTGAAGATACGTGTGCGTGGCGCCGTTCGGGGCGGGCACCTGGAGGTGTTGAAGTGGGCACGGGAGCACGGCTGCCCGTGGGCTGCGGACATTGGTCGTATCGCCGCAGAGGGTGGGCACCAGGAGGTGCTGCAGTGGTTGGATGAACACGGTGCACCTTGAGCCGCGCGGACGCCCACCGCGCCACGCTGTGCTTCAGAGCATGATTCTCGTCGATACCGAGCTGCAGCTCCACTCGCCTCACCTGCTATGGCTGAACATCCACGATGTACACTCACTGCTCACTCACTCGATCACTCACCCACCCACGTGCTTACTCACTCGCTCACTCACTGGGCGGCGGAGGCTGCCGCTGCGGACACCCTCGCCGCGTTCCGAGCCTGTTACAACCAGCTAGGCGTGGTTCCCCTCGGGAATGGCAGAGGCATCGACTTCTCGCGCTCGCGCGCAGACAACATCAACGACGAGTGGGTCCTGGCGGTTCGGGCACAGGGCGCGGTTCTCGCCCAGATTCTCATCGCCCAGGGAGGCGACTCAGCCGAGAACCTCAAGGCGCTGGTACTCACCGGCGGCGGCAGAGGTCCGTTTCAGGTGAAGGTCACATCCCTCCTTCGTGGCAACATGGAGCCGCGGATAGGATATGACGCAGTCAAGCAGCACCACATGCTCCTGAAATTCTCGGTGCTTGTCGCTGGCAACCTTTTTGCTGTGCCCAACACGACCCAGTGAGGGGTGTGAGGTGGGGGGTGGGGGTGGGGAATGGGAACATTCTCAGAGTGACAAGATATGATATGATCATCCTATGCACAGGATGACAAGATGACAACGAGGACAGTGTCCATATGTAAGTTGGCAGTATCGATATAAAAGATGGCCTTGAGATGACAGTGACGATATGGGAGATGACAGTATCAATATAGAAGATGACAGTACGATATGGGATATCTTGTCACTCTGAAAATTATGAACCTCGAGATACACTCTGTGTATGAGCTAGTCTACGATTATAAGAGGGTTTTGTTGTCCATTATCAAACGAACTCAGTCCCAGTCTCAAGCGCTCGCTTCTCGCGGGTGCTCCTCGTCGTCGTCCAGATGCCCGACAGCTCCTCACCCCACCACCTGTGCCACCTCCAACCCCACCCCAGATGCCCGCCCTCAGCGGCCGCGTGAGCTTTACACGTCCCCGCGTCCCACGCACACTGGCGCTCCCGTGCCCACCGCATCACTCCCTGGTGCCCGCCATAAGCGGCCACGTGACACTGTCTTCTCGTCCGACTAGCAGCCGTGCTCACGCGCCTACCGCAGAACGGCCAGGTGCCCACGCTGAGCGGCGAGCTCACAAGTCATCGCATCCCATCGCAGCCGTGCTCCCGCGCCCACCAATCGCGGTCAACCTGGGGTCAACCTGGGGTCAACCCGGGGTTAACCTGGGGTCAACCTGGAGTCAACCTGGGCTCAACCTGGGCTCAACCTGGGCTCAACCTGGAACCACCCTGGATCCACCCTGGTGCGAGCGCCAGTGTGCGAGCGAGTGATTGAGTGAGTGCAAGATCTTAGATGTTTAGCTGTTGTATACACTGCGAAGTTTAGTGTCGAGGATGAGTCTCCCCGTGCCCGGCGTCGCCGCACCGAGCGGCTGCTTGAGGCGGTACAACTTGGAAACGGTGAAACCGCCTTCGCAACAAGCGCCTAATTTCAGCGCTGTGAACTAATATATCATGCGCTGCTTTCTAGTTCTGCATTCAAATCAACTTGCACGCCGTCATCTGGGGCTCCGCTCTGAAGTTCTGCTGCTCAAACTCCGCGACTGGGAAGACGCGCCCGTGCGGGAGGGTCATTGAGAACCAGCACTCGACCGATATCGGAGTATAACTTGCTGTATTATTGAACGCTCATACATAATGCTCATACGGACGTGCGGAGGAGGTTCGTCGATTCAACGTCGGTCGAGTGGTTGTTCTCAATACCCCCCTGCCGTGCTCAACACTGCGTCGACCGGGGATGTGGGTCCGCCGACCGGGGCTGAGGGTCCGCCGACCGGGGAGGTCGGACCCTCGCAGGCGGGTCGGTCATCCAGAACCAGTACTCGTTCGGAGATCGGAGCATGAATACCTTCAGGCTGTCAGGGTGACTGCTCACGCAGACACGCGGAGGAGGAGGAGGAGATTCTACGTGGGTCGAGTGATTGTTCTCAATAATCCCCCTGCCACAGGATGTCCCGACCCGGTCGATAACAAAGAAAGCGACGGCTCACGCAATATTCCCACCGTCGGAATCGGGCTCTGATACGACGAATCTTCACGTACTCGTCCAAACGGCGGCGACTGCGGTCTTAGAAGCATCGTTTGATCCGTTGGGGATCGGGGCTTAGGGCCTTACAGATATTGCTCGCCGAGTCATAGGATGCCAGTCAATTCGTCTAACGAGGGTCTGACATGCGTGTCGATGACATGGCGGGTAATGAGCCTGCATGATGTCGCTCACCACGTCGGCGGATGTGATTCGAAACATACGACCAGAGTTCAAATGCGTGTCTCGATGACCGATACGTGGCAGGTAATGTGCCTGGCAGATATTGCTCGCCGCGTCGTATGATGCCATCAAACTCAGGAAACGTGGGGTCCAAAACGCTTGTCGATGACGTGGCAGGCAATGGGTCTCTCATTCAATGCTCACTACGTCGTGAGATGCCAGTCAACCCATCAAATTTGGATTCAAAGTGCATGTCGATGACGTGTCGAGCGATATCTGGCAGGCCCTACCTGGCTTGTCCAGATGACCCCCGGCTCGACGGAGACTCAAGTTCACTCGCCATTGCCTGTCCGCCCGTGGCATGGTTCTCACCAGCCTGGTGCAACGTGAGCGGAGACAGCACCACACCTGCCTCGAGGGTCCACGCAGGAATTGCTCGCCACGTCATAGGATGCCATTCAACTCAATATCTGAGGGTTCCATGTGCCTTCAACGACATTGCGGCCAATACATGCCAGGCCTTACCCAACCGGCCACTCGCCACCGTGCCGGCCGGACTCGCCAGTCCGACTGGTGACTTTGGCGTGGGCGGCCAATCTTCCCCTTCATCCTCCCCCTCATCCTCCTCCTCCTCCACTGATTCATGAACTGAGAACCCCCCCGTGTCCTCATCCTCGACATCATCGTCGACAGCATCGTCCCCGTCGTCGGAATCGCTGCCGCGCCCGCCCCACACCAGGGGCTTACACTCGTCCACTTTTCGGCTCAACTAAAGTGCATCCTGTGGTATGGGGGTGCATGTAGGGGTTTTATAGGGGCAATTCAGAGGGTGTTTGGGAGCAGTCAGGGGGTATTAAGGAGTATCAGGGGGTGTTCAGGGTGTATTTTGTGTCAGAAGCGGCTCAGGTTGAGCTGAGAAGTGGACGAGTGTAAGCCCCTGCCCCACACCGCGTCGATGCTGGCCATCATGGCCTGGTGCGGCGCGTCGTGCGGCGCGCTCCAGCTCTGTCGCTTCACGTGCGCCGCTGCGTAGGGCCGCTCGTTACATTTATTGTATGACTAAGTGCGTGAAACCACTTAGACACTTAGCAACAAGTAGTACTAAGTCGTCCAAATGGAGCAATCTGATTGGTCGAGCGGGCACTAAGTCAGACTAAGTGGCACTAAGTCAGACTAAGTGGCACTAAGTCAGACCAAGTGTCTAAGTGGTTTCACGCACTTTGTCATATTGTCCTTAGAACAGTGCCCCTTGATAGGCTGAAATTGTGACGGACCTTGAGTGTGTCCGCTTGAAATGGCGGAGGGAGGGGGTTGGTTGACGCTAACCATGCGAGTGCCTTGGAGCTCGATGATCGTTGGGGTTATTTTTCTCAACAACGTTTATCGAGCCCCAATGCGCTGACGTGGCAAGCGTTCACCAATCCCATCGGCCACTTCGGGCGGACAAAACCAAAGACGCGCAAGTTGGTATTGAAAGCAAAAGTGAAAGTAGTGTATGATATTTTGAGTAGAGCTATTCGAGCGTTGCAAAAATAAGAAATATACATATATACATGCGTATCATACTTAGCATCAAGCGCTTGAACCAGGCGCTTTCAACACGGGTTTCAGCTCGCACAACCCCACCTCTTGACACCCGATGAGCGCGGACACCGCCTGCGCGTGGTCACTGGCAAGCAACTTGTTGACCTGTGCTCAGGGGCTTACTCTCGTTCACATCTCAGCTCAACTTCAGCACTGTTTATGGGATAGGGGGTGCGCGTAAAGTTTGTGTAGCCCGTGATAAGGGGGTGTTAGGGGGTGTTTAGAGTGTGCAGGGTGTTTTATTGTGTGAGACACGGCTCAAGTTGAGCTGAGAAGTGGACGAGTGTAAGCCCCTGCCTGTGCTAAGTTATCCGCCACCGTCAGGCTCGCCGTGTCTATAACTCCCATGTTCTTGATCGCCATCCCCTCGTGCATCTGCCACTTGAGGTGCTGCAGCAGGTAAAACGTCTCCGTGTCCACCAGGTTGTAGCGGCGCAAGTTGAAAATGAAAGCAAAAATTGAAATCAGGTTATCGTACTTTCATTTCAGGCGCAGAAACCAGGTGTTTGAACACGGGTATCAATGCATTGCAAGATGCGGCACCGTACCATGTCGTTGGTCTCGGCGAGCATGCGGTTGTACGTGTGCAGCGGCATGTGGATCCCCCCCTGCGGGCACGTCTGCTCCATGCGCGCCGCCGCAGAGCAGGGCCTGGCACTCTGCCACTTTCCAGCTTAAACTCAGTGTGAAAGGGACCGGTCCTTTTTATCTCCTTGAAATCGAGGGTTCTGTTTACACAGGGATCGCAACCCGATTGCAGTTTCGGCGAGTCGGTCGGTGCGGTTCATGCTTTGGACTGTTCTGATTGGGCGAACTGGATTCGATACTATTACCTCGATACCTTAAATACCAGACCCAACTCTGGGCTTGAAACTGAGCGTGTTTTGTGTGATACCTTGGGTGACAGAAACGGCTGTGGTTGAGGCGAGAAGTGGAGGAGGGGGACACCCCTGCCTTGTTGGCGACGTCTCCGAAGATGTCGAACTGCATGGATGTCCGCCCGACCACCCCGCTGTACACCGGCCCGTGCGCCGCGCAGCAGGGTCGCTGAGAACAAGCACGGGATGCGAGATCAAAGCGTGAGTAGTAAACTTCAGGGTGAATGCCCATACAGACGCGGGAGGAGGAGCAGCAGAAGGATGATGAAGCGCAGGAGGAGGCTGAGTCGTTGATGCAACGTCGGTGGAGTGCTTGTTCCCAACAACCCTTCTGCGAATGCTCATATAGACGCGTAGAGGAAGAGGAGGCTCAGTCGTCGATGCAATGTCGGTCGAGTGCTTGTTATCAACAACCCCTCTGTGAATGCTCAGATAGACGCGTATGCGTAGAGGAGGAGGAGGCTGAGTCATCGATGCAACGTTGGTGGAGTGCTGGTTCACAACACCCACCCTGCCAGGCCTACGCGGCAGCGCAGCGGCCGGCCGTTGGGCATCGAGTGCTTACGCGTCTTCACCAGCACCCCCACCGCCACGGCCCTCACACGAGTGCAATTTCCACCTCAACTTACGCACTGCTTGAGATATTGAGGGATACGTTGTGTGGGTTCGATGACTGAACCGACTCAGGTTGAGCCGAAACCAGATTTAGGGTTTAGGGTTAGGGTTTGGGGTTTTCATAGGTTAGGGTTTGTGGTTTAGGACTCAGGGTGTGTGCCCTTGCCTAGCGCGAAGGTAATGGAGCGCAGGATGTGCTGCTTGGCGTCCTCCTCCACTCCCATGTCCGCCGTGCTGCAGGGCCATTCGGAACATACAACCGACCAATATCGGAGCACGACTTGTGACATTTGAAGACAAGCCCACGTTCGGAAATGTAATTTTCGGACATATTAACTCAAGCTGTGTTGAGTTTAAAACATATTTACGAACGTAGGCTAATCGTTAAATGTCATGCATCGAGGATGCATGCTCGTATAGACATGCGGACTCGGCTCGTCGATTCAACAAGACGTCGGTCGAGTGGTTGTTTCCAATAGCCCCCCTGCCATGATCCCCGTGACAGCCAGGTACCCGTCGCCCACCGTCCGCACCTGGCTCCAGGGACACCCTCAAACATCACGCTCGCCGCCTCACACGCTGGCAAAGAACGAATCTCCCCAAACCCTAAACCCTAAACCCTAAACAGAAACATCAGCAGCATCGATAGCGTCAACAGCGTCAGCGGCTGCATAGTGTACCGGTGCCTCAGCAACAGCTGCAGCAGCATAGTGCACCAGTGCACAAAACGTCGACGACATTGCAGGACGGAGCCTCGATCAATACATGCGGGTCGGCAAACGCGGTGGATGACGAGGCGGGCATGATCCAATGCGTGCACCGCCTGCCTTGGTGACGCCGTTTTCCTCCGCCACTTTGTCTACCAGCTCGAAGTACATGTCGAGGAAGTGCAGCACGTCCATCGGCGGGCAGGTGTTGCACATCTCGCTGAACCTGTGAGGATTATGCTTGTCGTACTAAGTTAGTGCTGGCGATGAGGGGGTTAAACTAAGCTAGTATAAGCTCGTTTAGGGGCTAGTGATTAGCGGGTTAGTGGGTTAGTATTGGGGACTACAGTGGCTTAGTAAAATAGGGGGATTTAAACTACGCTAGTTTAAGCTAGTTTAGGGGCTAGTGCTTAGTAGGCTAGTATAGGGGCGACAAGTATACTTAGGATCAAGTCGACAGGATGGTGGGATCGAGTTGTCAGGACCAAGATGAGCGCAAGTCGATGGGACCAAGGGCTCACACTCGACCACTTTCCAGCTCAACAGTGAGCACTTCTTGTGTCATACATTGGTGGTTTCAGTCTCTGGTGACAAAAACGACTCATGATGGGCCGTATATGGGCGAGTGTAAGCCCCTGGATGGAACGGTGGGGAGGGGATGTGTTGGGATGGGACGGTGGGGGGGTGATGTGTTGGGATGAACGCACCCGACGATGTCGATGAAGAGCACGGTGATGTCCTCGTGCTGCCGGGCCTTGACGCCCACCCGGGAGCGGGTGCGATGCGACCGCCCGCGCGCCGACAACGTGGACAACGACCCCGACTCCCCGGACCCGGACTCCCGCCCCGGACCCCGATTCCCGCCCCGGACCCCGGAACCCGACTCCAGCCCCGGCCTCGCCGCTGCCCGTGCACCCGCCGACGTTGACGCCGACGCACTGTCCCCCGGCAACGACCCTATCACCTTGCTCATCCTCGCCACCGCCCGCTCCGCCGCCCCCGCCGCCCTCGATTGTCTCGGCTCTGCCCCCAGCACCGCCGCTTCCGCCGCCGCTTCTGCCTCCGCCTCTGCCGCCCCCGCCGCCCGCGCCCCCGCCGCCACTTCCCGTGCCGCTGCCGCCGCCCCCGCCCTTAACTCCATCGCAGCCGCCCGCGCGCCCGGCCCCGCCCTTGGCCCCGCCCCGGGCCCCAAACCCGCCATCACCAGTGCCCCCGGCCCCGCCCCCAACCCCATGCTTAACCCACGTCCCGCCGCCGCCGCCACCCCTGCCTGCGCACTAACGTCCTCCTCTCCCGCGTTAGGGCCCGCCAGATGTTGCTCGTCACGTCATAGGAAGTGCATTCAACTCAATAAACGAAGGTGCAAACGCGTGACGATGACGTGGCGGGCAATAACCGCCAGGCCCTACCCCGCAACCGCGATTGTGACGTGATTCGCAGGCGCCGCCTCGGACGGCGCTTCGGCGTCGTTGTCCTCCCCCGCAATAGGGCCCCGCAGAATGGGCTTAGAACATCAGGCAAGTGGCCTGTTCATCACGAAACGAGGATCGGCAGATGTGTTCAAGGATGTTTAGAGCAGTTTATGCCAGGACCTACTTTGGCACTGTGATTGACACGTCACGCAATGCTAGGGCCGCCCAAAGCCGCCTGCCACCGTCGCCCAATTTGTAGGGGCGCAAGTGGAAATTCAAAGTTGAACTTGAAACCAGCGTATCAGATTACAGCTTCAAGCGCTGAATTCAGGCAGTTTCAACATGGGTGTCGACCAGGGGCTTACTCTCGTCCACTCCAGACTTGACATGAGCACATCTGTTGGTATACGCTGGATGGTTTCAGTGACAAAAACAAATTAGGTTGACCTGAGAAGTGGACCATCGGAAGCCTCTGATTCCAACGTTTTAAGTGGCACAACCTCTGCGGTGCAACCCCCTGTGCTTCACCAGAACGGGAGGCAAAAAGCGTGAAACATGTGTCTAATTTTGATGGGAACTAACTGAAAATATCCGGTCGCGGTAGGTAGGCGATCCCGCAAAAGTCGGATCCACCACTGCAACCTCCACTATCTTGAAGTAGAAAGGATCAGGTCGCGTAGACCCCACCAAGGCAGAGGTGACATCCGTGAGTGAGGACCTCCTCCCCGTTGCGACCTCCCCCGACAGCAATGAGCGCCCGCGTGGCGAGCCCCCCGGTGTAGCGGCGCACGTTGAAATTGAAAGCAAGAATCGAAAGCAGTTCATCATATTGTAGTCTCGAGCGCTTAGTTCCAGGCGCATTCAACGTGGGTTTGATAGGGTCAACCTGCACCGCCCTACCCCGGCGAGCCGCCCGCCCCGAACTTGTCCGCCGCGATACTCAAGTCCTCGCGCGACGAGCCCCGCCGCCCGCGCGGCGTCCCGGTCGGCGTGCGCGGCGGCGAACGGGTCGGCGATGCCGAGTTGCCGAATGATGCCGGTCGCCGCGCATCCGACACGTAGCGGCGCAAGCTGAAACTGAAAGCAAACCTTGAAAGCACTTCATCACATTTGAGCTTGAAGCGCTGAAATCAATCGCGGTCAACCCGCGGTCATCCC
>Ga0307489_10000268_pt1 | contig 29933 bp, 50 predicted proteins | sample SB12metaG_FD_202247 | JGI IMG/M metagenome (GOLD analysis project Ga0307489, IMG submission 202247) | Sea-ice brine microbial communities from Beaufort Sea near Barrow, Alaska, United States - SB 1.2 | ecosystem: Environmental > Aquatic > Marine > Coastal | place: USA: Alaska | collected... | reverse complement strand
CTGCACGCCCGCCGGCGCCGCCGGTGGACTCGGCGACTCGCAGTCGTGGAACAGGAGCAAGGCGACCGTTACCACCCTCTTCGAGAAGTTCCGGTGCCATTCGAGACTCACGGCAGGGCTTACACTCAAGCTGAGGCAAGCCAAATGGCCCCAAATCATTACAAGAGAAGCGGAGTCTAGCAACCTGCTAATCTATAACCTGATAATCCAGCTATCTAGTCTGTTACAATCCCGCCTACGCCGCACCTCTCGTCAGAGGATCTCCCCTGTGAAGACGGACACGGCGTAGCCACGAATGAGCACCCTATCACCCCCCTCCCCTTCTACATCCCCCCCACCACCCCCCTTCCCAGGCACCACCGCACACCGGACCATGCCCCCTCTCGCCGACGCCTGATACCCAATCAGCTCCCCCCCGCCGCCACCCCCAACACCCTTGGACCAATACGGCGCCAGCCCGCAGACCAATACGGCGCGAGCCCGCAGAACGCAAAACCCGTAACAGGATCCTCGGAGATCCCAACGTTCGGCGCCCAGAATCTACAGACGAAATCCACGGCGACACCCCCTTCCCCGACGCCACCCGCTGCCGTGGTGACTAAGCCCCGACCGCCAGGGGCTTACACGGGTCCACTTTTCGGCTCAACTCAAGCGCATTATGTGGGATAGGGGTGCATTTAGGGGTTGAGTAGGGGGTGTTTAGGAGGTGTCAGGGGCAATTAAGGAGCATGAGGGGATGTTGAGGGTGTATTTTGTGTCAGAAACGGCTGACTTTGAGCTGAGAAGTGGACGAGTGTAAGCCCCTGCCGACCGCCCAGCGCGGCGATTTTCTGCAGGTCCGGCACCGCGGCCAGCACGTGTTGGGGATCAGTAAACACCGCGAATGTGTCGCCAACGGAATCACGGCCCGCCACGTGCGGCGTGCACGAGTGCAGGTTTAGAGCCTCGGCCACGGCGTCAGGGGTCACCGCGGTCCGCATCCCGGCATCCATGTCCTCCGGGGCCGCCGCCGGAAAGTTGAGCTGGTATAGGCCGCCTCCGAGGGGGTGCACCGGCAGGGGCCCGCTGCGCGTGTGGAAGAGGATGCGGGCGGTGGCGGCGGCGGCGGCGGGGGATGCATCGCACGCCGCCGCCGCGGTGTGGCACAGTGCGTGTGCCGCGGCCAGCGTCGCGTGCCCGCACAGGTCCACCTCGGTGCAGGGGCTGACACTCGCTCACTTGAAAGCTCAACTTGAGCGCCTTCGGGAACACATCGCTCACTTAGAGCTCAATTTAAGCACCTTCGGGATACATTCACGGACTAATTTGGGTTGTAGGGCGGACAAAGTGAGCTTAAGCTGAGCGGAAAGGGGCAAAGTAAGCTCAAGTTGAGCGCAAATGGGAACGTGTGTCAGCCCCTGCCTCGGTGCCGCTCGGGGTGAACCACCGGAGGTCGAACTCCGTTGGGGCGCCGCCGCCGTCGCCGTCGCCGTCGCCGCCGCCGTCGCCGTCGCCGCCGCGGGAGGCAGCGCGCTGCACGACGAACGCGGTCTCGCTCAGGTTCATCTCCTTGGCAACATATGCGAGGAACTGATCGGGCGGGAAGCCATCCACGCACACGCCCGCGGCAGGCGCCCCGATTCCTCCTGCCCCGATTCCTCCTGCCCCGTGGAAAGCGCCCGGCGGAATCAGGACCACCGCAGCGGGGTTTCCGCGGAATTTTTGCGACGTGAACGCGTCCACGGTCACGAAGGGGACCGGCATCGTTCTGTGCAAACGTCGCGGGGCGGAGCCTTGAGGCGCCGGCGCGCCGTGTGCTTGCGTATAAAAGTGGAGGCAAGCAAGATCTTCCAGCGCCGAGAGCGTTTTAACTTGTTCAAACCCTAAAGCCGAAACCCTACTCGTACTAGCTCGTACTCGTAACCCTAAAAGCCCAAACCTAAACTGACTTTGAGACAGTGCCGCGTGCGCGCACCCTGAACATCGCTTGCGGCCTCTACCTCTCCTGCTGACTCCTATACCATAGAGCGGCGGCGGCACCCAGCATGGCTTCGTCTGCTCCCCCCGGCGCTGCCCTGCCCTCCGACGCCGCCGAGCAAGTCCGCAAGATCCGAGCGCTCGAGCAGGAGGTGCTCGCGGCCATCGATGGGATTGTTGGGACGAGGAATGCGAGCGGGTCGACGCTGAGTGTCGCGGAGCGCGCGCGCGACCCCGCGACCGTGGGGCGCACGGGTAGGGCCTGGCTCGCCACGTCATCGACGCGTGTTATGAACGGCCCGTGTGCTTGTTATTAATACCCCCTCCCCGGGGGCGCCTTCGGCATCGTCCTCGGACAACGGAGGTGGGGGGATGCCCGGCGTGCCCACCCGACGCCGTCTGGGCACGGGCCCCAACTCCAGCGCTTGGTCCACCCGCACTCACTGCTTCCCCGCCTACGCCCACACCGCCGCTGATCGAGTCTGATGGCATCCTATGACCTGGCGAGCGCCAGCAACATCTGCCCTGAGTTTCGACTCACGAGTATTTGGAAACTGGCACCCTATGACGTGACGGGCAGGGTCTGCCAGGCCCTACGCACGGGCATGAGCCGCCTGCGCCGCGAGCTTCAGGAGTTGAAGCTCATCGCAGAGGAGCAGGACCGGCCGGCGGATCGGGCCAAGGTCATGGACGCGTTGGCGGAGCGCACCGAGTCGCACAATAGCATCCGGCAGATCCTGCGGGACGCGACGCTGGAGGCCAGCCGCGCGGCTGTTAGCGGGAGGGACCGCGAGGAGGGCGCACGTGCGGAGCTTCTGGGGGGGGCGGGGAGTAGCGGGGGCAGGGGAGGAGGCGGTGGGGACGGAGGCGGCGGCGGCGGCGGCAGCGGGGGACAGGGCGGCAGGTATGGGGGCGGAGGGAGCGGTGAGGGCGGAGTGAAGCCTCCGGAGAATGAGGCGGACGCGACGGCGCTGGCGAACGACGCCACCGCCGGGCTGCGCCGGTAGGGACTGATGGACAGTGCTCGCCACGTCATCACACGCATTTTCAAACCCTCGTTCCTTGAGTTACATGACATCCTATGATGTGGCGAGCACTATCCATCAGTCCTTATGCGCCGCACGCGCGTGATGATGGCTGAGGAGCTCGACAAGGGCCAGAAGACCCTGGCCGCCATGGCGGTAGGGCCTGGCGGATATTGCTCGCCACATCATACCACGCAATTTGAACAACATAAATGGCAGCCTATGACGTGTCGAGCAATGTCTGCCAGGCCCCGTCCAACGCACTTTGAGCCCTCGTCTCTCAACTTAAATGCCAACCAATCACGCGGCGAGCCATATCCTCCAGGCCCTACATGGCGGAGTCGCGGGCGGCGCTGCGCAAGACGGGATCGGAGTACGACGGAGGGCAGCGCGCGGCGATGGGTGTCGGTGGCAAGCTGCTGACCAAGCTAGAACGCCAAGCTGTGACCGAGAGGATCGTCCTCTGGTTCGGGTTCGCGTGCTTCCTGCTCGCCGTCCTCCATGTGGCAGGGACAGCCAGCTATTGCCCACCACGTCATCCACATTCAACGCAATGCTAACCCTGTTTCTTGAGTTCGATGGCAACCTATGACACGGCAAGAAAGTTGTGCCAGGCCCATTGCTCGCCACGAGATCCAACAAACTCCATACCCTCGTTTCTTGAGTCGAATGGCAACCTATGACGCAGCGAACAATATCTGCCAGGTCCATTGCCAGCCAAGAGAAACCAACGCATTAAACCCTCGTTTCTCGAGTTCAATGGCAACCTATGACGCGGCGGGCACTATCTGCCAGGCCCTACCACGTGATGCTCAAGCGAACTCCGCTGTTAGTGCGCTTCCACCCGCTGTTCTACATTAGGCACGGCGCGGCGAAGAAAGCGAAGGAGGCGGCAGCGAAGGCTGTCGAGGCGGCGAAGGCAGAGACTGATGGATAGTTCCCAACAGGTCATCAAACGCATTCTGATCTTCCCTTCATATGACGCCATTTAGCTCAAGAAACGAGGGTTCACAATGCGTTTGATGGATAGTTCCCGCTGGCTCTGTTCACTAGTCCCTAAGCGTAGGAGGCAGCGGCGAAGGCTGTGGAGGCGGCGAAGGCAGCCAAGGCGCAGGCAACGAATGGAGGAGCCGTTGGAGGTATGGTCCGGCAGAACATGCTCAGATCGTCACAGGGTTGCATTCAACCCAGCAGAGGGTGGTATAGTGGCATTAAATCGTCACAGGGTTCAAGATGTGTTGAAGGATGTGTCGACTCTAGTGCAAGGAGGCAGTGCTGCGGCACAGGTTGCGGGGGCGGGGTCGGCGGTGGGCGCGGGGGCGGCGGCGGCGGCAGAGAGCTTAGCGAGCGCGGCGGCGGCAGCAGCGGTGGGTGCGGTGGCGGCGGCGGCGGTGGGTGGGGGTGCTGGCGACGCGGCTATGGACGGGGACTACCTAGACGGCGGCGGCGATTCCAGTGGTGGCGACAGGCCCGGCGGCGGCGACGGGCTCGGCGGCGGCGACGGGTTAGACGGCCGAGGCGAGTTTGGTGGCGGCGGATTCGATAGCGGCGTCCCGGCGGTGGAGGTTGGCGAGTACATGCTCGGAGCAGGGGCCGGTGTGGGTGGTGGCGGTGCGGATGGTGCCAGTGCGGGAGAGGGGGGTGCGGGAGATAACCACCACTTGGGGAGCAGCGAGGAGCTCTGATATAGCGCATAGAGCATTTGATCTTTAAACTCAAGTTTATTGTTCAACTCACGTTCATCAAGCCCCGGCAGCGGCAGCAGGTTTGGTGGCGCCGGGTTCGATGGCGCCGTCCCGGCGGTGGAGGTTGGCGAGTACATGCTCAGAGCCGGGGCCGGTGCAGGTGGTGGCGGTGCAGGTGATGGCATTTCGGGGGAGGGGAGTGAGGGTGGTGGCAGTGCGGAGGAGGCGAAAGGGAACCATACCCAGGGGAGCAGCGACGAACTCTGACTTAGCGCATAGGGCATTTTATTTTTTATTTCTTTACTCACGTTAATCGAGTCCCCAGGCGCTCGCGGCTGACATGGCCTGCACTATCATGCAACATGCAACCCATCCACGACATACATGACACCGAAACTTCATCCCTCGACAGCCCCGAGGCGCTGGCAGCTTACATGCAACCCCATTCTAATGCAACCCCATTATAATGGAACCCCATGCGCATCATGCATCTCACCAAAGCTTCATCCCTCGACATTCGTCAGCCCACAAAATTCGTCCTATCATACCCTGTTTACAGCCAGAGTGTTATTCTCTCTCTCCGCTCGCACCTAAATCTCACCACATTCCCCTATCCAATGCCGCGCACTGCCCTTTGTGCGCTCCTACTCACTGAGTGGCCGGCGGCGGTGTCCCCCGTTGCCTCGACCGCGGCTTGTTCATCTCCCGCACCTCATCCCAGGGCCGCACACTATGAGCAAACAGTCAGGAACTGTGAGATACCCGCGGTAGGCTGGGTTGAGAGCCAGGGTCAGGCGCGGATGTGAGAGCGGCGTGGGGGGCTGGGGGGGTGATGAAGTGTTTCCAGTGCCTGACACGTTGAGCTAGCAGTCAGGATGAGCTCAACATGAAACAAGTGTAAGGCCGGGAAACAGGTGAGCGGACACTATGAGCGAACAGTTAGGATGTGCTGAACAGGACGCGAGTGTTAAACCAGGGAAAACGATGCGGCTGGACACTAAGGCCGACCCAATTCGATTTCGGGATCCGAGCAACCCCCCGCACCGATTTTGGGCGATCTCGGACGAGTCGGATCGGTTTTGGGGTCATTCTGCCCATAGGACGTGGTCTGCTCTCGGTTTAGGGTTGCTGTCGAGTTTAAGGATTATGTCAGGGGCCATTCTGCTGATACGGTTTAGACCGACTCGCCGATCCGACTCGCCCCCCTCCCCGCCGCGAATCCACCCAAATTGTTGCTTGGGTCCCGAAATCCACTTGGGTTGGCCGTAAAACGGACAGTTAGGCCCCTGCCTTAGCCTCCTGCGCCTTCCTCTCCGCCGGGCTCGTCACCTCCTTCGTCGCCCACATGTAGGGCCCGGCAGATATTCATCGCCACGTCATTGAATGCCCTCTACATCGAGACTCGAAGATTCACAACGCGTTGGACGACGTGGCAGGCAATGGGCGGGCAATTGGCAGATATTGCTCGCCATGTCATAGGATGCCATGTAGCTCAAGAAACGAGGGTTCGGATGCGTGCCAATGACGTGGCGAGCGATATCGGCCAGGCCCCGCCCACGGGTGGTTGGCCGGCAAATCCATCGACTGCAGCTGGTCGGACGCCGGGCCCTGCTCGGATCTGACGCTCTGACGCCGCCGCGCGCCAGGGACTGACACTCGTCCACTTTTCCAGATCGACGTTAGCACTTTTTGTGGGATGCGCTGGGTAAGTCAGTCTGTCAGTGGCATAAACGGATCAGGTTGAGCTGGAAACTGGACGAGTGTAAGCCCCTGCCGCGCGCGCGCCGCCTCAATCTGTTCGTCCGTCAACTCCGGCATCTCCACCGTGCGCACCTGTTTCATCATACCCTTGTTGTAGCACCGCAAGTTGAGTTCGAAGGCAACACTTTACAGCAGCTCATAATATGTTACTGTCAAGCAGGGGCTTCCGCTCGTCCACTTCTCAGCTCAACCTGTGCCGGTCTTGTCACTGAAATCCACTGAAACAACCCAACGTGTGCCTCATCATGTGCTCACATTAAACCGTAAAGTGGACGAGTGTAAGCGCCTGGGTTGTGCAGCCCCTGGTGTCAAGGGCTGAACCCAGGCGGGTTCAGCAAGTGTTGAAGCGGAGTCAACGTGCACCGCCCCACCTTGTAGAACTTGTCCTCGTCCACGTTCCGATCCTCGCTCAACGTGCCGCGCTCCACCAGCGAACCCACGGAGCTGCGATGCGAAGGTGAGTGGGTAGATGAGTCGTTAGGAGAGGGCCACCGAGACACGACCGGGACCATGTCGGCGCTTTTCGACTTCAAGGTGGGGCACGAAGGACCGATACTTGCTCTCTCTTCCAAGGGGGAGGAAGACCAACAACGAATGTTGTAAAATAAATCCTCACAACACTGAGGGGGGCTAGCTAGCTGATCCCCGTTTCCCCGCACGAGCCACCCTCGGGGAACGCGCGTGTCGGTGGGTGGGGGTGTGAGGTTGGGTAGGTGCCTTTTCAGTTGTGGGCACTCGTACGAGGATGTACGGGTGGGTCAGGTGTAAGGTTCGAGGGGTGCGCGTACCCCTTGTTCCGGCCGCCGAGGACTTTCCGGAAAATCACGGCGGCGATGATGAAGCCGCCGCCGAGCGTGGGCAGCGGCACCCCGAACGGCGCGGGCATGGGCGCGGACTGCACGGATGCCTTGACCTCCGGCTTGCCGTCCTGTTTTCCCATCTGCTGCTCCATCTTTTTGAGTTCTTGCTTCCTCTGATCCTCCCGCCCTTGCTCCCGCCCAGCTGCCACCCACACCCCGCCCGCCGCGCGGCGCCCGCCCCGGCCGACGACACCCCCGCCGCCGCGTGCGGACCACACGGCGGTCGGCGTGCCGGCGAACCCAGCGCGCGGCGCCCGGAGCTGCGCGGCGCGGGGGTTACCGCTGACGCGGACGGAGGGAGAGGGCACCGGTACCATCGCCGTGGCCAGCATCGCGCCAAGGGGGTCCCGCGGAGGCGCGAGGCCTACAACTGATGTGTACAGGGTGGCGGTGGATGGCAGTTGCCCTGTACGCCCTATAAGCGGCTCGCTCGCGAATGAGGGTGGGCCGATGCGTAAGATGCGTGCCGTTGTTTCCCCTTATTTTCCGATTGGATCTTGGACTCGGACTCGGACTCGGACTCGGACATAGTGTTTAGGGTTCCAACCGCCATAGAAACCCTAAGACACTCGGACTCCCACTCCCGCGCAGCGCAGCCCAGCGGCAGTGGACCCTGCTCTCACACGCGCGTCAATCTCAAACGTTGTGCGCGTGGCACGATCTGCCCCCCACTTCGAGCGAACGCTCCACTCCAAATGGCGAACACCAGCGACAGCGCGGCCTCCCGCGCCCTCGCCGCGTCGGTCGCCATGCCCGCCGCAGGTGCTATGTCCTCCCGAACGCACAATTCTCAGCCAGCCTGCAGTGTTTTGTGCCCACTACCCACCTCTTACTCGAACACTCAACGCGCTGGGGACGCCTCACCACTGACCCCTACATCGGCGTTTGTGACCCTCTGGTGTGCCCATCCCTCGCGCAACCGTGCATCGTGATCCCGGCAGCATCAGTGACCTGTACAACCGCCCGCGCCGCAACCCCAACAACCAATCTCAAAATCGTTCCTCCACACGAGTAGTCACTGCTCAACACATCTCAGACGTGGTCATCAGTGGTGGGCGGCATTGGTTGTGCGCGTGGCACGATCTGCCCCCAAGCCCCACGTCACCTTGCCTCTAACCCCTGCAGCGTCACCGGTGACCTTCGGACCCAGCTTGTGTTACCGCCCGCGCCCACCCCAACATCTAATCTTGAATACCAATTTAGTTGTTGCTTCACTGACGCGCTCTGGGACGCCTCTCCCCGTCATCCCTGCAGCGTCGAGCGCGGTCCCCAAGGGCCGCACACTCGAGCCCGGCGTGGACGCGGTTTACGACGTGTCGACGCGCGCCGCCGGCGAGGAGCAGCCTCAGCTGGAGGTCTCGCCCATCACCATGTACGTCACAGAGTACGCCGAGAGGTGAGGCCTCACAAGGCACCACGCTACGACGAATTGCGACGCCTTTTACCAGAGTTGATTGCTTCGACGGTCGCGCTCCTGGGGTTCGATCGCGTTGCGGGAGCCGCGAGAGGACGGGCTTGGGACTAAACCTGAAAATCGCGGCAGTCCATCTGTTCGTCCACTCCACGAGCCCCACGCCACCGGTGCTATTCATGTCCCGGTGTTCACGTGTCAATGACGATGAACGAGGTGACCCTACTCCGAGGCAGTTCTGCCAGATCGCCGTGAACGCGCGGTACATCTGTTATGGGTTGCGCGCGGGGCAGATCCGTGTGCTACACAAGGACACGGCCATGCGCGCGTTGCTGCGGGGCCACAGCCAGCAGGTATGGCCTGTGAGATATTACCTGCCACGTCAATGCATGTTGATGGCGCGGCGAGAAATATAAGCGTCATAGGATGCCGTTTAACACAAGAAACAAGGGTTCAAATGCGTGTCGATGACGTTGCAGGAAACATTTGTGTCATAGGATGCCGTTGAATTCAATAAATCAGGGTTCAAGTGCGTGTCAATGACGCGGCGAGCAACATTCTTTGGGCCCTCACAACAGGTGGCGGACATGCGCTTTGCCCCGAGCTCCAAGGATGACATTCTCGCTTCCTTTGGCGTCGATGGCCAGCTGTTCGTCAAGCGTGTCGTGGCCACGGAGGACGCCATCGACGAGCAGCTCCTGATGCACCTCACCGTGTCGCCCATGCCCCAGACCGCCGGCAGGGACTGATGGATACTGCTCGCCACGTCACCGGATACCGTTCTTATTCAAGAAAAAGGGTTAAGAATGTGCTTGATGACGTGGCGACCACTATCCATCAGTCCCTAACCCCCGGCCTGATCCCGCGCGTGCGCTGGCTCAGTAAGACGCGGCTGGTGGCGTCCATTGGCGATGCCACGTTCGTTGTGGACGTGGACGTGAAGGGGTCCACGGGTGGGACCTTGGACCTCACGGGCGCGGGGCCCGGCGCGGGGCCCGGCGTGGAGGTGGGGGCGCCACCGAGCACTCACACCACCGCTCGCTGTTTGCTCATACTGTACCAGCGCACCCCCCCACGATATCGTTACTGACGTTGTGTTTTATCTTTATACTTGATATATAGACAGGTTGGTTTATAGGTACCCCACCTGTATGCACCCACTCCCTCAGGCAGGCACGACTTGCCACTTTGCACTGACTCTCCTGTGCACTGTTATGCTGACCCTGCCTTGAGTGGGTCACCGTGCTGTCCAAGCTCGGGACGAAGGCGCAGGTGGTCGACATGGCGGTGTCGCCGACCGGCGGGCGGCTGGCTGTGGGTCACGCCAACGGCACGGTGCGCGTCTGGTAGGGCCTGGCAGAAACTGGGTTCAAAGCGTCAGGCAGCGGCATAACCTCGAGAACCGTGGGTTGGCGAATGTGCTCATCGTGGGTTGGCGAATGTGTTCATCGTGGGTTGGCGAATGTGTTTTCAGGGGGGAGGAGGTAGAGAAGAAGGAGCAGAAGGAGGAGGAAGAGGAGGAAGCGGCAGGCAGGCGGCTTTCAACAAAAGAGGCGAGGATTTGCGAATGTGTGTTGAAGGACATTGTGAGCGGTTTCTGCTGGGCCTTAGCATGTGGGCGCCCACCGCCGGCGACGCCGCCATCCCCTTCTCGATCGACCAGACATTCTCCCCCTTCGAGGACGCGCTGGCCAGCGTGAGCTGGGCCGGCTCCAACTCCATCGTGGTCGGCGGCGAGAGCAATGCCACGCTGTCGTTGTGGAGCCTGAGCGATGGCGAAGAGGACATGATGGGCGCCGAGTGCGTGCAGACGCTGACCCTGGCCGCCTCCGCTGGGCCCGCCGAAAAGGTGAAGCCTGCTGGATATCGTTTGCCGTGTCTTCCAATGCACTTTGCACTCTGATCTCTCGAAAGAAATGGCACCTTATGACATGGCGCTGGGTCATTCAACGCAGTTTGAACCCTCATATCTTTAACTAATTGGCACCCTGTGACGTGGCGAGCAATTCCTGCCAGGCCCTACGCGAAGGGAATCTATAACTTCGCATCCTGCGCGGCACCCAATGCCCGTCTCATCCTACTGGCGAACCTCCGCCGCCAGGCTGTCTACGCGGTGCATCTGTCCGAGGGCGCCACCGGTTTCGACTACGTGTCGGAGTTTTCGGTCACTATGCCCATTCTGTCGTTCACCACGCTGAAGGAGTCCAGCGATGAGGTCGAGGCGGGCGCGGGTTCGCTGCAGCTATACTGCATGCAGACCCAGGCAAGGGGGGTTATTGACAATCAGTAATCGATTGACGTTGAAGTGACAAATCGAGTGCACCCCAGCGACACCCGGGGCGGTGGGGGCGGGGTAGATGGTGGCGGTGTTGTGGCGGGGGAGATGGAGGGGGAGGGGGAAGGGGAGGGGGAGGGGGAGTCCGCGCGTCTGAATGAGCATTCACCCTGAAGGTGAGTCATACTCCGATCTCGGGTCGAGTGCTTGTTCTCAATGACCCTCCTGACAGGCGATTCAGCAGTATTCTCTGGCAGTTGACAGGTGCCGGCCGGAGGGTTCGATTGGAAGCGAGGTTATTGCGGCGGCGGCTGAGGAGGAGGCGGAGGCGGAGGAGGAGGAGAGTGATGAAGAAGAGACGGATGCTTTGGCGGCGGCGTCGCAGGCGGCGGCGGAGGCGGCGGTGGCGGAGGTAGCGGCGGCGGAGGCGATTGTAGCGGCAGCGGCGACCGCAGATGAGGAGGCGGCGGCGGCGGCAGCTGCGTTAGCGGCAGCGCAGGAGGTAGCGGAGCAGGCGGCGGCGGCAGCAGTGGCTGCGGCGGTGGCAGCGGAGGCAGAGGAGGAGGAGGCGGCAGTGGCGGCGGCGGCAGCGGCGGCGCCCCCCCCTCCCCCGCCCGCTGCGTTGCTGAGCCCCACCCCCACCACGCCGTCCGCAAGCGAAGCTAGAACTCTCCCTCGCTCTCCCTCCGCCCTCCTGACGCCGATGCAGCTCCTGAGCATGGCTGCCGGGAACAAGCCGCCTTCTCCATCGGCGATGGTGGATCCTGAGTCTTCCTCGGATGAGTCTTCGGAAGAGGAGGCGGCGGCTTCGCCCCCCACCCCGCTCTCGGCGCCAGCCCCGCCCGTCCCGGCCCTCGCCCCGCTCCCCCCGCCCCCCCCGGCGTCGGCGGCACCAACAACGCCGAAAGCGCCCCCTCCCCTGCGCCCCCTGGGCGCGGCGCCCCCGCTACCTCCCCAACGCGCCCCACCTCCCCCTGGACCACCCCCAGGGTACCCTATGGGCGAGAAGACTCAATGGAACCAAGGGTCCATGGGGGGTTCCATGGGAGAGAAGGCTCAATGGAACCAGGGTTCCATGGGGGGTTTCCCCCCTCCCCCTCCCCCTCCCGGCCCTCCCCCACCGCCTCCCCCTCCCCCTCCCCCTCCCGGGCCCGACATCAGCGCACTGCTGTCCGGACTGCGCAACCAGATGTACGCGGACGTGCAGGCCATTGTGGCAGGACCTGACACGTTATATGATGCTTGACACGTCATAGGATGCTTGCCACGTCATGGGATCATTGCTGTGTCATAAGACGCTTGCCACGTCATATGATGCTTGCCACGTCCCAGCATGCCATGCAACTCATAGAACGAGGGTTCAGAATGAGGCTGATGACGTGACAGGCATATTCTGTCAGCCCCTACATTGCGGCGGCGCAGCACGACGAGGCGCGCGAGGAGAAAGCGGCGCGTGAGACGGCGGAGCGCGAGCGCCAAAAGCAGCTTCTCACCGCCGTCTCCGCCGCCATCACCCGGGACCTCCCGGTGCAGATCGAGAAGCTGCTCAAGCGCGAGCTGAAGGCAGGGCCGCTCTTCCTGTACTCATCCTCATCCTTGCCCTCCTCCTCCGCCTCCTCACATCTCTCCTCGTTCCTCTTTCCTCTCTCCTCTCTCCTCCCTCCTCCCTAGTCTCTCCTCCTCCTCCTTATTATCCGCATGTTCTCCTCCGTCCCCTCCTCCTCCTCCTCCTCTTCCTCAAAACTCCTTGTCTCTTAAGTAACACCTCGTTTCCTGAGGTGAACGCCACCATGTTATGTTTTGAATCATCGTCCGCCGGGCCCTGGCTGAAGACGCTTGCGCCGACCATCGCCACCGCTATCGTGGAGGCGCAGAAATCCGCCAAGGTAGGGCCGAGCAAACACGCTCATCGCCAAGCATCCACCACGTTCGGAACCTCACGCTCTATATTATTGAGTCAAGCGTCATCCTATGGCAAGGCGAGGGATGTTTATGCCCCTCTCGCCACGCATCCAACACGTGTCAAACCCTCTTTGCTTGAGCCTAGCGTCATCCTATAACATGTAAAGGGGTGTTTACTTTCCCATATTCAAAGGGCAGCGGCGACGCTGAGAAATCCGCCAAGGCTGACGCCAAGGTGATTGAGAAGGCGATCGCCTCCACCGTGTCGTCCGCCATGCCGGCCGCGCTGCAGGCGGCGATGGAGGGGACTGTGGTGCCGCGCTTTGAGGTAGGGCCTGACAAATGATGCCTGCCACGTCATTCTCCACATTGTAGATCCTTGTTTCTTGAGTTGGCTGCACCGCACAAGGTTCACAGGGATTTCTTCATGATCGCTTCAGTTGGGCTTCCATTGGGGTCTAAATGAATGGTCTACTTTAGGGGATTCGATCGTTTGACTTGCAACATAAGACGGACGTACACTTAGTTTCTTGAGTCAAATGGAATTCCATGGCCAGGCAAGCATCATCGGGCGGGCCCTCGTTTGAGGCGGCGTGCGGCGACATGTTCAGCCAAGTCAAGACGACTTTCGAGCGCGGCATGGACGACATCGCCACGGCAGGGTCTGACAAATAAGGCTCGTCACATCATGTACGTGGTTCCGTTCACCTCGAAAACGAGGCCTCAGGAAACGAGGGTCTACAATGACAAATCCTGCTCGCCACATCAGGTATGTGATTCCATTTACCTCGAGAGACCAGGGTCTGCAATGACAAATAATGCTCGCCTCATCACGTATGTGATTCCATTTTAATTCGAGAGACGAGGGTAAACAATATGGAGGATGACGTGGCAGGCAGTATGTGTCAGGCTCTATGCGACGGAGCTGTACACGCAGAAGGAGGGCGCTGTGGCGGCGGAGGTCGGTCCGCTGGTGAGCAGCCTGAAGGCCTCCACAGCGGAAGTGCGCTCAGCGGCAGAGCTCCTCCTCACGGAAATCCCCGCGGCCGTATCATCGTTTGCAGCGGCGGGCGGCGGCGGCGGCGGTGGCATGGCCGGCGCTCCCTCGTTGGTAGGGCCTGGCGGACATTGCTCCTCGCGTCATCAGAGGTTGTCCAACGCAATCGTCGGTCAGCCAACGCACTTTGAACCCTTGTCTTGTCGGTACTGTCACCAGTACCTGAAAGGATACGATGAGCGGGGTCCTCGGGACGTCCTGCCGCTGGCTGGATCTGAGCCACACGTTGCCTCTGCTTCTTCGTGGACTCAGACTGCGCACTTTGAATCGTTGTCACTTGAGTTGCATGGCATCATATGACGTGGTGAGCAACGTCTCTCAGGCCCTGCTCATTGGAAGAACTTGAGAGCCAGATGGATCCCACGATAGAGATGGGGCGGCAGGTGGACGAGGGCCTCTATGAGGAGGCCTTCTCGAAGGCGTTGGGCAGGGCGGTGCAGGTTGAACCTATGACACTTGTCTCCTCTGCCTGTGCCCACGCTTCGTCTGTTTGTGTCGTTCAGGGTTATGCATTCAAGGTTTTTGTTAGGCGTAGCAAAGCGTTGTAGCGAAGAGAACCTATGTTGAAAGCGCTTGGAAGTAAGCGCTTGAAACTTAAATATGATGAACCGCTCTCAAGTTTTGCTTTCAATTTCAACTTGCGCCGCTACAAATGGGGCTGAGCTCGGTGGAGTTGGTGACGTGGGTGTGCACGAGGGCGGAGCCGAATCGGGAGGCGCTGTTCGGCGCGTCGCCCTGTCCTCTGAGCCAGGGGGTGCTGCTCAGCCTCATGCAGCAGCTGGCCAGCGACCTCCAGGTGGGGCACTGCAGGTTCAAACCCGTGTTTAAACCCAGTCTCGGGTATGCCCATCCCTGACCCCCCCGAATACAGCCTCTCGACCAATCTGGGACGTGGGGAAATAGTTGACGGTCCATTGACCAGTCAGGGACCATACACGTTACGTGCCCGCAATGTGCGCACGAAAATCCAGCCAATCAAGTATCAGTATATCTCTCTGTCGACCAATCATGTGAGGGCCTGCAGCGTCACCGGAGACGAAGGGACTGCCTTTCAAGCAAATGGTTGCGATCTTATAATTCATTTCCATAAACTGGTTGAACGTTTTGCATTCAATCTCAACGTGCGCCGTTACATCCAGGAGGAGCCGCAGCTGAAACTGGCGTGGATCCGTGACGCGTGCCTGCTGGTGGACCCGCGCGACACCATGCTGAGTCAGCACATGCGCCCCATCCTCGAGAGTGTCTTCACGGGCCTGCACGAGGCAGGGCCTCACACTAGTGTGCTGCTGAGCTGAACTTAAGATTTTTTGAGGTGCTATCCCCGCTCTATGTCCATGTGTTGAAATACTCAAGTGGTTTCAGGGACAAGCAGCGTAAGATGCCAGCTGAAGAAGTACTTTTGTACATACATACTTTTCCCTGTTATCTCTCCATAAGCTGAGATGACTCAAGTGGTATTTGGGACAGACGGGATATAATCAAGCTGACAAACAACAATCACGTGAGACCCTGGCACGAGGCGGCGACGAGCCCGGCCACCCCGGCGCCCGTGAAGAGCGACCTGCGGCTGTGCATCCACGTCGTCAACTCCCTGCTCACCGCGTGCAAGTGAAGGGATGATTCAATGCAATACTGATAAAGATACTGTCGGACTGTGCGTAAACAGTCTGAGCGCATCGAGTCGAGACGGCCTGAATCCTGACAGACCGTTTGGTCTGTCCGCTTCAAATGTCGGATGAGGTGTGAGCGGCTTTGGGTCGATGAACGGTAGTCACGGAAACAAGCGCGGTAGAGTGACCCCGAGGCTTGCTGGCAGTAATGAGGAAATTATCAGCTTAGTTCTCCGTATTTATCAGGCTATCAAGTATTTATCAATCACTCGACGCGACGCTCGGCTGAACTCAGTATTCCACCTCGCGAATGGGCGCCTGCCGCACCTGCCGCTGCAAATGTTACTGTCATATGTTATGTACGTGATCCAAACAAGTTGTTTTTGTTACAACACGTCTCATTTGTGAGACCTAGCTACAGTACAAAACACGGAAATGTCCTCTGTGTCACCGGGCGACGCTGCGCCATACCCGTCCCCACCGCCTCCAAGTCCCCCGCCTCCTCCTTCCCCACCTCTCCTGTCCCTTCTTCGCTGCCGCCTCTGTCACCGGCGCTGCCTCCATCGCCATGCCCTTCACAATTGGCGCCCTAATCTTCTGGCGCCATAATGTTCTACTACACGCAGCGTCCCCCATCCTTCCGCGCTAATCCAGGTGCTACAGCAGCTCCAGTCCACTCGGCCCATGACTGTCTGCTTATAGTGTACCGGTCGGTGTACCCGCACACACTATCACAAGTGCTGCCACCGCTGCGGGGGCATGTCCACTCGGGCCCTGACTGTGTGCTCATAGTGGACCAGTATACCTGCACGAACTACCCCAGGTGCTGCAGCGCCAGATCGGTCCACTTCTCAGTCCACTCGGTCCCTGACTGTCTGCTCATACTGTACCGGTCGGTGTACCCGCACGCACTACCCCAGGTGCTGCAGCGCCAGCTCGGTCCACTTCTCCGGCGCGTTGGCGTCGACCGCGGCTGGCTCCTGCTCGCCGTCGTCGTTAGGCGGAGCCACGCCGGGGGGCAGCTGGATGTCTGTTGTTGGTGGTGCGGTGTGGCGTGGGGGGCGGGGCGGATGGGTGGGGGCAGGGTGGTTAACTGAGGCGTGGAATTGTTGTTGCAGTGTGGACGCGACGGGCGGGATGCTGGACCGAGTGGCCAGGCCAGGGAGGAGGACGCGGCGAGTGTGTACAGGTACACTGGTACACTATGAGCAAACAGTCAGGTTGAGCTGAAACGGTAACGAGGGGCCCGGGGAGGAGGAGGATGCGGCGAGTGCGTGCAGATGCACTGGTACGTATCGAATACATATTCGGGGCGAGGCGGGGCGGGGCGGTTGTGGAGGGGCCAGTTCGGACTGGGGAGGAGCCGTGGTGCGAGATGTTGGGTTGCACTGCCATGCCAGACTGGGCGGTGAGGTAAGACACAGGAGGAGGTGCGAGACGTTGTGGAATAGACGACACAACAGTGTGCGATAGGAGGGGAGTGCGAGTGGGCGTATCCTGTCAGATGAAGGGGGAGGAGGGGGACAGGGGCGGGGGAGTAGCGGGGACGGGGAGAGCGCGGGGACGGGGACGGGGGGCGGACGGGGATGGGGCATTTTGAAGTTTTAAGTTTTGGCGCACCATCCTCCGGGAGCGTGTCCGCGCGCCACTCGTCGTCGACGATGTCGAGCAGAGGGCCGGCGACGAGCACGGTGGCGTCAGTTCCCGACATGGCGACTGCGAAAGGAAGGCGGCACCGAGGTGTGCGTGGCGCCAGGTGTTGTGCGGCGTCACAGCGTCACAACTGCCCGTTCCCAAACATCGAACTGGCCTGTGGCCAGGGGCTTCCGCTTACCTGATCCACTTCTCAGATCCACCTGAGCCGTTTCCGTCATTGTTACCTCATAGTTCCAGATCCAGATCCAAACCATATTTACCACGAAAAGTGCTCACGTTGAGTTGAAAAGTGTACGCATGTAAGCTTCCGGGGTGGGCATCCTTCGCGAGATTTGCTGGGGGATTCCTGGCAAGCCTGCCAGGAATCCCTAGGAATCCCTGGGAATCCGCGTTCAGACCTAATCCCTCCCGAACACTACCATTCAGGGCATACCTGGCTAGAAACTGAACGCGTGTCTTAAGATTTTCCGCTTCGCGGAAAAGTCGGATTTTTTTGCACCTGTCAGCAGCAGCAGCAGCAGCAGCAGCGCGATACTTGCAGCCGCAATAGTGAGACCCCTCGAACCCCAACTCCCCTGCGCACATTGCATGGAACATAGTATCACACTGCTTGCATTTGTGGCTGCCAGGCCCGTCCATCCGGATGCTCGGGTCCCGAGGCTTCAGACATTTGTTGATGCAGAACAACGAGCAGTTTTGGTGCCACGCTTACTCGTCCGTCGTGATGGACAAACGCGCCCGTACCGCGCGGTTGATCGGGGTGGGGCTTGCGCTGGGATGAGTCACACGCCGCCGGGAACCGCCACTCGCAAGACGCGTAAATTGCGTTCTGACAAGCGAGCTTTTTGAACGCGTGACGACGAACGGACGGCACTGTCTGTCTCTCTGTCTGTCTGTTTCCTCGATTCCTCGGTCTTTCCGCAATCCACCTCCATCCGTCCAGTATAGTATGAGTACCATACTGGTGTACATAAGCGGTTGGACACCATAAAACGCCCATTTTCTTTTCGGGCGCCTCCGGCGCCCGGATCCCACAGCACACAGCCTGCAATGACTCAAGAATCCCTTGTGTCTTCTGAACGCGCGACGCTACCGAATCCCTGGGAATCCCTAGGAATCCGAGCCGAACTGGAATCCCTCCTCAGGAATCCCCCATGTCAGTTCGCGAGATGTGCTGGAGAAAAAATTGCATCGAACACTTTTGCCTGCGCACGCGCGCTTGTAGGGGCGAGGGCGCAGGGGAGGTGAGATGGCGGACTCGGACTCGGACGACTGGGAGACCGCGGACGTGGAGGAGGGGCAGTTCACCAAGGTGGACACGGCCGCCATCGCCGCGGCGGAGGCGGGGCCTCGCACTTAAAGAATCCCTACTCTGCTGAACTTCAGAACATCTTCCAGGCGTGATGCCTCGCATCGCCGCATTCGAACCCGCGCGGCTGCTTCCCGACCCACCGTGTACACACCGGACGGTAACGCATCATCCGATATATGAGCCGCAGCCGCCGCCCGCCGCCTTTTTCACACTCCGAACGTGTTGCCTTCGAACCGAACAGTACGACTGACCGCTGAAGGTCCAAAGCTCGTGAGGGTATAGCTGCAGATATCAACTGGTAACTTGAGTGGGTTCAGAGACGAAACCACAGCCGCTGTAACGGCTTCGGTTGAGCTGCACAGAGGCCGCCATGTCAGACCCTGCGCGGAGGCGGCGGCGGCAGCGGCTGAGCGCGCGGCGGCGAAGGCAGCGGCGGAGGCGGCCAACGTATGGACAGCTAGAGGTAGGGCCTGACGGATATCACTTCCCTCATCCTTTCTAGCACTCCTCCTCCACCGCCTCCTCCGTCACCGCCACCGCCTCCTCCGCATGTTCCGCCTTCCCCATCTCCTCCATCATTGCCTCCGCCACCCCTTCTTCAACACCTCCTATGGCCTAGCAGATATTGCTCGCCAACTCATAGGTTGTCATTCCACCCAAAAAACGAGTTGTCAAAATGCGGTGGATGACACGGCGAGCAATGTTCGCTGGGCCCTAGGAACAGAGGCTGTGAAAGTGCAGGCCGCCGCCGTTGCGCAGGAAGCGGAACGTGAGCGCGCCGCCAAGCAGTATGAGCAGAACTCCAAGCCCATGGTGCGTACTCCTCGTGCATATCGTGCCCTCTTCTTGTCAGCTCAACTGAAGCGTCTCCGTTGTAATTCATTGAAGGGTCTCCGAGTTAGCTACTAAACCAGAGCGTACACTGCTACACTATGTGTGACGGGTAACTGTCTGGGAGCGCACACTCTGACAAGCGCTGACGCCTCAAGCGCCACCCTGTTGACCCCCGACAGATACTGGTAGACTTCACCGCACTGAGCGACGGCGCCATCCACAATCGCTTCGACAAAAACGCCGTCAACGACCCCGACGCCAAGTCGAAGATGCAGAAGAAGGTGGAGGCGGCGTACTCGTCCTACGCGAACGACAAGGACCTCATCGCGGCGGGGACGGTCCGGGCGTGCTCGCAGGGGTGGGGTGGTGCAAGTCGAAAGCCGTGTCAAAAGCGTCTGGTTTCTGCTCTTAAACTACACTATGATGAACTGCTTTCGAGTTTTGCTTTCAAATTTAGTTTGCGCCGCTACTCAGGGGGTGTATCGCGCGGCGCTTAGCACGTTGCGGTAGGGTCTGGCAGATATTGCCCGCCACGTCATCGACCCCCGACACGCATGTACAGAAACCGTGTATTGCGGTAAGTGGCATCCTATATGATGTGGCGAGCAACATCTGCCAGGCCCTACGCTGCGGGAGGAGGTACCAGGACACTTCTTCGCTGCCATATTCCCACCACCGTGAATTATATCGCTAGCTAGCCCCGAGGTCTCCACAGCGGTGCCGTGCGTAAGCGTGACCGAAACAGTATTATGAACACATTGGAACAGCCTGACGAACCCAGCCTGTCTATTCTGACACATGAAGATGAGTTGAGAGAGACGACTTACGTCAGGCAGTGCTAATCGTAGCTATTAGTCCCGTAGCACGCCAAGATAAATTTGACAAGGATTCCAAATCAGGCACAAAACCGCCACGCACGGCGCTTGTTTACGCGCCTTGTGCTAGCTAGCCACAGGATCTCCGGCTTCGTCCTTGTCCGTTCATACTTGGTTTGTTACACGTCCTAAGCATGGGCTGTGGCGGAGACTATAGGTTGCACTACTTCACTTTGTTATGAATGTGCCACACGTCAACTTGTGCCCACCCGCATTACAGTCCTGTTTCTGACACGCGTCGCCACAGTACCGGGCGGTCTTGCACTGCGGGCAACGTTTGAATTCCTTCAGAGGTCCAATAATCGCGCATCCCTCATTGTAGCAATACGCACCACCCGTAAGCGCTGTTCTGCGACACAAGTCGAGCTCGTCGACTAAATGACGGTGCCCTGTCATGCACCCCCTCCGCAACCAATATAACACGCTGGTCAAGACGTTCGCGGGGACGTCGTGACCCTCCATGACCACAGCCGGCGCGGCGACCCCGGCGGCCTCCACCACATGCCCAACCTCGCGGGCGCACGGAAGGTCTGCGTACATGCAATTGGCGAGGCGCAAGCACGCCCAGTCGAGGCCCGATTCGGCGGCCTTGTGCATCCATTGCGTTGCCTGCCGTTTGCTGCGCGTGACGCCGTGGCTTAGGGCCCACCAGATAATGCTTGCCGCTTCGTGTGATGCCATTCAGTACAAGGAACGAGGGTTCTACATGTTGAGGATGACGTGGCACGCATTAACAGCCAGGCCCTACCGCGGCCGACGGTGTACATGTTGCTCAGGTTTCCCGCGGCTTCCCCAGATCCGGCGACCGCCGCGCGCCTGTACCAGTCCGCCGCCGCCGGGTGGTCCGGCGCCGACACGCCCTCACCCGCATCGAGACAGCAGCCCACGTTATGCATCGCTTTCGGCAACCCGGCCTCGGCACCCTTGGTGAACCACTCCACGGCTTGCTCGTGCTCCTGTCTCGCGCGGTGCATGCATCCCAGAGCATACATGGCGTACACGTGCCCTTGCCCCGCCGCCTTCATCAGAAGCGCCGTGCCCTCCTCCGCCAAGGGTTGGCAACCGCAAATGAATCGTTTGATCAGACAAGCAATGTACCACGTAGCCACCTCAACGTAGTTCTGTTGAGCGACTATGCTTGTCAAACTAAGTTAGTGCTAGCGAGGGGGGGTATTAAACTAAGCTAGTTTAAGCTAGTTTAAGGGCTAGAGGGCTAGTGCCTAGTGGGTTGGTGGGTTAGTACTGGCGACTACAGTGGGTTAGTAAAATAGGGGTGTTTAAACTAAGCTAGCTTAAGCTAGTTTAGGGGCTAGTGCTTAGTAGGCTAGTTTAGGGGCGACAAGTATATGAGCGACCGGAAACGGTGCGGTGCAAGTGCAAACCCTGCGTCCGCCTTAGGCGATCTGCCGGCTGTGCCCAGAGTCAGGGGCTTACACTCGTCCACTTTTCGGCTGAACTTAAGCGCGTTCTGTGGGCTAGGGGGTGCATCGAGGGGTTATTTAGTGGGTGTGTAGCAGGCGTTAGCGGGTAATATGGGGTGTGGGGGGTGCGTTTTGTGTCGAAAACGGCTCAAGTTGAGCTGAAAAGTGGACGAGTGTAAGCCCCTGCCCAGAGTCGTCGCCCCCTCAACCCCATCCGCCTCATTGACTAACCGGCAGCCTAGGCTGAACTGCGCTTCCATGTCATCCTCGGCAGCCCTCTGTCTCACGGTCTCAGCTCCGAGCGCTCCGAACACGTTGGGATATTCTGCTTGCGTGGTCCAGTCACCGACCGGGTTCATGTTCACGTTCGCGCGAGCGGCGGCAGCTCCACCGGCTCTCCCGGCCCCTGCCTGACCTGGCGGCCGCTTGGCGGCATCGCGCTCCGCCTTGCGACGTTCCTGTCGTGACGGCATGAGACGGATTGCTGAGCAACCGAGCGGCCCTGGTGAGCGCGAGGCCGCACGTGTGCTTCAGTAAGTCCGTCGAGGACGGAGGAGGGCAACAGCGTTGGCTCTGGCGACGCGAGGGCGACGCAACTAGCTGAACAACTAGAATATTCGCGAGCAACCTCGGATTGAAGTAAAAACGTAGCGTAGGTATGCTCTCCAATTCCCTGCGTCCGACGCGCACACCACCGCCGCCGATCGCGAGGGAGGTGGCGGGAGGGATGACCGTAACGATGACGGTGCAGGTGGAGTGTCGGCGCGGCAGCGCTTCTTCGGCGGTTGCGGAACAGAGCTTGGAATTTGGAACTGACGGGATCTTCCCCTTGCGCAGATCCTCGGGGGGGACGAGGGGGTCGGGTCCCCCCACATGATCTGCGCAGAATTGCACGGGCGAGAGACCTGACGAAATGGCGTGCCGAGTGAGGACGCATAATTGCTTTGCACGACAGCGCCTGTGATCCCCCGGCAGTAGATCGGGAAACGTGAGCGAGGCTACGACGCCCTCGCGAACACAGGTGTTGAGCACGCACTCGTTCCTGCGAGCGCACCGCTGATCCTCGGACGCCCGTGCGCCTTGGCAGTTTGACCTGGAAAAAGCCGAGGCCTTCCAAAACGGGCATCGGGCACTGTCCTGAACGAGCACAATGTTCAGTAAGCGCTCCCCCTCCCCCGCACTCACGCGTTGTTACACTGTGCGGCGCCTCTATTTCAGAGTTTCGAACCGTCTCGGGTCTCTTGCCGCGCATCCCTTGTCCGATCTGCCCTGCTGTGCGTTGACTTGATTTGAATTGCGCTAACCCTTTTCCGTCTTCCCCCCCTTTGACCCTTCCAACAGAAAACACGTTCCAGGTGCGTTTCCGTTTGACCGTCCCCCCCCCCCTCCCCAAGCCTCGCGATCCGTTGCTTCATGCGCACCCACCCCTCGATACCCTCTCGCGAAAAACCTGATGGCCTTCGCGTCGTGTTGCACGCCTGCCACGCCATCTAACACCATCGATCCGTTGCGTGCAAACCCTCGTCTCCCCCCACTTGCTCTGTGCTCTCTCCTCTCTCCTCCCTTCCTCCTCTGTCCTCTATCCTCTCTCGTCGCTCAACCCGGCATCCTATGTTGACGGCGTTCCTTTTCTTGTTGCATGCAGAGTGGCTTCCTTTCGATCCTGTACAGCATCGGCAGCCAACCGCTGCAGATTTGGGACAAGAAATGCCGGAATGGTCACATCAAGCGAATCACAGACAACGATATCCAGTCTTCAGTGCTGGAGATCATGGGCACCAATGTAAGTGGGATGATTTCACGCCTCCTCCTCCCCCTTCTCTTCCTCGTTCGATCCTTAGTCGTGCTCCCAACTTCTTGTCTGCTCTCCGCTGATTCTTCTCCACTGACGCGTTGTGCAGGTTTCGACAATCTACATCTCTTGCCCTAGCGATTCAAAGCAAACTCTGGGAATCAAGCTGCCTTTCCTGGTGATGATCATCAAGAACTTGAAGAAGTACTTCTCGTTCGAAGTGCAGGTGTGTAGCTTCCCACTTTCATGCTGTCCGTACGGATTGTTCCCGTGCTTATCATGTGTACCGCATCTGCTTCTTCCTTGGGGAAAGACAAAAAGTGCCTGGGTCCAACCTGGGGTCAACCTGGGGTCGCTCGCTTTCGTAGCAAACGTTTGTAACTAACAATTCTGTTCCCTCGTTATCCGCGTCTGCAGGTGTTGGACGACAAGAATGTGCGCCGGCGGTTCCGTGCCTCAAACTATCAGGTATTTAACATCCCATTTCACTTCAGCGTGTCACGCAGTATATTTGACTCCCCGAAACATCGTATTGGTCTGTTCTCACTAGCGTTCTGTCTCTTCATGGGTAAACAAGCCCGTCCCTGCGCGCTTGTGTGTGGGTCACTACATGGGGGCCAAGGCGGAAGCCTGGTGCCTCTTGCCTCCTCATACATGCTGACAATTCTCTCTCTTCCTCCTCTATCTCTTCAGTCAACAACGCGAGTAAAGCCTTTCATTTGCACGATGCCCATGCGGCTTGACGAGGGATGGAACCAGATCCAGTTCAACCTTTCGGATTTCACGCGCCGCGCATACGGTGAGCATTATCTGCGAGTCCTCGTTTCGTGCAGTCCTCCTCTTCTTCCTCCTCCCCATCCTCCTCCTCCTCCTCCTCCTCCTTCCCCTCCTCTTCCTCCCCCTCCTCCCCTCCTGCTCCGCCACCCTCCTCCTCCTCCTCCTCCTCCTCCTCCTCCTTGAAAATGCTCTCTTGCAGTCCCTTTGATATCTTTAGTCGCTTTGATCCCTTTGATCTCTGAATGTGGTCTGCACTTGGCTGACTTGGACTGTCCTCACTCCACAGGCACGAATTACATTGAAACGTTGCGTGTTCAAATACACGCCAACTGTCGCATTCGGCGCATCTACTTCTCCGACCGCCTGTACTCCGAAGAGGAGCTCCCCCCGGAGTTCAAGCTCTTCCTGCCCATTCAGAAGACTTAAACGCGTCTTGGCGTTCAATCATAGTGTGCTCATCCAGCCTGCGTGTCTTCTGTAACTTTAGCGTAGACTTTAGAATTTCATCAACCAATTTTGAAGCAAAAACTGAATCCTTGAGCCTCGCGCTTCGCCGCGATTCGCTTACGTCAGTTTCACTGTTAACTTTTAAATGATTAAAGCACGCTCGGCTTGCTCTCTGATACGAATTAACAACGTAATTTTGCTATCTTTGCATCACTCGACACGAGCGCTGGCGAACAACTGGAGCCGTGCATGCACAATGCACCGTCGTCATGGCTAGCGTTGGGAAGCCAGTGCTGAGATACTTCGGCGACATGTGGAGTTTTAGAGCCTCACTTCATCAGGAGCGTCGCCGACACCCCCCCAGCACTACGCGCTTCGCACGAACCGCAGAAGAGGAAACGCATCGGAGTGTCAACGTCGGAGCTCCGGTGGACGTGTGTCTCCGAGCCGCTGCGGCGCAAAGCGATCTCTTTTCTGGCAGAGGGTTGGCTTTTTCTTTTAGCTTCTCCACAAATGATAAGCTGCTCAGCTACGGAGCTCTGAGCAGGTGAGGTCGGTGCGGGTCGACAGCATCTAGACCCATAATGAAGGCACCTGTGGTTTCAGCACTTGGAGTTTCCAGATTTGGCCACAAGTCAAATAGGTTTCAGCCAAACCAGGTACCACAAAGGTAATACAAATAGACTAGCTAGAAACTAGAGCTCTACTGTAGAGCTATGAATATGCGCAATCACAAGTGACACGACGCTTGAAACAGGCATTCAGCGGAATGTGAACGAATACGAGTTGTTGCTCATAGACTCGACCTCCCTCCTCCGCCGTCGAGCGGTATGGTCTACCGCGTGATTTGACAGCCGCTGACCTCCAACTTCCCGCCCTCACTCCACTCCCCCGGCATGCTCGTCAGCTGGTTCTCGCCGATGTACAGCTCCGTCAGCGTTGTCAACCGCCCCAACTGCGAGGGACTGATGGATGGTGCTCCCCACGTCATGGGATGCCATTGAACTCAATAACCGAGGGTTCAAAACGCGTTTGATGACGTGGCGAGCACTATAGTGCTCGCCACGTCCGAAGATGCTATTTGACTCAGTGACCGAGGGTCGGAAATGCGTTTGATGGCGTGGCAAGCACGATCCATCGATCCCTGCCAGCTCCGCTGGCACGCTCGTCAGCTGGTTCTCGCCGAGGTTCAACCCCGTCAGTGCCGACAGCCCCCACAGCTCCGCTGGCACACTCGTCAGCTGGTTTCCGCTGACATCAAACCCTTTAAGCGCGATGAGCGCCCCTAGCTCCATCGGCACGCTCGTCAGCTGGTTATCGCGGAGGTCCAACACAATCAGCTTGAGCAGCCCTCCGAGCTCCACAGGCACGCGGTGTAGGGGCCGGCGGGTGTTGCCTCCCACGTCATACAACGCACTTCGATCTGCTGTCTCTTGTTGAGTTAAATGGCACCTGCACTTCGAACCCTGGTCGCTTGTTCAGTTGGCACCTTATGACGTGGCGATCAGTATTCACCAGGAAACTAATCGTGTCCAACGCACTGTGCACCCTCGTCTCTTGTGTTAACCGCAACCTATGACGTGTCGAGCGATATCCACCAGGCCCAACCGCTCGTCAGCTGGTTACCATCGAGCTGCAAGAACGTCAGCGCCGTGAGGCCCACCAGCTCGTAGGGACTGATGGATAGTGCTCGCCCCGTCACACATTGCCATTTAATTTGAGAATCGGGCATTCAAAACGCATTTCATGACATGGCGAGCACTGTTCAGCAATCCCTACCAGCTCAGCCGGCACGCTCGTCAACTTATTCCCACTGAGTCTCAGCTCCGTTAGCGCGGTCAGACCCCCGAGCTGTATCGGCGCAAGTTGAAATTGAAAGCAAAACTTGAAAGCAGTTCATCATATCTTAGTTTCAATCGCTCACATCCAGGCGCTTTCAACGTGGGTTTCAAAGGGTCAACCTGCACCACCCTACCTAGCTCCGCTGGCACGTAGTTCAGCTGGTTCCCGCTGAGCCGTAACTGCAAGAGCGCTGACAGACCCCCAAGCGCCGCCGGCACGCTCGTCAGCTGGTTCCCGCTGAGATCCAACCCTTTGAGAGCGGTGAAACTGCCCAGCTCCGCTGGCACGCTCGACAGCTGGTTCACGCTGAGGTCCAACCCCAACAGCGCGGTGAGCGCCCCCACCTCCGCCGGCACGCCTGTCAGTCGATTACCGCGCAGGTCCAGGTATGTCAGCGCCGTGAGCCCCTTAAGCTAGAGCCTGGCGAATATTGTTCGCTGCTACATAAGGTGCCATCGAACTCAAGAGGCCAAGGTTCAAAGTGTATCGGATGGCGTGGCGAGCAATATCCGCCAGGCCACGTCATAGGGTGCCGTTTAACATAAGAGATGATAGTTCAATGCATTGGATGACGTGGCGAGCAATATTGGCCAGTCCCTACGCCAATCGCCGCCGGTATGTCGCCTGTCAACCCTTGCTCCACAAGAGTGATGCGCACCACCCGCCCCGCGTCCTCTTCACCCTCCCCGAAGGTCACCCCCTTGCAATATAGCCTGGCACACATCGCTCGCCATGTCAAGTGGATGCCGTTTACATGAACACGAGAGCGCCTCTTAAGAATGTGCCGGTGACCCCTGCGCGGGTGACCGCTCTCGAAGGAGTGAGGTTGCTGGTGGCTGCCTGGTTGAGTGGTATGGGCTGGAGTTTCACGGCATGCGGATGAGCTGAGAGGGCTCAACCTCAGGCATTTGTCATACCACACTCACCTTTCCCGAGCGTGAAACACACCCCAATCACGGCTCAAGCACATACCGTGAATATATAGTCTACACCACTCAACCAGGCAGCTGGAAGCTGCCGACAGAGGTGGCGACGCCCGTTCGAAAATATGTCGTGACGTAGCGAACAGTTTGCCACCTTGCCTTCCACGTCGTCAAGGGCGCGCTCAAGTCCCAAAGCGCGATAAGCTCGGGGCACGACTGGCGCCACATGCGGAGCGCCATCTTGTCATTGGCGCCCGCGGCCTCCAAGGTCAATTTAACCGCCGCCGCCCCCGCCGCCTCCACCGTCTCAACCAGAGGCGCGGCGGTGTCGTCCTCAGTGAAGTTGCCATTCAGATGTGGAAGCATCGAGGAGGCCACGACGCCGCGAGAAGATGGCGCCCGCTGCCGCCGCTTGGCGGGCGTGGCGCGCCGCAGCCCGGCGGATGCGATGGCGACGCGCGCGGTGAGCGACTGCATGGGGGCGTGAGTGCGTGCGACACGGGCGTCAGGCGCGTGCTGGAGTGTGTTGCGGGCCACAGTGTGCAGCTGACACGTCTACTCAGTCTTTGCCTATTCCGGCGCAGATCCGATGAACACCCCGGATTTGCTCTGCTCAGATATATTCCAGACCTAAATCTGAAAGGCGACGCCACACTTGGACGCAGTGCGCTCTCTGCACGGCGCGGCAGCCATGGGTGCCCAATCCAGCAAATAGCGCGGAGGTGGAGGCGCTGGTGGAGGCGTGAGCACGGGAGCGGGAGGGGCGGTGGGGGCGGAGGGGCTGGAGGGGGCAATGGGGGTTGCGATCTCGCTGGGTGGTGGGAGTGGGGGGGAGATAGGCCGCCGGGGCGTCCGCTGCCGGGTACGGCGCGGGGTACGACGCCGGGTTCCAAGCCGGGCTCCTCGCCGCGGCGCAGGGCCGCGTGACACCTCCGCCGCCGGGGCCGGCGCCGGTGACCGCGGCTCGGGGGGGCGCCGGCGCGGGCGTGCCCGAACGCGCGCGCCCGCCGCTGCTCGCGTTGGTCGAGGACTTTCCCGAATTCTTCCAGAAGGAGGTGCTCGAGCGCCTGGATCGCGTCGACCTCGCGCTGCTCGGGCGCGCGGGGAGCGCGGTCCGCACCGCGGTGAAGCGCTCGGGCCCGCCGCGCGTCGGCGGCAGCGCGGAGGAGCCGCGGGTGGGCATCGCTCCGTTTTGCAAGTCCCTCTCGACGTTCGTCTGGGCCGTGGCGAACGGCTGTCCGTGGCAATTTGCGGACACGAGCCGAATTCTCGCCGAGGGCGGGCACCTTGCAGTGCTGAGGTGGGCACGGGAGCACGGGTGCCCGTGGGACGCGTGGTCGTGCGCATACGCCGCTGGGGCCGGGCACCTGGAGGTGTTGACTTGGTTGCGGGAGCAAGATTGCCCGTGGCACAAGTGGACAAGTGCAATGGCCGCCCGCAGCGATCATCTGGACGTGCTGCGATGGGCGCGGGCGCACGACTGCCCGTGGGACGAAGTGACGTGTGCGCATGCCGCTTGGGGCGGGCACCTGGAGGTGTTGAAGTGGGCGCGGGAGCACGGCTGCCGATGGAATGAAGGTTCATGTGCATGCGCCGCTGAGGGCGGGCACCTGGAGGTGTTGAAGTGGGCGCGGGAGCAGGACTGCCCGTGGGATGAGGGATCATGTGCGCACGCCGCTGGGGGCGGGCACTTGGAGGTGTTGAAGTGGGCGCGGGAGCACGGCTGCCCGTGGGATGGGGGTACATGTGCACGCGCCGCTATGGGCGGTCACCTGGACATATTGCAGTGGGCTCGGGAGCAAGACTGCCCGTGGGACGAAGAGACATGTGCTCGCGCAGCTGGGGGCGGGCACCTGCAGGTGTTGAGGTGGGCGCGGGAGCATGTCTGCCCGTGGGATGCGATGACGTGTAGCTACGCCGCTGAGGGCGGGTATTTGGAGGTGTTGAAGTGGGCGCGGGAGCAGGGCTGCCCATGGGATGAAGAGACGTGTTCATATTTGGCTTTATGTGGGCACCTGGAGGTGTTGAAGTGGGCGCGGGCGCGTGATTGCCCTTGGGATGAGAATACGTGTAAGGCAGCCGCTGAGCAAGGTCACCTCGAAGTTTTGAAGTGGGCGCGTGAGCACAGTTGCCCGTGGGATGAGGAAACCTGTCAGTGCGCCGCTGAAGGCAGGCATATGGAGGTGCTGAGGTGGGCAATAGAGCACGGGTGTCCGGTGAGCCAAATGGGCGTCCAGCACTATGAGCAATTTCTGGCATGAACCCCCAACCCCCACCTTGCCGGCTTCGGGTCCAGGCGCGAGGTGGGAATGAGGCTGTGACTTTGCTTGAATTTGCGAGCAAAGTGTATATATATAGAGTCTGATCTCAACAACAGCAGACCGCTACAAATTGTAAATTTTATAAACGTCTCATATATGACTTCATATCCGCGTTACTGTCGAGCTTTCGCTAGCGCCCTCCTCCCTATCGCGGCGCCCGGCGTCGTTTCTTGCACGAGACTTACCGCGGC
>Ga0307489_10000267_pt1 | contig 29934 bp, 7 predicted proteins | sample SB12metaG_FD_202247 | JGI IMG/M metagenome (GOLD analysis project Ga0307489, IMG submission 202247) | Sea-ice brine microbial communities from Beaufort Sea near Barrow, Alaska, United States - SB 1.2 | ecosystem: Environmental > Aquatic > Marine > Coastal | place: USA: Alaska | collected 2017-05-06 | reverse complement strand
TAGCGTCATTCGCTGCGAATACAGCCGGCATCAATACTGATGGTGGAACTGAAATTAGTTTGTTAGTATTACTATCAACAGTCTTAACCCAAGGGTAATAAGATGCTGCGTAGTTTGTATCTACTGCCGATGATTGAGTAGTTGCTTCACTTATAGTATCACTAACTCCGTTGAAATCAGCGATGTAAAATGCATCAGAACGAGCTTCACAAACATCAATTGCTTTTGTAGTTACTGATGGGTGGAATTTTCTAACAATACCTGGTGTTACCAACATATTGATATCATATTCATCCACATTTGAAATAGCGTTCAATGCTTTAATGTATCCTACTGAACCAGCTGATACTGAAGTTGAACAATCAAACCCTTGAGTGTTAGCTCCATTTATATCTGCTCCTAAGTTATTTGGAATAGATGGAGATTTTCCATCAAAACCTTCTTGGAATCCTAAAGTAAACTGTCTCTTAACCATATCAGAAGAATCTGAACCACTCATTACATAAGATAGTTGAGAATCAAATCCGAAATCTACGTTGTTACCAACTCCAGATGTTGTTGGGATTGCGTTCAAATAATGAGCGTTATCTCCTTTTACACCAATGGTTTCGAAATCGAAACCAGCATATTTTGCTGATGAACCAGCCGTATTAGCTGATGAACCAGTTTGGTAAACAGCTGCAGGTATAATAGTTGCATCCGTAGCTTTAATAGGGTTAGAATAAGCTCCATGTCCGAAAGGTGCTGCTGAAACAGGGTATGAACCATCTGCTTTAACTTCTACTCTTAGGTATTTAGAGTTATTTAACCAATCACCATTATCGGTAACCTTACCATTAGAATCAATTGTTCTATACATATCACCAATTCTTCTTGCGATGAAATTAGGTGATGATGGGTCTAAGTTTACGTTATTAAATGATTCTAATACAACTTTTCTCTTATCAGTATCAGCAAATCCTCTAATAGTTACTGAGAACGATGAGTAATCAGTTCCACCATCTTCTCCGGCTGCTTTTACGTTTGAGATAGATACTTTAAATCTTTTATTTTCATTAGTACCATGCCCTAAAGTATGGAACTTAAATAATTCACTTCTTTCACCAGAAATTAATTGTGATTTTACAAATGGTGTAGATGCTGCTGAAGCGCCTCCAAATACTTGCGATGGTAATACTACCGCAGATACTCCACCTGAATAATCAGCTGATGTTGCTACATTCTCAAAGTAAGAATATACATATCCATCCTTTGAACCAAATGGTGATTCACCAAATACATCACTAACATCATTAGTGTCTGATGGTTTTAATGATGATGATACGTTTCCGATACCACTTCCACTAACCACAAACGAACCAGATGCCGTTCCACTATTTACAGTAAATGCTCCAAATCCAACTTCTTCATCACCAGCGTTGGTTGAATGAATAGATGAAATCAATGAACCACTAACAACTAAACCAATAGGTGTTGTTTGTGTATATCCACCTTCACTCATTACTCTTACAACTGTTACAGTACCAGCTTCTCTAAGATAGTTTTGTACTGCATATTCTGTGTAGTAAGTTCCGTCTGGTTTACCAAATTTATCCTCAAATTCTGATTGAGTTCTAATAATTGTTGGAACGAATGCTGGTCCTTGTTTAAAAGGTCCTACAAATGCTGCTCCAATCTCTCCGATACCTTGAGCCAAGAACGATAAATCGTTTTCTCTCGTAAATACTCCAGGTGATACAATTCTTTCTGCCATATTTTTATTTCTCCAATAAGTTTATTTTGATTTTATACCAAATACAACTATAAATATAACCAAAAAACTCAAAAGAGTAAATTGGTTATAGTCATAGGTGTTTTTTTTTATTTATTTAGTAAAAGTTTTACCATTTCCTTCAATTCATCTATTTCTCTTTGTTGAGATTTCACAATTTCAGTTTGTTCTTTAATACCTTCAACTAATAATGGAACTAATCTATCGTATTTAAGAGTTAAGTAATCTTCACCAGATGTAGAGAACATTTCACCATCCTCAGTAAAATCAGTATCGAATGGTGCTGAATGAACAACCTCAGGCATTACCTCTTTTACTTGCTGAGCTGATAAACCTATTTGTTTCTTATCATCATCAAATCCTTTTTCTTTTGCTAAATCATTGTTTACATAGTAGAATGCCTCTAACTTAGAAATCTTATCTAATGGAGATTCAATCTTACCAAGTTTCTCTTTTAATCTTTCATCAGAATAGAATGCGATAACATCTTGCGTACATCTCAATTCTCTAGTCATATAGATTTGAGCGTTATTCACCTCAAATCTTTCAGTACCACCAGTTACAACTCTCCATTGGTCAGCCGCATGGAATCCGTAATAAGTGTTAGTATCACCCCTATGTCGGATATTTCCATTTACATCTATTTGATTCAATTGTGATGTAGATGCAGGGTCTAAATAATAACCAGTATTATTGTAATCGTAGAAACGTGTTCCCCTAACATCAGATGATGCTACAATTCGTCTCGAAATAGATGAAGCAAATCCACCATTTACAAGAACTATCATACCATGAGTATCAAGGTTAGATGCCGCACCTCCAGCATTTGGATGTGACCAAGCTACACCATATAAGTTACCAGTGTTTTCACCACCATTCGGTAAATTGTATGAAGTACCCATTGACCATAATAATTGATATCTAGTAGAAGTATATACACCATAGTTACCATAACCATAGTTAGTTGCTACCGTACCAGAACGAGTATTTAAGAATATACTTCCGTTCATTCTCAAAGTATTAAAAGTAGAGTCTGAAGCAGCGTTTAAGTAATATCCAGTATTATTCGAATCGTAAAAGATTGGTGCTCTTAATGAAGAACCAGCTTGTAATGAGTTATTTACATATACATTATTTCCTCCAAGTGGGTCTGAACCATTGTTAACAGACATTACTTGAGTTGCCATATTGTAATCATTGTAGAAACGCATCCCTTGATAAGATGAATTTGCTCCAAATTTAATACCAGTATGGAATGCAATTCTTAAATCAGGATATGGATAACTCCATCCACCACCTTCTCTAAAGATTGCGTAAGCTTGTGATGCACCACTGTCCCAATATATACCAAATCCATCATCCGATGATGCACCACCATCATTTCTAAACGTTTTAGCTCTTAAAACATTGAAGTTTGATGTAGATTCCGGATCTGAATAATATCCAGTATTACTACGAGAGTAAAATATATTAGCTCTTAAATCGTTAAATATAGAAGTTGAACCAGGTCTAGCATAATATGATGTATTATCTTTATCATACATTATATCAACTCTAATATCATTCAAAATAGATGTAGATGCCGGGTTTAAGTAGTATCCAGTATTATTTGAATCGTAGAAAATTGGTGCTCTTGATGATGACCTTGCATATACGTTACCAGCTTGATTTACATACCATTGACGAGTACCTTGTCCTCCAGCAGAACCAGCAGAACCTGTGGTTGTCCATGCTTCTACATGTCCTGAATTTACATCGAATCTCGTATATGCACCATATGGGTTACTATTACTTTGTCTACCATAATATTGTCCACTAAAGTTAACATTACCACCAATACCAGAGTTATCATAAGTAATACCAGGTTCAGATGCCCAAAGTGTTAAATGTGAATCGTATATAGGATTTCCTTGATTATAAAATAATTGTAATCGAGTATCACCATGCCCAGCTTCTATTCTAAGATTTTTTAATCTAGAAGTTGATGCAGGGTCTACATAATACCCAGTATCATTATAATCTCTGAATAATGTTCCTCTAACTTCATTACTAAATACTGCTCTACTTGATATTGCTGCTCTAAACGTACCATTATTGATTATTACTAAACCATGATCATTCAAGTTGTTTGCTCCACCCAATCCACCAGCGTTTGGATGTGACCAATATAACCCGTAAGCGTTATTAGTAGCTGCTCCATTATCCGATATCGAATATTGGTCATCCATATTAAATATGGTTTGTAATCTAGTAGATGTATATGTTCCAGTTACACCTAAACCATAATCCATAAATCTAAGAGTACCACCACCAGTAATTTGGATAGTGTTCATATTAGATGTAGAGGCAGGGTTTGTATAGTAACCAGTACTATCACGATCATAATATGTACTTCCATATATAGTATGACCACTAGTCGAACCACTATTTCTACCATAAACTACTGGTGTTAACCACCCAGAGTAATTATCATTGTTCCATTGTGTTTTGTATGCTAAATCACCAGTATGCGCAGAATACAATTGGAAAGAATGGTTAGCGGTTCTCGTACTTATTACAGACCCATATGTATAAACTGAACTACCCGGTGAATTTGAATAATTCTGAATAGCGTTATACTGAGTAACTGTAAATTGTCCGTTTACGTTTGTTAAATTCTGCCAATTACTTTGATTATTAGTTGAGTTTACAGTACCAACATAATAATTATCATTTCGTGCGTTTATTTGTAATCTATTTAATCTAGTAAATGAGTTAGGGTCAGTATAATAACCAGTATCATTTGAATCATAGAAAACAGGTGCTCTTACACTATAAGCAGCTTGTGCAAAATTTGAACTTTTACCAATTGCAAATATTTCAGTACCTAAATCTTCAGTATCATAGAATCGAATTCCACCATAACCAGGTTGTGCACCCATACGGATACCAGTATGCCATCTTAAATCTAATTTTGTGTAATTACCACCATAATTATTTAAGTTTGTACCAATATAGTAATTACTATTTGCATCTGAATTTCCACCACCGAAGTGTAATCTCGTAGTACCAACTTGATTGTATGCATTGTAATCAAATCTACCACCAATTACAGTTCTACCAATAATTTCTAATTGGCTTAATCTAGAAGTACTATCAGCGTGTATGTAATACCCAGTATTATTTCTATCATAGTATATGTTACTTCTTAAATCATTTAAATATGAAGTAGATGCAGGGTCTAAGTAATAAGCTGTGTTACCTTTATCGTAGAAACGATTTGCGTATAAATCACCACTATAACTGCTTGCATTATTAGAGGTAAGAACTAAAGATGCCGGTCTTGAAGTAGATTGTCCACCAGGAATACTACCAAAGTTTACTACCCAACCATTCCCCCAGTTAGTAGAATATCCACTATGACCAGTTTGTAAATCCGTAATATTGACTTGTGGGTAACTCCAAGTTTGAGATGCTTCACCAATTGTCACCCAGTTTCTACTACCATCATCACCCCAACGAACAACTTGCGCAGTCTTACCTGAATCAGTTAACTGAGTAGCGAATACATTATACATTTGGCCATTTGAATAGTTATATCCACCAATCTCCCAACTACTACTTTTACCAGTACTATATTCGTAGAGTACAACTCTAAATCGGTGCATCGTATTAGACCTTCTTCTATTTGTAGGAAAATATATTCTAATTGCGCCCGTTGTTGTACCTGCATTACCCGTAGATGAACCACCAGATGGAGAAGTAAATCTTCTTTCTTGCTCATCATATAAGTTATTAATTCTAACAAAATTAGTACGAGAAGTACTTGCTGCATCTAAATAATAGTTTGTATTATTTCTATCATATATTATGTTTGGTCTTAAATCATTTAAATATGAAGTAGAACCTGGTCTAACATAATATGATGTGTTATCTTTATCGTAGAATATATCTGCTCTTAAATCATTAAAGATAGATGTAGATGCCATATTTGCATAATAACCTGTGTTATTTGCATCATATAATATAGGAGTTCGGATATCCGTATTTACATACAGCTGGCCATTAACCCTTAACTTATAACCACCATCACCATCAGAACCTACATATAAGTTTCCATTTGAACTCCATCTACTATGAACTGAGTTTCCTCCATTACCAAATCGGATATTACTACCATCATAATAGTTTATATAAGTACCCATTCCGGAACCAGCATCGATATGTAAGTTACCATTAGTAGTTACTACTGATGCATATGAAGCGTTGTTTGTAAACTCTCTACCATTACCACCAATTTGAATATAATCACCCCAAGTAGTATTAGGACCAATTACCACTTTTCCTCTAAATCTTGCAGATTGTGAAGTTGAGTTAGGGTCTACATAATAACCAGTATCATTATAATCGTAGAATATAGTTGCCCTTACATCACCAAAGTTTGTAGCAGAACCACCACCACCATTGATACCACCATACAACCAGTTGTAACCAGCTGAGTAGATACCAGATGGATGCCAAGATGCCGAACCAGTTCCCCCCACATTACCATTACCTTGATATGAATATGTGTTTAGAACGTTGAACTTTGATGTACTTGCTGGATTTAGATAAAACCCAGTATCATTTAAATCATAGAAAATTGGTGCTCTTTTGGAACCTTGGGAGAATGAATTACCACTACTATCGAAATAAGTTCTATTTGAACCACCACCACCTGGTCTTAGTTCTAAGATACCACCATTGTATGATGCAATATCCCAAGAAACTGCCCCATTATCTTGCAATCTTATATAAGACCAATTATTATTAGAATCTAAATCTATTCTAGCATATGATGAACTATCAACTCTAAATCCATCTGCTCTAGTGGTTCTTATTTGACCTAATGCTTGGAGAGATATTCCAGTTGTATTAGGGTCTATATAAGTTCCAGTATTATTTCTATCGTAGAATATTGGTGCTCTCATATCACCACCAGTTTCTATTCTTTTATCAAAATAATTTGATGGTCTATCGGTATAGTAATATGTGTAAGATGTATTTAATGCACCAATCTTAGTCCATCCGGAAGAATTCCGAATCATTATTTGTTTGTTTGCATCACCTTCAATAGATGGATATCTTTGGTCAGTTAAGTTATGAACATATGTAGAATTACCATCACCTGTACCATGAAATCTTAATTTACTAACACTTTGTTCTGATTTGTAAAGTTTTAATCCACAATAATGAGTTACACCCACATTTGATGAATAGTTAAAAAGAAGTACAACTTTTCCATATTGAGCATCAGCTTTAAAACCTGAACCTTTGATTCGACCGGATACTTTATACCAACCATTTGTGTTAGTGTTAGTATCAAATTGAGTTCCACCAGAACCCCAATATCTTTGTGAGTTACCATATGATGATTTATTTCTATCATACATTTCCCAGCCCATATATAATCGTTGGTTAGTATCACCACCATCAATTACTTTAATCCAAACTTCAAAAGTATATTCAGATTCTTTATCAATCTTAATAAATCGTGCATCATTAAATCCTAAATAACCAGTAACTTTAAAAGCTCCTTCAGCTGGTGCTGTGTTATCATCTATTTTTTCTATTTTAGATGATGTGTTACCAAGTTGTTTTCTTACTTCTGCAGAATTCATTCGGTCCGTAATATTATAAAACGAACCATTTTCAATATTGGCAGTGTAATCTGGTAAATTTCCACCAGTAATTACATCGTACCCATCAACAGTCATAGAACCAACAGTCATAGAACCAACAGTCAATCCGTTTAAATTTGAAGTACCATTTGGATTTAAGTAATATCCAGTATTATCAGAATCATAGAAAATTGGTGCTCTTGATGAACCTGGAGATAAAGTATATGAAGTATAAACTTGGAACTCAACATTGTTGTTAGTTCTTAGTTCTAATGGATTATTACCAGTTTGTGTTCTTAGTGCCCAACTTCCATCATTATCTAATAAACCAAATCCACTACTATCAGCGTATATATACCCTTTTCTAGTACCACCACCATTATAGAACTTAATACCACCAGCATTAGAATCACCATACTTAAAGTTTAAGTATGAATCATTACCTTCATCGTAGAATCTAACATTATCTTGGAAGTGTAACTGAGTTACATAATCAATAGAGTTATTGTTCATATCAATAGAACCACCCATATTAATTCGATATCCACCAGTTGTGTTTGCTGCGGTACCTACGCCTAAATAAGTTAATTGTGCTTGATTAATTCTAGAAACTCCAGCGAAGTTTCCGAAATAATTTGTATCATTTGTATCATAGAATATAGGTGCTCTAAAATCTGAATTGTGTGAAGCGTAATCAGTATTAACTACAAAAGCCTCATTTCCACCAAATTTTAATGCAAATGTATTAAACCTATTTGCGGTTGATGTACCAATCATTCCGATTTGTAACTTCTTATTAGGTCCATCATACTCTATTGCAGGTCCACCATATCCATACTGATGAAATTGTATTTGAGGTTTTCTTGAATTCGCTCCTCCGTTTCCAGATTGAATCTGAATTGCAGAAGATGCTACTATTGATGGTTTGTGCCATCCCGCACCAGAATCACCAGCCCAATTAGGTTGACCATCATTATAGTATGATGAATAATCATTTCCATAATAATCATACTCATCCGTATTACCACCTTTAGCAACCAATGTACCATCGATAGCTAATAGAGAAGCTGCTCTACTATTACCACTATGCCATTTACCTAATCTCCATCCACCGGTTCCAGCTCCACTAGTATCAACTGCGAATGTGATACCTCTATCATTAGATGAAGTACCTTGCATTGTAGAAATTAGTAAATCATGTGCGTTTGAGGCATCTGCTGCTAAACCAGAAGCTTGGGATTTTGAATTAGCGGTTCCAGTAAACCAAGTACCATTTCCAGCTCCAAACCAAAATTGATTGTGGCCGTTCATATGTAGATTAGTCGCGTTACCAAACCCAATTGCATCCCATCCACTTGATGCAGAAAAATCGGTTCGTTTAGATATAACATCTAAATTATTAATTCTAGATGTACTTGCTGGGTTTACATAGTATGCGGTATTATCTCTATCTCTAAATGTACCTGCATCAAGATTTCCAGCAAAGTTTCCAAGTTGAGCGTAAACGTTAGACCATCGTTGAGCTGATGTTCCTAAAAGTCTATTGTTATTTGCATAAGGTCGTATATTTGCATCAAAAACAGTTTGGCGATTAAAGTAATAATCTCTATTTCCTTGAAAGTGAATCCAACCAGTATTCATTGAACCTATATCAATGTATCCAGTATTTGTTTCTATTCTTAATGCGTTACCACCACCTTCTACAAGCCTAGTATTTGTATTGTTAAGATATACACTACCTTGTACCTGAATTCCACTATTGTTAACTTCCAATCGTTCACCACCAGCAGTTACAACTCTCCATTGGTCATTCGCATGGAATCCCATATAAGTGTTACTATCACTAGTATGATATATATTATCAGATATGGTTAATCCTAAAAAGGTAGGTCTATCATTAGTTCTTACTGCTTGATTTAAATAAGATGCGAATTGATTCCCATCCCATAAGTCAGCATCCAATCCAGAACCAGCTCCGTCTGAAGTAGAAGTCCATACTTCTCTCCAACCTGGTGAATAACCACTACCTTGGTCATTATATATGAATACTTTTCCAGCAGAACCACCTGAATTTGGTGCGATTGCTAATGTAGTAATGTTTCCTCTTGCTGAATCGGATGAATTATCAGTCCAAGTTATCCAAGAAGAACCAGCAGTTTCAGTAAACCTACCAGCATCAGTTAAATTGTAATTCCCAGCATAACTCCAAGAAGTTTTAAATACTGAACTATATGAGTCAAATGCCCCATCACTTTCCATTTCGGAAATTACTTGAGCAGTTGTTATATTTGGATTTGAACCATTGGTAAATGCTCTAGTCCCTAATGAACGAATATCATTATATGGAGTTGCATCTATTTCTAATGCCGTTATACCAGATATAGTTCCATTTATAATTAAGTTGTTTATATTTGTCGTTCCATCTGGGTCTACGTAATATGTTGATTGTCCTGCTGAATAAAATCTAGTTGCGTAATTATTTCGTGTAGTTATAGTATCACCATCACCTCTAATCAAAAAGTTAGTTGTACCACCTAATCCACCATCTTTAAATGAAATATCTTCACCACCAGATGTTGCTATGATTAAATGATTATCATTCGTATCAGTTGCTTGAATCATCCCTCTTTGGTTACCAGCAGCTGTGTATAAATATATTGCTGTACCAGAGTTCATTCTTAACTGATTGTTGATATCAACTCTATATAAGTTTGATGTTGCGTTAGGGTTTACGTAATAATTAGTATTATCAGAATCGTAGAATATTGGTGTTCTAACATCTGAAGTATGATAGAAATAATCACTATTCATACTAGCTACAACATTTCTACCATAGTTATGGAAATCTAATTGGCCTCCACTTGCCCCAGCAGTTGTTTTTCTACCAGTAATACCAGCATATTCTCTTAATGTACCACCACTATCTTTTAATTCAAAGAATAGAGATGCACCAGCGTTAGTATCACCATTTGTATGATTTGTTCTTTGTAAATTCAATACACCAAATGTTGAACCATCTGCAAATGAAGTTCCACCCTTTCTCATTGCAAATGCAACTGGAGTAGAATTACTATAATGGTGGAATAATGCCGTTGATGTTGTTCCGAATCTTAATGGTTCAGAACTTTGTAATTGTAATGCACTTTGATTTGATGTTGATGCTGGGTTTGTGTAATATCCAGTATCATTTCTATCATATAAACTATCAGCATCTAACCTACCTAAACTAAATCTTGCAAATGAAGATGATGAACCAGCATTCCAAATCCAATGAGTTGGTGTTCCACCAAGTGCTGCACGATAGTTAATATACATTGATGTTGAACCACCAAATGTCATTTCGTTACCACCTGATTTAAATGATAGGTAGTTAGAAATCGTATCTATATAATTATTTGTATTATCTATATTAACTCTTGCGAATCTAGGTGAATCAGTTGTACGAACATTTTGGTTCATTACGTAAGCGTATGGTGAGTTTGAACTATCCAATACATCTACATAAGATGAGTAAGCAGTTGCAGAACCCCAAGTTTGTTGCCAAATTCTCATTCCAATACCACTCTTCTTAAACATCACTAAGTTATCCGAACCACCAGATGAATCGGTGTACGAACGTAAGTGTAAGAAATCAGCGTATGGGGCTGAGTTACTATTTCCCCAAGATGTGAAACCAAATTTTAATCTACCAGCAGAAAGTTCTGATGGTGAAATTATTCTATTATCTTCCCTAACTAATCTATTTGCATCATTAGCAGTACCACTTATATTTCCATCAATGGTACCAGTTACAGTTAAATCACCACTTAGAGTTACAGTAGAACCATCATCACTCATTATAGAGTCATCTAAATCAGTTCCATCGAATTTAACAATTCTATTAGTTACTATGTTAGTTGGTCTAAAACTCGTAGCTGATACATACCCTTTGAAAAATGCGTTTCCACTATCGTTTATGGTAAGCATTGAGTTCGTTGCGTATTCAGCTTGTCCACCAGTTAAATCGTATCCAATTTGGTAATTTGTGAATCCACCACTATATCGTAAACCAGCAAACCATTCTCTACCACTATAAGATACATCAGTAAACATAGTACCAATTGCTCTACCTTCATAACCACTCATATTAATCATAGCGGTTGCTGCAGGAGAACCAGCAGTATTTGTTGCTATAATGTTTAGTGATGTTCCAGTGTTACCACTATCACCAATTGTTAAATTATCAAATGTAGGTGAATCAGTTGAACGAACGTTTTGGTTCATATTGTAAACCTCAGTAAGTCCTTGTCCAGTATTTATACGATTACCATATATATCTCCGTTTGCTTGAAAGCTTGAATCTGAATACCATCTATCTGATGATTCTTTCCAATAAAATGATTTTGTTGCTGATGTACCTCTTAATACTTCAATACCTGCATTCTCCGATGGAGTACCAGTTGTAAAGTTTGAATTAAGAGTTATAATATTATCTGCCAATTGAATTATTTCAGTATTGACAGTTGTTTGTGTACCAGTAACATTTAAGTTACCAGATAAGTTTAATGTTGTTCCATCAAAAGTAAGATTACTCTCAACGTTTGCCCCAGCACCATCATAGGTAAGTAAACCATTGTTAGTAGTACCAGTTAATGCTAATGCTCCGGATGTACCTCCAGTACCAGCAGTTCCATTTGTACCAGATGTACCTCCAGTTCCAGCAGTTCCGTTTGTTCCACCAGTTCCAGCAGTTCCAGCAGTTCCATTTGTACCAGATGTACCTCCAGTTCCAGCAGTTCCATTTGTACCACCAGTTCCAGCAGTTCCAGCGGTTCCGTTTGTTCCCGAAGTTCCACCAGTTCCAGCAGTTCCATTTGTACCACCAGTTCCAGCAGTTCCATTTGTACCACCAGTTCCAGCAGTTCCGTTAGTTCCTGAAGTTCCAGATGTTCCACTTGTCCCAGATGTTCCATCAACACCGCTTGTTCCAGAAGAACCAGAAGTTCCAGAAGTTCCAGAAGTTCCAGCAGTACCTGCCGTTCCACCAGAACCAGCCGTTGCGTTAGTTCCAGATGTTCCAGAAGTACCGCTTGTTCCAGATGTCCCAGAAGTTCCACTTGTCCCAGATGTTCCACTTGTCCCAGATGTACCAGTAGCTCCACCAGTTCCAGTAGCTCCATCCAATCCAGATGAACCAGATGTACCAGAAGTTCCTGATGTTCCAGAAGTTCCAGAAGTTCCCCCACTACCACCAGTTCCAGCAGTTCCGTTTGTTCCACTTGTCCCAGATGTTCCACTTGTCCCAGATGTCCCAGATGTTCCACCAGTACCAGATATTCCAGAAGTACCAGAAGTTCCTGATGTTCCAGAAGTTCCAGAAGTACCAGAAGTACCACCACTACCACCAGTTCCAGCAGTTCCACCACTACCACTTGTACCAGAAGAACCAAATCCAGATGAACCAGATGTTCCTCCACTACCAGCAGTTCCCTTTGTACCAGAAGAACCAGATGTACCAGAAGTTCCAGATGTTCCAGAAGTACCAGAAGTACCCCCACTTCCATCAGTACCATCTTCACCAGAAGAACCAGATGTACCACTTGTACCACTACTTCCAGAAGTACCAGAAGTACCACCAGAACCAGATGTTCCAGATGTACCAGACGTTCCTGATGTACCTCCAGAACCAGATGTACCAGCGGTACCAGTTGTTCCAGAAGTACCAGAAGTACCAGAAGTACCAGAAGTACCACCACTTCCATCAGTACCATCTTCACCAGATGTTCCAGAAGAACCAGAAGTACCAGATGTTCCAGATGTACCAGAAGTACCAGAAGTACCAGATGTTCCAGATGTACCAGAAGAACCAGCCGTTCCAGCTGCCTCTAACCATTCGGTACCTGTATATCGATATATGTTAGTATCAGTATCGTTGTAATATATTTCACCAACTCTACCAGATTCAGGATCAGATGAATATGTTGGTATTTGTATTGTATCTTTTATTCTAACCGAACCAGTAAACTCTTGAACAGCTGAAGAATCATCTCCAAATTTGTTTGAACCAGTTGCGTAAATTATTGATGATGAAATGTAAGTTGCCTTTAACTCAGTTGTTGTAATTATTCCCTCAACATTTAAGTTTTGAATTGTTGCGGTACCTTCTACATCTAAATCTCCAGCTATATTAGCAGAACCAGACACACCCAAATACTTTTGAGTTACAATTCCTACATTGGTAACTAAACCTTCATTAGGAGAGATTATAGCTGTTGCGGAACCAGATTGTAATCTATTAATATCACCAACCGAATCAGCTGATATATTAAACAACCTACTACCATCACCTTCTACAAAAGATGCTGAAAGTGTGTTTGTTACTAATACTGAACCAGTTATATCAGTATCAACATTTATTGAAAGTTTATCATCAGTTATAGTTGCGTTAGAATCACCTTCAGCAATTCTATTGATATCACCAACCAATGCTGATGTAGGTATATTGGTTATAGAATTTCCGTCACCTTCAAAAGACCCACTAAATGAGCCACTAAATTCAGTACCACTAATAATTGTACCATCTATCGTACCTACAACGATACCATCTGCAGTAAGTGTGGATGTAACCACCTCACTTCCACTAAATACCGAACCAGTATATGAAACGGCAGAAATACCTTTATCAACTGATAATTCGGTGTTAATAATAACCGAATCAGTTGATACTGTTATCTGCTCTACCCCATTTACATCTAAAGATAGTAAACTTTGACTGATTTGATTTAATCCGTTTGGATTCTTACCTGTGTATTTCATTAACCGTTATCTTTATGTAATTTCTAATACTGATACTACAACATCTACTGATGAATTCACAGAAGATGTTACAGTAATAGAATCATTTGCTTCTAATACTACTTTTTGCTCTCCACCAACTAAAATAGTTGATGAACCTTGTGGAAGTGTTGCCCCCTTTACTAAATATTTTGTCACTCCGGCTGAATTATCAGTTATCTCAACATCAACTTCGATGTTTTGTGATACAATATTAGCCACATTTACACCAATCACAGTTGCAGATGTTGCCGATGGACATGCGTAAACTGATAACCCACTGGTTCCAGCAGGTCCTACTATACTATTTTTAAATGTATTTGCCATATTTTATATTTTATCCTAATGCTATTGCGAATGCGATTGCTGAATCTAACACACTTACCCCATCCACATTATATGAACCTCCTTGAAGTTCGATTGAACCAGAAAGAGCAATTGAACCGCTTGATACTAATACAAATTCAGTAGTATCATCTTTCTCATATCCCAATTGAATGGAATCCTTTACACTTAGGTTAGTAAATTCAGCAGTATCTACTGATATATCACCCTTAAAACTTCCAGTAAAGGAACCAGTAAATGAACCACTCAAATCAGCGTAGGCCGATGGTGCTTGGTTAATTGAACCCGAAAAACTTGGTGAGTCTATTCTCATATTACTTTAAATCTATTCTATTTAGATATAAATATAAAGTATTTATCTTTTACCTTCTAAGGTCGAGCAGGCCAGCTTAAAGAAAATGGATTATCGTCTGATGTTATATCTCTTAATGATTGTCTATAAGTTTGCCAATCAGTTAATGAAGAGCCTGTTATGGGTGAGTCTTGGAATTGAGTCCAATCCGATTGTGTAAGTAAAGTATCTCTTAAATCTCTAACTTCACCCCATTTTTCTTCAACTTTTGTTGAAATTTCCTCATCTGAAGCGTTTGTTTCGTTCCAAACTTGGATATACACCGAACCAGATAGTATCGGAGTATCCTCTTCGTAGTTTTTTGTATAATCACTACCACAATCTATTGAAGTGACTGGATATACGTTAAAATCTTCCAAAGAATCATTGGTAAGTGATGCAGGGAAGCTTATATTACTATTTTCAGCTTTTAAATCACTAATTGTATATGGATATATTATATTTTCGTTGTCTATCTTTAAATACATAATTATTTCCAATTTATAGGTATTGCATTGTAATTCGTTACCCCAGTACAATTGTTAAATGCGTTTACACCTAAAGGTTCAGGGTTTCTACTCCATAATGCTTCAACAGTTCCCCAATTTGAGGAACCATTATTAGTCGATGACATATTAAATATATTCAAAAAGATACTAACATTTGTATTATACTGAAATGTTGGTATATTTGTTAATGCTCTATTGTTTCTGAATGTTGATGAAAAGTTAATTACAGTTGTATTATATCTAAACAACTCATTTGGTACACTTATTAAAGATGTACATGCATTGAATGTAGATGCAAATGAAGATACACCCGTATTATTATCAAATAAATTGTTAGGAACTGATGTTATCTTTGTAAATGAGAAAGTATCCACAAATTCATATGCAGATGTTGAAAAAGCAAATAAACCAGATGGTATCGATGTTATACTTGTACCTCTAAATGTATTGTTCCATTGAGTTACCCTACTTAATCCATTCGTTGCAGATGGTATTGATGTTATGTTTACACATCCGTAGAAATTTAAACTACGAAGTCCAACATTACCCCATTCCAATATTGCACTATATAATAATTTATAGGTATCGTTATCTACTCTAAATCCAGGTAATGAACCGATGATTGAAACTGTATAAGTTCCACCAGATGTATATGTATGAAAGCGATTTGCATCATTTACATCTGTTACAGTACTTTCAGAACTATCACCCCAATCTACTATAATGTTAGGTTGAGTACCAGCTACTGAGAATAATGGTAATCCATAGGTTTGACCAGCGGATACTGTTAGTTGAAATTTAAATGGTTCCACTTCTCCTCCTCCTGATGATGCTATTAATCTCCTTGCTATACTCATAATTCATAACTATTACCCTTTTAACTTAAATTTACTGCCGTTAGGAATCCGTAATAACTTACCCCTCCATCATAAGTATAGAATACCAAGATATCCGTTCCACTAGCAGTTAATGCCGGTGCAATTCCACCTGCCCATAATGTACCAGTTGGCCACGTTATCGCCTGTGAACCACCATTGTTTAATACCAATGTAAATCCAAATGCTTTTGGAGCCGTTGGTGAGTTTGTGAATGCTATTGTAGAAGTTGCGTTTACAGTATATTCAAAATTATTTGCTGATGTTAAATCAATTGATGTACTACCACCAGTTCCCAATGTTGAATAAAGTTCAACAAAGTTTTTAGTATAGATTGATGTAGAACCACTAACTTCACCACTTGCTATTAAGTTAACTCCAGATACATTACCAGTTGCAGTAAGGTTACCAGTTAAACTCAATTCAGAACCATCGTAAACTAAATCAGTATCAACGTATTGATATGTATTTGTATTATCCCAGCGAACTACACCATCATCAGTAATACCATTTAAAAATATTGATTCACCAGAAGAACCACTACTACCAGAAGTACCAGAAGAACCAGAAGAACCTGAAGTTCCACTTACACCTGATGAACCAGATGAACCGAATAATGTTCCATCTAATCCAGATGTACCACTACTACCATTAGAACCACCAGCTGAAGTACCCGATGAACCACTATCACCACTAGTACCAGACGAACCAGACGAACCAAATAAAGTTCCATCTAATCCAGATGTTCCAGTAGCCCCAGATGTTCCATTTGAACCTTCTGCTGATGTACCAGAAGAACCACTACTTCCAGATGTTCCGTTTGCTCCAGAAGAACCACTGCTTCCAAACATTGTACCATCAACACCACTTGTTCCAGAGGCCCCAGATGTTCCATTTGAACCTTCTGCTGATGTACCATTTGAACCATTAACACCAGTTGAACCAGATGTTCCGTTTACTCCAGAAGAACCACTACTTCCAAACATTGTACCATCCAATCCAGATGAACCAGACGTACCAGAACTTCCCAATCCAGAAGTTCCAGAAGAACCACTTTCACCAGATGTTCCAGAAGAACCACTACTACCAAATAATGTACCATCCTGTCCAGAAGAACCAGAAGTACCAGATGTTCCCTCTCCAGAAGTTCCAGAAGAACCACTACTACCAGATGTTCCAGTTGCTCCAGAAGAACCACTACTACCGAATAATGTTCCATCTTGCCCAGATGTACCAGAAGAACCACTACTACCCAATCCAGACGTTCCAGAAGAACCACTACTTCCACTCGTTCCAGAAGAACCGGATGAACCAAAGAATGTTCCATCTTGTCCAGATGAACCAGACGAACCAGATGTACCCTCTCCAGAAGTTCCACTACTACCAGAAGAACCAGATGTACCAGACGAACCTGATGAACCAAAGAATGTTCCATCAACTCCAGAAGTACCAGAAGAACCATCGGTTCCTAATCCAGATGTACCAGATGAACCAGATATTCCAGCAGTTCCAGAAGAACCACTACTACCGAATAATGTTCCATCTTGTCCAGATGTTCCACTAACACCAGATGTTCCATTACTCCCTAATCCAGATGTTCCAGAAGAACCAGATGAACCAGATGTCCCAGATGAACCACTACTTCCAAACATTGTACCATCTTGCCCAGATGTTCCAGATGTTCCAGAAGAACCACTACTACCACCAGTACCAGTAGAACCAGAAGAACCCGATGTACCACTTATACCAGAAGAACCACTACTACCAAAGAATGTTCCATCTTGTCCAGATGTACCACTTATACCAGATGTACCATTACTACCTAAACCAGACGTACCAGATGAACCACTACTCCCACTTGTTCCAGACGAACCTGATGAACCAAAGAATGTTCCATCTTGTCCAGATGAACCAGAAGTTCCAGATGAACCAGAAGAACCAGAAGTTCCAGAAGAACCACTACTACCAGATGTACCAGAAGTTCCACTACTTCCAAATAAAGTTCCATCAGCTCCAGATGAACCAGAAGTTCCAGAAGAACCACTCTCCCCACTCGTACCAGTAGAACCAGATGTACCAGTTGCGCCTGAAGTACCACTACTTCCAAAGAATGTTCCATCCTGTCCGCTTGAACCAGAAGTTCCAGAAGTACCTGATGAACCAGATGAACCATCCGTACCCAATCCAGAAGAACCAGATGTTCCAGATGAACCTGATGAACCAAAGAAGGTTCCATCAACTCCAGAAGAACCAGATGTACCACTACTACCAGAAGAACCAGATGTACCAGAAGAACCAGAAGAACCAGATGTACCAGAAGTTCCAGATGAACCAAAGAAGGTTCCATCAACTCCAGAAGAACCAGACGAACCAGATGTACCACTACTACCAGCTGAACCAGTACTTCCAGAAGAACCAGATGTACCAGATGTACCACTACTTCCGAATAACGTTCCATCTTGTCCAGACGAACCTGATGTTCCACTTGTCCCAGAAGAACCACTACTTCCACTCGTTCCAGAAGAACCACTACTTCCACTCGTTCCAGAAGAACCAGATGAACCACTACTACCGCTTGTTCCAGAAGTACCATCAGTACCAGTTGAACCAGAAGTTCCAGATGAACCAGAAGAACCCGAAGTACCAGATGTACCAGTTGAACCACTACTACCACTACTACCGCTTGTTCCAGAAGTACCATCAGTACCAGTTGAACCACTACTACCGCTTGTTCCAGAAGTACCATTTGAACCTGAAGTTCCAGATGAACCACTACTACCAGAAGAACCAGATGTACCAGATGTACCAGAAGAACCAGAAGAACCAGATGTACCAGATGTTCCATTTGAACCAGAAGTACCAGATGTTCCAGAAGAACCACTACTTCCAGATGTACCACTACTTCCAGAAGTTCCACTTGTCCCAGAAGAACCAGAAGTTCCAGATGAACCAGCTTCACCAGAAGTACCACTACTTCCACTTGTCCCAGAAGTACCACTACTTCCACTCGTTCCACTACTTCCACTCGTTCCACTTGTCCCAGATGTACCAGATGAACCAGCATCTCCACTTGTCCCAGATGTACCAGAAGTTCCACTTGAACCTGATGTACCAGATGTACCACTCAATCCACTACTTCCAGAAGAACCAGACGAACCAGATGTACCATCCGTACCACTTAAACCACTACTACCAGAAGTTCCGCTTGAACCTGATGAACCAGAAGAACCAGAAGAACCCGATGTTCCCCCACTACCAGACGAACCAGAAGAACCAGCTGAACCAGTACTTCCAGAAGAACCACTTGTCCCAGATGAGCCACTACTTCCAGATGAACCAGATGAACCACTACTACCAGATGTACCACTACTCCCAGATGAACCAGAAGAACCAGATGTCCCAGAAGAACCACTACTACCAGATGTACCACTACTTCCTGATGAACCAGATGTACCAGATGTACCAGACGAACCGGCTGTTCCACTACTTCCACTACTTCCACTACTTCCACTTGTACCGGTTGTACCACTACTTCCACTCGTTCCAGATGAACCAGAAGTTCCAGATGAACCAGCCGTTCCAGAAGAACCAGAAGTTCCAGATGAACCAGATGTTCCAGAAGAGCCACTTGTCCCAGATGAACCACTACTTCCTGATGAACCAGATGTACCAGATGTACCATGTTTGTTTACAATACTAAGTGTTCCAATCATTGAAGAATGATTAACACATTGATAAACTATACTATTTGGAGCATCCTCAGGAACTCTATATTTTATTAATACATCAGTACCATACTTTCCTATATTAGTATCATTATTATCAGTACCATCAACTACATCAGTAACACCAGTTTCCAATCGTATAGCAAATGGATGTGAAGAACTAACACCACTTACATCAAAGTAATAAAGTTCACCTCGTACTAATGTTAATGTTGGGAATGTACCAGCGTAGCCATCGAATTCATAATCAAATCCATTGTTGGTTACTGAATATAATCTACCACCCTCTCTACCAGTTGTACCAGAAGAACCAGATGAACCAGATGAACCAGATGTACCACTACTACCAGCTGAACCAGTACTTCCAGAAGAACCACTTGTCCCAGAAGAACCACTACTTCCACTACTTCCGCTTGAACCAGACGAACCTGATGTTCCTCCACTACCAGAAGAACCAGAAGAACCAGAAGAACCAGAAGAACCAGCTGAACCAGTTGTTCCAGATGAACCACTACTTCCACTACTTCCACTACTACCAGACGAACCTGATGTTCCAGATGAACCAGATGTACCAGATGTACCACTTGTCCCAGATGTACCACTACTTCCAGAAGTTCCGCTACTTCCACTACTTCCGCTTGAACCACTACTACCAGAAGAACCAGAAGTACCACTACTTCCACTTGTCCCAGATGTACCACTACTTCCAGAAGTTCCACTTGTCCCAGATGAACCACTAGTCCCAGATGAACCAGAAGTTCCATTGGAACCTGAAGTTCCAGAAGAACCAGATGTTCCAGAAGAACCAGAAGAACCAGATGTACCGCTTGTTCCAGAAGAACCAGATGAACCATCAGCACCTTGCGCTGCTTCTATATCTCTTTTTTCTAATCTACCAGTTGTTTCGTTATATGTTACTACGAAATCAGATGAACCACTTTCTAAGTTTTGTATAAACGTACTACCTGTGATTATTAAACTACCACTTATATCTAAACTACCAGTTAGTTCAGCATATCCCTCAAATGGGAATCCAGCTCCACTACCACCAGCGTTTAAAGCAAATTCTGCAATTGAGGAAAAAGATGATGAGTAAACATACATCGATGCCGTTTGTGCCGAAGTTAAATCTCCACCCCCACCAGCTTCTCCAGCATTTAATGCGTAAGAAGCAGTTAATGCGTAATGTGAGTATGATGCGGTTGCAACACTCATAGAAGCAGTTATATCACTACTAATATCACCAGATGAATCAGATGAAGCTGCGTTTAATGCATATGATGCGGTAAGAGCGAACGATGAACTCAACACCGTCATAGATGCGGTTTGTTCGTTTAATACAAAGTTTTCTAAATTATTAAGTAAAGCAATAGATGCTGAATCTAATCCAGCAACATTTGTTGCAGTATCCGCAATAAGTGCTGAACTTGCTCTAGATGCCGATGGTACAATTCCAATTACATTATCTCCACTAACTGCTCCACTTATTTTAGAACCTCCACTACCAACAACAACGTGTCCACTTGTCAATCCACTAAAGGTTACTTTAATAGAGTTACTATTAAGAGGTTCAATAGCTTGTGGAATAATCATTCCATTTGAACCAGTTTCGTAAACCTGTACTATTGGATATTCAACATCAAAGTTGTGTACAATAGTTACCTCAGTTACGTTTGTAAATGGTTCAGCAATTGTTGGTGTTGATTCAGGTACAGGTACATATTTAGAACGAGCATCATCATAAATAAGAATATCCCTATCTACTGCATCACCTTCACCATAGTACCCACCATAAAGTGAACCAGTAATTTGCCCACCATTAATAATTGGTGAGTATATATTTTTTTCTACACTCAATCCTCCACTAATGGATGCTGATGTGTTTATTTGTAATCCTAAGTTTGGTGAAATTTCTGCAGTTGCACTACCACTCTCTAATAAAGAAGTTTCAAATGCTAAGTTAGCGATGTTAATATTACTTAACCCACTACCATCACCAATGAATGTTGAACCACTTGCAGCAATAACATCACTACCAGTTATGAATAACCCACCACTTACACTAAGTGATTGAGATACACTAACTCCTACATTTATTACTAACCCTTTATCAGGTGAAATAATTGCTTCAGCTGAACCACTTTCAATTTTATCTAATTTTAAATCTTGTAATGATTCGGCTGGTATATTAAATAATCCACTACCATCACCATCATATCGAGATGCTGTAATTGGAACATTAACTAATAATCTCTCAGGATCAACTTCAGCGAATCCAGACCCAGAATTAATTAAAGATAATTCTAAATCCTCAAGTGCATCTAATGGAATATTGAATAAACCACCACCATCACCTTCATACAAAGATGCCGATATAGAACTACTAAAGTTTACCGAACCAGTAAATTGTGAACCACTACCTGCATTAACTATGAAGAACTCCCCACTCGCAACCGATGCAGTTGCAGAACCACTAGCTATCTTTGGAGATGCTGCGGCTTGTACATTTGTAATTTGACTACCATCACCTATAAATGCTCTAGCTATTACAGATTCTGATACAAATACTGAACCACTAAATTCTGATTTAACTCCGTTTGTGGAATCTTCAACTATAAATCGGCCATCTTCTTTTACAGATGCAGTAACTGAACCCGTAAAGATACTGGATGCATCAATCGATAAGTTAGCCAAATCAATATTTGTAATACCACTACCATCACCAGTTATAATCCCACCAGCAACAGTAAATGAACCACTTACATCAACCGAGCCTGTAAATGTAGAACCACTATCTAATGATGTTACTACAAATCCCTCATTTGGTTCAACCGATGCGGTTACAGAACCAGATGTTATTTTATTAATTTCTAACGATAAGTTTGCTAATTGTATGTTTGTTAATCCACTACCATCTCCTTGAAATAATGAAGCTGAGATTGAACCACTAATATCAACTGAACCCGTAAATGTAGAACCACTTTCAATAGAAGTTACTACGAATCCAGTATCAGGTGCAACCGAAGCTGTAACACTACCACTTTTTATTTCGGTAGATATAAGTGCGTTAATAGCTTCCTGCGAAAGTGCACTAAGTGGTATATCAAATAAATCCGAACCACTACCACTAAATGTAGAACCACTATTTATTTCAATCCCTCCACTTATAAATAATGAACCAGTAAATTCCGAACCACTAATTACGGATTCAACAATAAATCCTCGTTCTACATCAACCGAGGCAGTTACACTACCAGTTGATATTCTACCAGCTTCAAAAGATAAGATAGCATCAATTGCATCTTGCGCATCGGGTGTAAATGCTGCTAAAGGTATGTTGAATAAATTCTCACCACTACCACTAAATGATGAACCACTATTTATTTCTATTCCACCACTTATAAATAATGAACCTGTAAATGTTGAACCACTATCAATTGAGGTTACTATGAATCCTTTATTAGGTGCTACAGATGCGGTTACTGAACCACTTACAATTTGGAATGCATCTCCAGTTAAATTAGAGAATGGTATATCAAATAAATCTCTACCACTACCACTAAAGAATGAACCACTATATTGTTCAGCGTTTATTATATTTGCAGTTACATCGTTTGTAACTACCAAATCACCAGTTATAGTTAAATCATTACTAATATCAACTGAACCAGTTATTGAAACTGAACCAGTAAATTGTGAACCACTTCCCTCAGATTCTACTGTGAATCCACTTTCAGGTGATACCGATGCGGTTACACTACCACTTGCTATTAAGGTTGCTGCTTCAGTTAATGCAGATTGTGGTATATTAAATAAACCACTACCATCACCACTAATAATTCCATCATCAACGTTAAGTGAACCACTAACGTTTATAGAACCAGTAAATTCTTGTCTATCAGTAACACTATCACCAAATTGATTTGAACCAGAAGAATAAATTACTTCTGAGTTTATGAATGTTACATTTAATTCAGTTGCGTTTATTGCTCCACCAACATATAAATCATTATCAACAGTTAAATCACCTTCAATAGATGATGATGTGTTAACAACAAACCCAAAGTTTGGTGAAATCGATGCCGTTGCCGAACCAGATGTGATTAATGTACTAATTAATGCATCAGGGGTTAATGCTGTTCTTGGTATATCAAATAGTTTAGCACCACTACCACTAAATGAACCAGTTTGTAATTTTATATCTCCAAAGAATGTTGAACCACTTACGATAGATGTTACAATAAATCCATCAGTAGGTTCAACCGATGCGGTTACACTTCCACTAAAAATTAATGAACTATCTAAATCAGATATTGCTGATTTTGGTATATCGAATAAATTCTCACCACTACCACTAAATGATGAACCACTCTCTACTCTAACTTCTCCTAAGAAAGTTGAACCACTTTCGATTGAAGTAACAGTAAAACCAGTAGATGGTCTAGCTGATGCGGATACACTACCACTAAATATTAATGAAGTATCTAAATCAGATATTGCTGATTTTGGTATATTAAATAACTTTTCACCACTACCACTAAAGAATGAACCAGATGATAAGAATACAGAACCACTAAATGTAGAACCACTAACGATTGATGTCACAATGAACCCACCTTGAGGTGTTACAGATGCCGTTATAGAACCAGTAGCAATTTCTGTCGATAAAAGTGCATCTTCAGTAAGTGCTGAACGGGGTATTTCAAATAACCCAGCTCCACTACCACTAAAGAATTTATTAACTCCCGCCGTAATGGTACTAGCATCAACTACCAAAGTATCACTAATTGTTAATACGTTATCCATACTAACCTCACCAATAAATGTTGAACCGCTTTCTACTGAGGTTACAACAAATCCACCTTCAGGTGTTACAGAAGCAGTTATACTACCACTTACAATTTCACTTATTTGTAAAGCTTCTTCAGTAAGTGCCGAACGAGGTATATCAAATAACCCTGCCCCACTACCAGTAAACATAGATGAGGATACGTTACCTGCTATGTTAATTGAATTAGTTACAGTAACTAAACCATCTATATCAACACTACCAACAAATGTAGAACCACTCTCAGCAGATGTTACTACAAATCCTTCATTAGGTGCAACATTAGCAGAAACTGCTCCACTTACTATTTCAGTAATTACTATGTCAGTTAATTCAGCCCCACTACCTTTAAAACTAGATGCCGATACGAAGGTACCAGCAGTTATAGAAGTTGTAGATAAAATTGAACCAGTAAATGTAGAACCATTGATATTGGATGCAACTGTAAACCCACTATCGGGTGTTACTTTAGCAATTACAGCTCCACTAACTAATTGAACTGCTACTATATCAGTTAAATCCCTACCACTACCTATGAATCCAGAAGCACTTACGGATGAATCAATATTTAGTGAACCACTAAATACTGAACCGAATTCAGATGAGTTAACTACAAATCCGAAACCACTATCAACCGATGCGGTAACCGAACCCGATGATATTCGAACCGCATCTTCAGTAAGAGCGGATTGTGGTATATTAAACAACCCAGCACCATCTCCTAAAAATAAGGATGCTGATATTGAATCACTAATATTAACCGAACCAGTGAACTCAGAACCACTTTCAGCGGATTTTACTACGAATCCTTTATTTAAATCAACTGATACCGCTATGGAACCAGTTATTAATCTTTTTGAATCTCCAGCAAAGGTTGATAAAAATGCATCTTGCGTTTCATCAGATAATGCTGAGAATGGTATATCCTCTAAGTTAGCTCCACTACCACTAAATGATGAACCACTTTGTACTCTAACATCTCCAAAGAAAGTTGAACCACTTACTAATGAAGTTACTACAAATCCATCTTCAGGTGTTACAGAAGCGGTTACACTTCCACTAACAATAAATGTTGATAAATCAGCATCTTCAGTAAGTGCTGACCGAGGTATATTGAATAAGTTGGCACCACTACCACTAAATGATGAACCACTTTCTACTCTAACTTCTCCTAAGAAAGTTGAACCACTTTCAACAGAGGTTACTACGAATCCACCTTCAGGTGTTACTGATGCTGTAATTGAACCAGTAACAATTTCAGTTGATAATAATGCATCTTTAGTAAGTGCTGAACGAGGTATATCAAATAACCTTTCACCACTACCACTAAATATCGAACCAGATGATAATTCAACATCACCAAAGAATTTTGAACCACTTTCTAAAGAAGTTACAACAAATCCATCATCAGGTGTTACAGACGCAGTTACACTACCACTTACTAACTCAGTTGATAGAAGTGCATCAGGTGTAAGTGCCGAACGAGGTATATTAAATAAATTTTCACCACTACCACTAAAAGCAGACCCACTTTCCACTCTAACTTCACCAAAAAACGTAGAACCACTTTCTAATGCGGTTACTACAAATCCACTTTCAGGTGTTACAGAAGCAGTTACACTACCACTAGCAATTCTAAATGCATCTCCAGTAAATGCTGAACGAGGTATATCGAATAAATTTGCTCCACTACCACTAAAGGTTGAACCACTTTCCACTCTAACATCCCCGAAGAAAGTTGAACCACTTTCTATTGAAGTTACAACAAACCCATCATCAGGTGTTACAGAAGCAGTTACACTACCACTTGTTATAAATGTTGATAAATCAGCATCTTCAGTTATTGCTGATCTGGGTATGTTAAATAAATTTGCTCCACTACCACTAAATGAACCGCTTTGTAGTTTTATATCTCCGAAGAATGTTGAACCACTTTCGATTGAAGTTACCACAAGTCCCTCGTTTGGTGAAACAGATGCGGTTACGGAACCACTTACTATTACATTGGATAATAAAGCGTCTTGTGTAAGTGCTGAGCGGGGTATATCAAATAAATCTGCCCCACTACCACTAAATGTAGAACCACTTCCTAATGAAACTCCACCACTTACGAAAAGTGATGAACTAAATTCTGCTCTATCAGTACCCTCTAATTTGAATCCAAAGTTAGGGTCAACAGATGCGGTAACAGACCCGCTTGTAATGAATGATGATAATAATGCATCAGGGGTTAATGCTGCTTTTGGTATATCAAATAGATTTGCTCCACTACCACTAAATACACTACCACTTCCAAGTGATATACCACCACTTACAAATAATGAACCAGTGAATTGTGAACCACTTTCTTTTGATATTACAATAAATCCGGTTTCGTTATCTACTGAGGCACTTACTACACCATCTGCTATTCTTGATGATTGCTCTGCGGCTGGTAGGTTGAATAATTGGCTACCATCTCCGATAAAAAGTGAAGATGATACGATTGAAGCGGTTACATTAGTTGTTGAGATATCACCCTCTACGTTTAACGAACCATTCATTCCAACTGAACCAGTAAATTCTTGCAAATCGTCTGGTGTGTTACCAAACTTATTTGAACCAGATGAGAATATAATCGATGATGATACTATTTCTACTAAGATTTCCCTAGCTACTATTCTATCATCTACATATAAATCACCAGTAACTCTAACATCACCATTCACATCCACATCACCATCAAATGATGAAGATACGTTTACTAAGAATCCAGTGTTTGGTGCTATTGATGCGGATGCAGACCCACTTATTAATTGACTTGAAAAAGGTAGATTATTTAATTCGGAACCATCACCTGCAAATGAACCACTAAATGAACCACTAAATTCTTCTAATTGAATTTTAGTGATAAATAAACGATTTCCATCTACATCTGAAGCAATAAGTGCAACCGAGCCACTTGCGATACTCCCACTTAGTGGAATACCTAAATTAGGTTCCGCTTCCTGTAGCGATAAATACTCATATCTATCATCCGATACATCCTGCGGACGAACTACTCTTACCTTACCGCTTAATAATTGACTCATCTATTATTTTTCAACTTAACTATTATTCATTTGCACTTTCCAAAATAGAAAGTACAACTTTTAAATCCTCCGAACCAGAAAATACTAACCCAAAATCCTGCTCTAATACTAATTTTCCGGCCACAACGGGTGATAGTGAATCTCCCTTTGGTATAGGAAAGTTACTAATAAATTCAATTTTTTCTTGTGGTACTCTTGTTGGGTTATATACAGTATCTGCTACTATTGTAAGTAAATCTGTTATTAACGAAATAGAACCACTTTCAGGAACTATACTTTCATCATATGATTGAGTAAATGTAGTTTGATATAATCTAAGTACATCTGCCGAACCAGTTACTGATTCATTTAGTAAAATTTGTTCGGTTAGAGTATTTGCGTAAGTGATAGCATCATATGATGATGTCAATTGAGCATCACCTATGATTAAACTAACTCCGTTTTTATCATAAAATGATAATGCTGCTTTTTTCGTTCTCAATGTACCACCATTTTCGATATCAAACACAATACCATCAAATGCAGTATGTATTCTTTCCTCAAATATGGATGATGTAAATGAAAATGGTATATCTTGTAAATTGTTTTGAAACCCAACGTATGCTGCTGCTTCCTTTTCAATATAAGTTCTATTAATTTCTAATAATGCCGAAGCACTATAAAAACTACCAGTATTTACCACATTTTGTAATTGTGGTTCTGGTATTTTCCGGTTTGAATCTAATTTTACAGTAACCTCTTCCGTATTGGAATTACTATTATTAGTAATCTGAGCAGATAGAACGATAGTTGAAACCCCACTTGGTGTGGAATATACAATATCATCTTCACCGGTCAGAGTTGTTACAATCGATTTAAACGCATTTAGCGGTACAAATACATCTGCCATTTTATTGTCTTTTTCCTATATAAATATTATCTTTTTAATTATTACCCTTCCAATGCAAGAGAGAATGGTGTAACTAATGAAAATAGTGAACGAGAGAATGTTCTACCCTGCAATGTACCAGTTGCCTGATTAATTACAAGTCCCGTACCAATTCTAAAATCCCCAAGTTCATTACCTGAAGTAAAGAACACTCTACCACCAGCTATTTCCGTAATTTCTTTAGTTGGGTCAGGTATACCAGCACCACCCTGATTAGGAGGTAATGCTTTATAAGTTACACCAGCACCAGCGTATGAGAAATCATGTCCAGTTGTAATAATTAATGAACCAAATTCTTCTAAAGGTGAGTTTCTCACAATTCGTTGGAATTGAGTTCGTAAATATCGGTTAACATCTGCAGTTTCATATTGTTGGTTGGTAATTACCTCTGCGGCTGAACCATATACACCAGTGTAATATGATTCTGCAGCTGCAATACTTCTTTCATTTCCACCATAGTATAAATCAGTTGCGATTGCATCTACGATAAACCCAGTATCTCTATAACACTTATCTTCGTTATATTCGAAATTTGGAAATGCCCCATTTGTATATGAAATTGCAATTGATTGTAATTCTTTCTTACTAGCTCTTAAATAATCAACTGATTGTCTAGTTTGGAATGATGCTTTTATCAATTGTTCTTTTAAGATTACTTTTTCAGATAATCCTTTAGCAAAATCAATACCATCAGTTGTTTGTGGCTTTTGTTCAGTAGTTGCTACTGAAGGAATATAGTAATAGAATGTTCCAGCCTGAACACTTCTTTCATTTCCACCATAAACTAAATCCGTTCTAACTGCATCGATGATATATCCAATATCTCTACTACAACTAGCTTCATTATATTCAAACTCACTCCAAGATGAACTTAGGAATGCGATTGTTTCTTTCTGAATCATTGTTTTATTCCCAACTAACAAATCAGCTCCAACTAATACGGATGCCGATGGTTGTAAGAACGTTTCATTCTTAATTACCTTAGTTGATAATTTACCAGCATATCTGATACCATCAACAGTTGGGTCTAATTGAGATGTAGTTGAAGGAACTCCCTTTTCGGTTGCCGAAGATGGGAATAAATAATAGAATGAACCAG
>Ga0307489_10000266_pt1 | contig 29937 bp, 61 predicted proteins | sample SB12metaG_FD_202247 | JGI IMG/M metagenome (GOLD analysis project Ga0307489, IMG submission 202247) | Sea-ice brine microbial communities from Beaufort Sea near Barrow, Alaska, United States - SB 1.2 | ecosystem: Environmental > Aquatic > Marine > Coastal | place: USA: Alaska | collected... | reverse complement strand
TGCTGGTCACCAGGCGGGGCCGGGAACCCTGCGTGGCGGCCAAAGGCGAGCGTAGCCAGCGCTTGGTGCCGGTCTCGTCCTCGCGCCACGAATATTGCTAATGCTATTGCTCGCCACCTCAAGGATGCGTGTTGACCCACCAATACGAGGATTCAAAAACGTGGTCCAGAACGCGTGTCGATAACGAGGAGGGTAACGATGGCTTGTCCGTTGTCCCAGCTACTTCATCCTCGGCGAGGAGCCCAACGCGCAGGGGGTGCTGGGCGTCTGCGTCATGGCAGGCCGCTACTCAATGATTCCTGCCACACTACCCCAATCAAGCCTCGGTCAACAAGCCTGCCACGCTCGTACCCCAACCAAGGGCTGAATTCAGCAAAACTATACATACAAGTAATGTGGTAAAAGAAACGCTCGTACCACCGGACCGACGTAAAGGATATGAAATTTGTTTACCAGTAGGTCTAGATGCGAGTGCCCTGAGGTTCGATGGAAGTGAGCTGAGATTGGATGGCCCTATGTGATGGGGTGTGGGGCGTACTGTCTGAATGGGGCCAGCGGCAGCGGGGCGAGGCGGAGCAGTACGGTGGAGGAGAAGGAGCGCGAGGCGTCCGCGGCAGGGGCTTACACTCGTCCACTTCTCCGCTCAACTTCAGCCGTTTCTGACACAAAATACACCCTAAACACCCCCTCATACCCCAAACACCCCGTACACACCCCCTACACAACCTCTGAATGCACCCCCTATCCCATCAAAAGCGCTTACATTGAGCCGAAAAGTAGACGAGGATAAGCCCGTGGTCCGCGGCGGCGGTGGCGGCCAAGGCCAACGAGGCGGGGCCGGACTTGGCGGCGTTGGCGGCGGCGATGGGCGGAGGCGGCGGCGGCGGCGGCGGTGATGTGGAAGGTGCGCCCGGGGGGTCGGGGCCGGGGCCGGGACCGGTGCCGGGCGCCGGGGGGTCGCGGTCGGGCCCCTTGGGTTGCATCGCGCGCAGCCTGGCCAATCAGGTGGCCAATCTGCGGTCTGAGCCCGGGTGCCTGCTCATGCTGGGCTGCGCGGCCATGTACAGGTCAGAAACCCACCCACTTCTACATAGTGTGCCGGCACACTTGAAGATGACCACACCATCCATTTGAACCTTACATCTCATCAAAGTGAACTTACTGTCCTGTCAACGCGAGACTCACACCCTTTCTAGGCCGATTTCAGTATATCGCTTCCCGCGCCCAAGCGCTGACGCTTTGCCCTCAACTCTGTATGGGCATTCAACGTGTCGCCCGCTTTCCCGCGCTGAGCGCTGACGCTTTGCACGCAACTCCGAATGGACATTTCACTCTGGCGATATGACGAAATCGGCCTATTTGAACCTAACATCCTTTGAACATGGATCTGTCCACGCAGTCTGACATCGGACCTGGACAAGATGGGCAAGAGCGCCGCCCCTTCCTTCATCGTCTTCATGGTAGGGTGGTGCAGCTTGCCCGTGTTGAAAGCGCCTATGGTTTCAGCACTTGACACTAGAATCTCATGAACTGCTTTCAATGTTTGCTTTTGGTTCCAACTTGCGCCACTACATCATGTTCGTGCAGCGCCTCTGCATGGCCGTCCCGCTGAACGGGTACCTGCTGGTGAAGTCGCCAAAGTCGTACCGGGTGTTCGGCGGGCGCGGCACCTTCCCGTTCCTGTTCCTCCTCGCCATCGTCGAGCTTTACACCATCGCCGCCTACCTCAAGGCAGGCTGCTCTACTCATGTTTATCGGGCCTGAAGGTTTTTATTAATTTTCTTTTTTAGCGTTCATCGCGCTCCAAGGCGCTTCACATGGTGAGCTTAACCAACCCTTATCGTGGAAATGGGTCCGTAACCTGAAAAGAGAGGGCCCTGCTCTGCTCATTGAATGACGCCTTGGCGTCTTTGGTTGTATTTGGGGAGATATTCTAGTAGGGATTTCAGACCCCGTTCGGTACAGAGCCCCAAGGCGCTACGAGTATGGAAGCAGGAATCCAAATGAGTATGGATGTCTCGGTCATCAAATGTTCACGAAACGCAGCTGTGGCAATACAAATGAGGTCACCTGATCGCACAATTTCAGTCCGTGGACACCTGCCCTATCTGGCGGCGCTGGACCACCTGTTTGTGAGCTACGCCATCGCGGCGAAGCGCAGCGGCATCCTGCTATCTGTGCTGGGCAGGGGCTTACACTCGTCCACTTTTCAGCTCCACCTGAGCCGTTTCTAACATAACATACACCCTAAATACCCCTTACCACCTCTTAAACACCCCTTAAACACCCCCTTAAACCCAGTCTCCGGTTTGACTACCCCCCGAACCCCCGGAATAGACCCTCTCGACCAATCAGGGGCGTGGACAAACGATGCAATGTCCATTGACCAATCAGGGACCATACAGATTTACGAACAGAATCGGCGCGAACGAGCAAGAAAGTCTAGCCAATCAAATCTCAGTAGATCTTGCTCTCGACCAATCATATGAGGGCCTTCAGTGTTACGCGTGACGCGGAGACTGGGTTTAATGTAACCCCTATCCCACAGAAAGCGCTTACGTTGAGCCGAAAAGTCGACGAGTGTAAGCCTCTGGTGCTGGGCGGCGCCGTGTTCTTCAAGGAGAGCATCTGGGAGCGGCTGCCCTACGTGCTGGTCATGCTGCTGGGCATGACGCTCATTCTACTGTCGGATTCGCGCCTTGCACTGAGCACTGCACCACAGCCAGTGTAATCCGAGGACCACGCCACGGTCGCGGTCGAAGCATGTAGGTTTCACGCAAATTTAGCAGTTCTAGCTCTAGAGAAAGGACATTGGAACGGACGCGTACAACGTTTGTGACTTCTTACTCACGTGCATCGAGCCCTAAGGCACCCGCACTCGCACAAAACAAATATTGTTTCAATAATGCCCTGCCCGGATACCCCCGTCCAGGCCGGGCAGATAATCCTATCAACTCCTAATTCCTTCGGATCTAAAGTATGAACCCACCGCGCAACGCCCAACCCCGTCGCAATGAGCAAACACCAACCCCAACCAGGGGTATTAGCTAGTAATAACCTGGGGTAAATAATGATCCCGCGCCAACCCTCTCTCTCACGGTCTCTTTTCCACCCTATTCTCTCAGCACCCTGCGCGCACCAAAGGTGTGTGGCACCCATATCTGACACGGATCCTGTGGCCCGATGTCTGACAGTGTATTCATGGTGCACCTGTAAACACCTGCACCTGCTCCCTGCCATCTACTACACGTCGGTCATGACGTCAAAGTTCATGAGCGGCCCCTTCCGCTTGTCCCCATAGTACCCCACGTTGATGAAATACATCAGAATCGAGAAGGCCACCCCGCACACCCCCACCACCATGGTGAACGAGTTGCACAGGCCCATGACCAGGGGCTTACACGCGTTCACTTTTCAGCTCGACGTAAGCGCTTTTTGAGGTATGGGGGTGCGTTGAGGGGTTATTGAGTGGGAGTCAAAGGGGTGTTAGGGGGTGTTTAGGGATTGTTTAGGGGGTGTTTAGGGGGTATTTTGTGCCAGAAATGGTTCAGGTTGAGCTGATCAGTGGACGAGTGTAAGCCCCTGCCCATGACGAGGAAGCAGCACACCAGCGGCGGCACCGTGGCAACCTGCAGCCCCACGTCGCTCAGCGGTATGCGGTACGGCCGCGCCAGGCCGGGCTCCTGCTACCATGGGCTTACACTCGTTCCCATTTCCGCTCAACTTGAGCTGACTTTGCCCCTTTCCGCTTTGTTTGTCCCTCATATAACCCAAACTAACCCGTGGATGTGTCCCAGAGGTGCTCAAGTTGAGCTCCAACGTGAGCGATGCGTTCCCGAAGGTCCTCAAGTTGAGCTCTGAAGTGAGCGAGTGCAAGCCCCTGCCTGGTACCTGAGGCGCACCAGGCTCATGAACTTGAGCACGGTGGTGAGGCAGTAGAACCACATCTCCACCTCGATTTAGCGACGCAAGTTGAATTTGAGAGCAAAGTTTGAAAGCGGGTCATCAACTTTTAGTTTCAAGCGCTTTGTTTTAGGCGCATTAAACACAGGTTTGATAGGGTCAACCTGCACCGGCCTACCTCGGCCAGCGCAGTGAAGGGCAGCACCATGAGCATGGACATGAGCGCCGCGTTCATCAGCATGGCCACCCACGGGTTGCCCGCGGTCAGGGTCGTGCACCAGTCATCAGGGATATTTTATGACGAAAGGTCGACAGGCCAAACAGGAGCTGCCAAACAGAGCTGCCAAACAGGAGCTTCCAAACAGACGCTGCCAAATAAGAGCTGCCGTCTGTCGGTCGTATTTACAGGGGCTCTTGCACGAGTTCTCAAGTGAGCATAAACTGAATGTGGGGATGCGGGTGTTGTGGCCCTGCCCGTGTTGGCATCCACGGTGGCGAACACCTTGGGCAGCGTGCCGACCATGGCCATGCCGTACGTGATGCGGCTGGTGGTGGACAGCAGCGTGCACAGCAGCCCCACCGTGCAGGGGCTTACACTCGTTCCCATTTCCGCTCGACTTGAGCTTACTTTGCCTCTTTCCGCTCAACTTGAGCTGACTGTGTCCCCATATAACCCAACGTAACCCGTGGATGTGTCCCAATGTGCTCAAGTTGAGCTTTATTGGCAGCGATGTGTTACCGAAGGTCCTCAAGTTGAGCTGTGAAGTGAGCGAGTGTAAGCCCCTGCCACTGTGCTTATTGCCGCGCCCAGGAAGAACATCCCCTGCAGCGTGGGCCCGCCCAGCAGCCCCGCTACCTTCGCGCAGGGCCCGGTAAATGATGCACGCCACGTCATGGGTTGGCGATGACGCACGCAACGTCATGGGATATCGATGCTCGCCCTCGTCATGGGATGTCAGTGAATGATGCTCGCCACGTCATGGGATGTCATTCGATTCAACCAACGAGAGCGAGTGTGCGAGGGAGAGAGAGACATGCGCCCCGCCTTCATGAACGTGCCGTCCTCCCACTTGCCCTGGTCGCTGATGACGCTGAAGCCGATGGCCAGGGGCTTACACTCGTCCACTTTTCGGCTCAATGTGAGCGCTTTCTGTGGGATAGGGTGTGCACGTAAGGGTTGTTTATGGGGCGTCATGGGGTATTATGGGGTGTTTAGGGTATATTTCAGTCATAAACGGCTCAGGTTGAGCTGAGAAGTGGACGTGTGTAAGCCCCTGCCGATGGCCAGCGAGCAGAAGTCGATGGCCAGGCTGGCGGACATGGCGTACATCATGCTGTAGATCAACGTCTTGGCCGGGTTCTTCACCTCCCCCGCGCACGCCCCGATCAGGTCGTACCCCGCCGTCGACCAGGGGCTTACACTCGTCCACCTTTTCAGCTCAACGTAAGCGCTTTCTGTGGGATAGAGCGTGCATTTAGGGGTTGTGCGGTGCGTATTTTGGAGGTATTAGGGTGTGTTAGGGGGTATTTAGGGGACATTTTGTATCAGAAACGGCTCAGGTTGTGCCGAAAAGTGGGCGAGTGTAAGCCCCTGCCGTGGACCACAGCAGGATGGTGATGAACACGCGCCAGTCCACCGGCTTGTTGGGCTCCCCCTCCGCCCAGGGGCTTACACTCCTTCCCATTTCAGCTCAACTTGAGCTCTCCTGTCCACCGTATAACCCAGCTTAACTCATTAATGTGTCCTTGAGTTGCTCAAGATGAGCTCTAGCGTGAACGAGTGTACGCCCATGCCTCCGGCCCCATCAACTTGGACGTGTCGATGGAGGTCATGCCCATGGCCAGGGGCTTACACTCGTCCACTATTCAGCTTAACCTGAGACGTTTATGACACAAAATACACCCAAACACACCCTCATACCCAATAATACCCCCTCACACCTGCTAAACACGCCCTAAACAACCCGTAATGCACCCCTCATCTCTCAAGAAAGCGCTTACATTGAGCCGAAAAGTGGACGAGTGTAAGCCCCTGCCCATGGCAATGATGGCCAGGAAGGGCGCTAGCGACGCGCACGTGAAGTAGAAGCTCGCCGACGACCAGGGGCTTACACTCGTTCACGTTGGAGCTCAACTTGAGCAACTGCAGGACACATTCATGAGTCAAGATGGGTTACACGGTGGACAGAAGTGCTCAAGTTGAGCTGAAATCGGAATGAGTGTAAGCCCCTGCCGACGCCACCATCTCCAGACCGTACACGTTGATGACGCACGTGACGCCGATCAACGCCGTGCCTAACGCGAACCGCCACAGAAACGGCAGCTCGCCCTCCCCGCCCAGTAGCTGCTGGATGTAATCCAGAAACAGCACCGGGTACAACCCCCCTTCCAATAGGGCCTCACAGATATTGTCCACCACGTCATCGACACGCGTTTGGATATTGTCCCCCACGTCATCGACACGCGTCTGGAACCCTCGTGCCATGAGTTCAACGGTATGCTAAGACGTGGCGAGCAATTTGTGCCAGGCCGCACCCTCGAAGATGCTAAAGTACAAACTCCAGTACCCGTTGAGGTAGCTCCAGAAGCTGCCGAAGGCGCGGTCGACCCACAGGATGTGCCCGCCATTCTCGGGCATGGCGCTGCTCAGCTCTGCCGTCATCAGCGCCAGCGGTATCGACCAGATCCACGGCACTATCACCAACCCCAGCAGCGTGTACTTCACGCCGCCGCCCAGGGCCTATCCTATGTATACTTTTCAGCTTAAACTTGAGTATCTTTGAGGTAGTAATCAAGTAAGTGGGGGCAGGGACTAACAGCTTGAGGTGTCAGCTTAAAATCATATTTGGGATTGACAGAGTGCGCCAAACCACTTAGACACTTAGCAACAAGTACTCGTAGTCCTAAGTGGTCCCGCTCGACCAATCAGAACGCTCCATTTGGACGACTTAGCACTAAGTCTCACTGAGTGTCTAAGTGCTTTGGCGTACTTTGTCATAAGGCCCTGAGCGGCAACAAGTATTGCGGCGGCGGCGGTGGCGGCAGTAGTATGGTGGTGCAGTATGAGCGCACAGTGAGTAGTGGCGGGTTGGGAGGCGGGGACCCCCTGCCGGCGGCGCCAATGGAGTCCTCGAAGCCGTACGGCCCGCCCGCCACCGACGCAAACGCGATCAGCACCAGCTTCGTGATGTCCAACTTGCGCTTGCGGTCCCGCAGCCAGGGCCGCTTCACGTCACCTTCCTCCATGTAAGTATCGTGTATCGGTGCTCGTCCTGTCATCAACCATGTCTTGTACCGGTGCTCGCCTCGTATGATGCGAGTCACCCCCGGTAGCTTAACGTGAGCATCTTCAAAGAATCGAGATGGGATAACGCGAGCCCTGTGGTACTCGTAGCTTGACGTACGCATCTTCGAGGTTAGCACCCTCTTTAAGATGTCGATTCGGAATAGCGCAAGTGGTCTCAGGGAGGTGAGACCCCTCTGCGAGGTGCTCAGTTGGCATAACGCAAGTGGTTTCAGGGCCCGGGAAGTAAGCACCCTCTTCGAGGAGTTCAGGTGGGATACCGCTGGTCCCCGCGACGCTGCAAGTAGTGCTAAGGACGAGACGGCGTCAGTACAGATGAGACGAGAACGAAAGAGGAAGGCCCTGCCTCCGGGGGCTCGCTGCTTCCAGGGGCGCTGCCGCGGAGGACGTCTCGGGCTCGCGCGATGAGGTCTCCGCGGTGCGACGTCCCCTCCAGCGAGATGGGCGACGACGGCGCATCCTTGTACGAGCTCAGGATGTCTGACGAGCCCGTTTCCTTGTACCAGAGCCTGGTAGACATTCCTCGCCAAGTCACAGCATGACATCCAAGTCGAGAAAACAGGGTTCGAAATGCGTTGGATGACGTGGCGGGCACCATCTGCTAGACGGGAGCCCCGCCTGGTAGTCCCCCTTGGGCGAAAGCGCTATCTCGGGCGCGTATTTGCTCATCGCGCTGCCCAGGGTTTACTCGTAACCCGCGGGACCCCCCGGGGTCTCCTCGCGTCCTCTGGAACTGCGCCCGCCTCCGCCTCCACTGCCTCTGCCTCTGCTGCCTAGATGCCTCTGCGCGATCGAATGAACACAGCGCGCGGGGCCTGGCCTGTCACTCAACACCCTCCTCAACGAAAACCAACGCACGCGGTTGTTATTCTTTTATCGGCACCTGTGTGGTGCGATTCCGGCAGTCCGGGCGCCGAGGTTGATCGGTCTGCACGCGTTTGCCCCCGGTCCCCTGATTCCCGACCTGTGGCGTGGTATCAGCGCCTCCCGGATGTGGGCGTGGAGCAGCGCGAGTGTGTTGCACACAAGGGCACGAGTGCGCTTCCGCCTCGCCGCGTCAAGTGAGGACCAAAGTGCTCAACTGCTCAGTGCCCAACGACCAACGGCTGTGAGTTGCCTCGCTCGCCCCTTGCCGCGGCTCGCTCGCTCTGACCCTGCAGCGGCGTCCGGCGCCTATCTAGGGTTGTCGGTGGAACAGTTTCCCGTGCACAGCGATAGCGTTGTCAGCGGCGCCGTGATGTGCCGCCGCCGCTCCGTCGCAGTGTCAAGTCGTCAGTTCCATGGGATTAATAATGAATAACAGGGTCAAATGAGGCAAATTCGTTTCAATTGAGCCTGATGGAAAATATACTTCATCGGATAACTCCAATCCCGATGCCGCGAACCTGAATTACATTAGCGCACCTCAGCGTATGGGCATTCAGGACTCGATTTTCGTGTACCGGTACACTATCGATTCGCTCATCCAGCGACCGCCGCCAGCTCCCCACGTTCTTGCCAGAGTGGCATCTTTGCACCTGTCTCTGGCTCGCCTCCCGCTGCTCCCTCTTTGCCCCGCGCGTCGACGTGCTCCGTAAACACACCGCCGTCGTCGCATACCGAACGGGACCTCTGGCGTGATGGGAGGCGATGGCGAAGGAGAGACGAACGAGGATGACATCGAGAGTAAGGCCAGGTGCCTAGCGATCCTTCCCAGAGCCTCGTTCTCTGCTCTGCTACGCTGAGTGTCCGCCGAGGGTCGGAGCAAATAACATAGGGGGGCGTCACCCTTCTCTGTGCTCGTACCAAAGCGTGGGACACTGTCCCGAACGTCCCTCAAGGACCCTTGGAGGCGTCCACCAATCAGAGAACCTGATTTCTCTGACTGCCTTTTCCCGCCGCCCTGACAACTCGAATCTCAAATGTGCCCGAATGTTTGTTGGTTCCCCGTGTTCGGCGCCGCCCTACGCCCGTGAACTCATCGCGTGTAATATCATGTCTCTCATCGTCTCCTATCTATGTTTGGTGCGACCCTGCCGCCCGTGTGGAAGATCCGCAAGGTGCGTGCCCTCCCAACGTTGCATTTCCGATCCCATTTTCTTTTTCGCGACGGATATTTTTGCTATTGCGAGCGGCTTCGGGAGCCGTCGCTCGTCGACCATCCACGCTCGTTGCGAATCGCACTTCCCTCGCCTTACCAGGGACCGCTCACTACCTCCCCGTAACCTCCGCCGCGCTGCATCGTCCACGCCGGCTGCGCATTCCGTTCCGCCGCCGCCGCTGACGCCACCTCCCTCGTCGTCTGTAAATTCATCAGCTCGTCAAGGGCCTGGAAGCCGCGCGCGGCAACGGCACCTCGATGATTTCACTCGTGGTGCCGCCCAAGGGCCAGATCCCCCTCATATCCAAGATGCTCGCGGACGAGTATGGAACGGCGAGTAACATCAAGAGCCGCGTCAACAGGCAGTCCGTCCTCGGCGCCATCACCAGCGCGCAGCAGCGCCTCAAGCTGTACAACCGGCAAGGACTGACCTGCCAATCCACTTTCTTCCACCAACATGCTCGCTATTTAGGTGTCGGACTGTTTTTTTCGTGTACCGGTGCAGCAGCAGCAGCAGCGGCAGCGTCAGCCGCAGCAGTAGCTGCTGCACCAGCACCCGCAGACGCAGCACCAGCAGCACCATACTGCACTCACTTTGGGTTAAGCCGGTAAGGGATCTGGTTGCGGGCCCTGCCACCCGCGTGCCAAACAACGGCCTCATCATCTACTGCGGCACCATTCTGACGGAGGAGGGCAAGGAGAAGCAGGTGAAGTTCGACTTTGAGCCGTTCCGCCCCATCAACACCACCTTGTACATGTGCGACAACAAGTTCCACACCGAGGTAGGGACAACCAGATATTGCCCGACACGTCATCGACACGCATTCTAAGCCCTCGTGTCTTCATGTAAATGGCGTCCTATGACGTGACGAGCAATATCTGCCCAGCCTGTTGCCCGCCACATCACCGACACGTATATTGAATCCTTTCTTGTGTCAAAAGGCATCCTATGGAGTGGCTGAGTGGCGGTTGATATCTGCGCCGGCCGTACACACCGGCGCTGAGCGAGCTGCTGCAGTCGGACCAAAAGTACGGGTTCGTGGTGATGGACGGGCACGGGACCTTGTTCGGAACCCTGTGCGGCAACCACCGCGAGATCCTCCACAAGGCGGGGCCGCCGGCCTGCGCAACGCCTACGCTGTTTTTCAGGGAACCTCAAATGGCGGTCGGCAATTCTTGAGACATACGGTCGAATCGCCATATTGTACCATTGTATGGCAACTCTGACCGTCTATTTACTCAAGGTCTCAAATTCGAGACGCGTCGACCGCCATTTGAGGTACCCTGGAAAACCGCGAAGGCCATGGCGTTACCGAATCGGCTGAAACCAGTCTCGGGTTTGGTGTCGGAGTTGAGGCGTTCGATCAATCAGAAGCGTAACCGTCCAAAGCGAGCGTCCCGCCGGCCCTGGCTCGAGGTGTCAGTGGACCTGCCCAAGAAGCACGGGCGCGGTGGGCAGTCCGCGCTGCGCTTCGCGCGCCTGCGCCTGGAGAAGCGCCAGAACTACGTGCGCAAGATCGCCGAGCTCATGATTCAGCACTTCATCACACATGACCGGCCCAACGTCAACGGCTTGATCATGGCGGGGCCGGCCCGCGCCAATCCCTTTTGCACCTCCCCATGATGTCCTCATGCACCGGTGCACCTTCCTTCACTTTGCCAGCGCAACTTGCGTCGTTTCGTCCATGGATGCACTGGCAGTTCTCCCACCACCTCGTGGATGCTCTAGTGCCTAGTCTGTAAAGCGTACTATATAGTATCTCGTACTACCCGTAGTAAGTAGGCGTTTGGCGATGTCCACCGAAAGTAATTTGAATTTTGGCCAAGTTACCAAACTCCAGCTTACTAGAAGTTACTGGCCCATGGACTAGGCACTAGTTGAGCTGCAAAGGGAACGCCGTGGCCAGGGGGGCGAGGAGGCAACAGCGAGTGTGTACGGGTACACCGGGATACTATGATCAAACAGTCACGGTGATGTGAGCTGACGAAGGGAGCAGCGCGTGACGACCCTGGCACCCGGCGGGATCGGCGGACTTCAAGTCGCAACTGATGCAGTCGGACCTGTTCGACGCGCGCCTCACGTCCAGCATCCTCATGGTGAGGCAGTGCAGGTTGACAGTATCGACACCGGTGAAAGAGCTTGTGGATTCAGCGGTTGAAACCATAATTTGGTAAACTGCTTTCAACTGTTGTTTTCAAATTCAACTTGCGCCGTTACAGCATGGTGGTGGACGTGTCGTACGGCGGCGAGAACGGCTTCAACCAGGCAGGGTCGCCACACCGCCGCACGCCGCACGCCGCACGCCAATCCCGGCTCCCGCACTGCGCTCATCGTGTACATTTACACCCTCGCCGATTCCTCCTCCCGGTCTCACCACCCGGTCCATGGCTCTTCGATCATCGTGCACATGTACACACTTGCCGCATCCTCCTCCCTGGCCTCACCACTCGTTCCGTTTGTAGCTTAACACAGCATCTTTGAGGCAGCATGTGGGAGAACTGCCAGTGGTTCCAGGGACAAAACGACACAAGCTGCGCTGGAAAGGGAACGAGTGTCCAGGCCAGGGAGGAGGATGCGGCGAGTGTGCACGGGTGCACTATGAGCAAACGCAAACAGTGCGGGAAGGAGTGGGCGGGCCCTGCAAGCAGGCCATCGAGCTCAGCGCGGACGTGCTCGGGAACGTCAAGTTCGTCAAGGTAGGGCGGTGCAGGTTGACCCTATGAAAACCAGGTTGAAACCGCCTGGAATTAAGCGCTTGAATCATGAAGTGTGATGTACTGCTTTCAACGTCTGCTTTCAAATTCAATTAGCGCCGCTACATTAAGGAGAAGAAGTTGATCGGGAAGTACTTCGACGAGATCAGCCAGGCAGGTGCTTGCACTCGTTCCCATGTCAGCTCAATTTGAGCTGTTCTGTCCACCGTGTATCCCAACTTAACTCATGAATGTGTCCTGGAGTTGCTCAAGTTGAGCTCTAACTTGAACGAGTGTAAGCCCCTGCAGCCGGGACTCCGGCAAGTACGTGTTTGGCGTGCGGGAGACGTTGACGTGTTTGGAGATGGGGGCGGTTGAGACGCTCATAGTGTGGGAGAACTTAGAGGCAGGGCCGAGCACGTCGTACCCTTACTGTTGTTTGCTTACAGTGCACCTGTACACACTCGCCGTGTCCTCCTCCCTGGCCTGACACGTCGTCCTGACTGTGTGCTTGAAGTCTACCCGTACACACCCACCGCTTCCTCCTCCCTGGCCTGACACGGCGTCCTGACTGTGTGCTTATAGTGTATTCGCACACACTCGCCGCATCCGCCACCCTGGCCTCACACTGCCACGGCGTCACCTGCGCAACTCAACTGCCAGCCATCACAGCTGTGTTTTGTCCCTGAGACTCCTAAAGTCATTCCGACCTATCACGGGAAGTCGCGTGCGGCCCTGCATGGAGGTGAACAAGCACCGTCTGGTGAATGAACAAACCGGGTCGGAGGATACCTTGTTCCTCACCGAGACGCAGGAGAAGGCAGGGCTCAATGCACAACGCCCATTACGTCATCCACCACATTTCCGAATCTCCGTCAGGAATTAAGATTTGCCGAATTTCGATAATGGCGGGGAAGCGGGTTGCGGGCGTCTTGCGGAACGCTTAAGTTCACATGCAAGAGGAACTTCTCATTATACCAGAGGAAGTTTCTTGAGGTGACGCGCATATTGTGACGCGGATGGCGTTGTTTACTCAGCCCTAGGAGGAGGAGGATAAGTGGTTTAAGGACACGGACACGGGGGTTGAGCTGAAGGTGTTGGAGAAGGGGTCGATGCTGGAGTGGCTGGCGAATGACTACAAGACGTTCGGGTGCAATCTGGAGTTCGTGACGGACCGCTCGGAGGAGGGGTCGCAGTTCGTGCGGGGCTTCGGAGGCATCGGAGGCAGGGGCTTAAACTCGTCCACTTTTCAGCTCAACCTGAGCCGTTTCTGACACAAAATACACTCCAGACACCCTGTGATCCCCCCGGGCACCTCACACACACACCCTACACAACCCCTAAATGCAACCCCTATGCCACACAAACCGCTTACGTTGAGCCGAAAAGTGGACGAGTGTAAGCCCCTGATCGGCGGCATCCTCCGCTACCCGGTGAACCTGGCGGAGTTCGAGGTGGGCAGCGACATCGAGAGCGTCGAGTCCGGCGATTCCGACAACGATAACGAGGGCTTCATCTAAATGCAGCGTGTATGATTCTTTGGGTGATGGGTGGGTGACTGTGTGTTATGGATTGGGGTGTCTATCGACTCCGGCTGTTCGGAGGGCGTTGGGGTTCATGCGTGTATGGCGTTTTGGTGTGCTGGGTGGGCGCCTTTATGTTATGGGGATGGGTGTCTAGAGCTATCCACAAAGTGTTGAGCATCCTGAAATCAGGCGGCGCGTAAAGGGCGGCGCTGTTTGTGACCTGTTTGACCCGGGGGGCAGGTGGCGTATGCACCCCTTGCCACCCCTATACTCGTTCGTGAATTGAATGCTTTGTTTAGTGTTTGCGTGGGCTGTAATAAAAATACGGCCAGTTGTTACCACCTGTCCACGGAAGTACGAGAGCCATTTGATACATTGTGATACATTGTGATACATTGTCCACCTCTGTGGCTTGGAGCTACGGCTACGGAGCTACAACTAAGAACTGAGCTACTCGACTGCTGATCAGTGGCCTAGGTGGTTGGGTTGATTGCTGATCAGCCGAGTCTGCCTTTGAATGCACACACTCACATGGTCGTCAACAGCTATCATGATAAGCTCAGCTTGGCGATACACGGCATGCCGTCCGGGTTGACGACGTACACTTGCCTCGGGTGGGCCGGCCCCGCCGTCGCCTCCGCCGCCCACGCCGCCGCCGCCGCCGCTCCAGCCGCTTCCGCCTCCACCTCCGCCGCCTCCGTCGCCTCCGCCGCTTCCGCCGCCTCCGCCGCCATCGCCGCCATCGCACTTCTCGATGTATTCCACCTGACCGCGGTCCGCACCCGCTCCCAATTCGGGCCAGTCTCGATGGCCAGCCCCGCGCGCACGGCGGCGCGCCCTCGCTGCAGCGCCTCCAGCGCCTCCGCGCGGGTGCACTCGCTCGTGTGCATCAGCTCCGCCACCCACGCATCCTCAACCTCGCTCTGTGGAATCCCCGGAATAAAGCCTGGGGTGGACATTGCTCGCCTCGTCATAGGATGTCATTTGACTCAAGAAACAAGGATTACAAACGTGTTGGGTGACGTGGGGAGTGTTGGCAAACGCTCGCCGCGTCATGTCATGTCAAAGGACGCCACTTGAGTCAAGGAACGTGGGTTCCAATGCGTGTCGATGACGCGGCGAGCATTATCTGCCAGGCCACGTGAGCAGACCGGAGTCCTATGACGTGGGCGGGCAATAGCTGCCAGGCCTCACCCCGGGATGGGGGGCAGCGTGTCGACGAAGGTTGAGACCCGCGGGGAGGCTGTGCCAGTGGAGGTCCGCTCGTGCCGGCTCACCAGCCTCGCCATCTGTCCACTCCGGACAGAGTTCTGCGGCGCACGCCCAGCTCTGTCCAGCGCAGCGTTCAGCGCCCGCCGCGACCCCGACGCCTCCGCCGCTCGAATGGCCGCCATGGCCTTGGCCACCTGCGCGCGCAACGTGTTTGTATAACATTAGTGGGTGGTTGAGCGGTGCGTGGTTGAGGTTTGAAAGAGGGAACGCTTCCCGCGTATATACGTTGTAGACGGCGGGTGGGTGAACGGTGGGTGCGTAGAGACTTGTGAAGGAACGCTTCCCGTGTGTAAACGTTGTAGGTAGCGGGTGTGTGAGCGGTGTATGCGTTGAGACTTGAGAGAGACGCTTCTCGTAAACCGTGCCACAGAGACGCCCTCGGGAAAGCCGAAAATAACGGCCTCGGGGATGCCGAAAATAATTTGGCGCAGGCTGTCGCCCTGGCCCCCGCCCGTTAGCCCGTTTGAGAGAGCGGAGAACGCTTCCTCGTGTTTTAGGCGTCACCAGGAGTCCGGCCTGCCCATGAAGAGAGTGACGCTTCCGCGCGCAAGCTTTGGGAGCGGGCGTGTGAAACGTGTTGACGCGGCGGCCACGTGTTCGTTTGAGTTGTCATGAGTGGGTGAGGTTGTCTGTGGTTGTGTCCCTTGGTCACTTGGGTTGTGAGTTTGGCGACTGAATGGGCGGTCTCACCTTTCGTGCGCGAGGTGCCATGCTGCCGACCAACTACTTTACTGGCAGGCTGGGCGGGCGCAGCAGCTGCCCGGCGTCAACGGTGGACTCCACAGCGGCACTCCTCTCCCAGCTGCGTCTTTTGCATTTTTAGGCCGACCTGCCCCAATAACAGCGACGGAGATCTTGAGTGCCACGTCATCGGATCTCAGAGGCAAAATATACGAAGGCACGTGGAAACGAAACCAGCTGCCTCCTCCACAACAACTGAACCTCCGCAAGCCGGTGTCCCTCGTGCCGTCGGCCACCCCACCATGTCGACGCCGCTCCTTACCAACGCTTCCGCCGCGGTGCCGCTCGGGGCGCGCCGCGGCGCCGCATCCTTCGCGCGGCAGGCCTCCGTAGGAGCGTCGAAACGAATCGTTTCTTCTCGAGTTAACATGCCGACGCTCACGGCACCCTTGGCAGCGCGGCGGCTCCCGCGGCGCCTGTGCGTCGCCAACGTCTCGACGCCCGACAGGCACGTTCTAATTGCAACCCGGAGCAGCCACCGCGCCCTTCGCCCTTACAACGCCATTTATCTCAGCGCTCTCTCCCTTTCTCCAATCTTCGTTCTCCAGGTTGCGCGAGAGTAGCGAGGACTTTGACTACGAGCCAGATTTGCCATCTGCGCGAGACGCGCAGTCCGCCGCCGCCAACAAGGCGGGGGGCGCGGACACTCAACTTGATTTGCATCGAGCATCCTCGCGGTTCCGCAGCAGTTACTCGTACCTGTGGTGTGGGGATAGGGTCACTCGAGTGGTTTCAGCAGCTGTGAATTGAGTTTCCTTGGTGAAAGCGGGCAGCGCAGCGGATCTCGCCCGCATCTCGGGCGGGCGGTGTTCCCGTGCCGACGTGACTACTTTTGAATGCAATGCCCGTGCTTCATGTGAAGCCCATGACGCCATTGACGCCTGATACGCGTGTTCCGTCGCCGCTCTCCAGTCGTCAGACGGCTGGCTCTTGAGCTGAAAAGGGAACACCGTGTAAGTTCCCTTGGAGTGATGGCTAGTTCCCTTGGTATGATGGCTCAACTGGCACCCTCTTCGAGATATGCGAGTTGTGGTAACACGGTCGGTTCGAGGGGCGAAACCACAGCATGTGACGGGCTAACCGCTGAGCTGAGCAGGGGACGGCATGTGTGGCAGCGGGCCCTGGACACAGGCGGCCGCGGCGTCGTCGCTGCGGCACGGGGCAGAGAACCCGCACCTCACGCCGTTCGCCACCATCCCCGACCTGTGGCGCAGCCTGGTAGGGCGCCGCAGGTCGACCCCAGGTTGACCCCAGGTTGACCTCAGGTTGACCCCAGTTTGAGCTCAGGTTGACCCCAGGTTGACCCCAGGTCGACCCCAGCTTGACCCCAGCTTGACCCCAGCTTGGCCCCGCTTGGTTTCAGCCATTGCAGCCAAAATGTGACGAACCGTTTTCAATCTTTGCTTTCAATTTCAACTTGCGGCGCTACAGGCTGGCTACGAGCCCCGACACCCGCTCGCTGACCGCCGTGGACGACCCGCACCACGACCCGCCGTCCTCCTACACGGTAGGCCAGTGCAGCTTGACCCTTGCAAACCCTCTTTGAAAGCGCCTAGAACTAAGCGCTTGAAACTGTGAGTTGATGAACCGCTTTCAAACTGTGCATTCAATTTCAACATGCGCCGCTACAACACGTACACCGAGTTGGAGGCCCGCATGAGCGACTTCTCGCGCGGGCTGGCGAACCGCGGCGTGCAGCCGACGCACCGCGTGGCGCTCTTCGCCGAGGCGTCGTCGCGCTGGCTCATCGCCGACGGCGGCAGGGCCCAACAGATGTTGCTCGCCACGTCATCGGACGGCATTTGAATCAAGCCACGATGACTCCAATGCGATGTTGCTCGCCACGTCAGAGGACGGCATTTGAATTAAGCCATGATGATTCAATTGCGTGTCGAGCAACATCTAAACGAGGGTTCGAATGGCCATCCCATGTCGCGGTGAGCAATGTTTGTGAGGCCCTCGACGGCGGCATCCTGATGACCGGCGCGGCGAACGCGGTGCGCGGCAGCAAGGCTCCCGCGGAGGAGCTATCCTATATCGCCTCGCACGCCGCCGTCTGTTCCATCGTGGTGGGGCATCACGCGCCACAGCGTCCCCCTTTCACCTTAGCGTGAACTGCTGCCCCCTGACACCATTCGACACGATACCTCAAAGACACTCACATTGAGCTGTGTAAACTCAGTGTCCGGTCTGATATCGAAATTATGGTATCGAATCCCATCGACCAATCAGAATTGTCCATTTATGAAATGCCGCCGACCGACCCGCCGGACGCCTGTCCTCGTCGCGATCCTTTGGTAAATAGACCCTCTGTTTCGAGGACATCAGGCAGACCGGTCTTCCCAACACTGAGTGGAAAAGGGAGCGAGTGGCTCCACTTGACTCCTCGAAGGTGCCAACGTTTAGGTGACGCGGGGAAGTGTTGGTGCGGCCGTGGGTTCCGGTGGACTCGGCCGCGGTGCTCAAGGACCTGATGCCGCTGCTGAAAGAAGATGTGAAGGCCGACCTCAAGTGCATCGTGGTATGGCGGTGCAGGTTGACCCTATGAAACCCATATTGCAAGCGGATAAATCTAAGCCCTTGAAACTGTGATTGTGATGAACTGCTTTCAAACTTTGCTTTCAATGTCAACTTGTGGCGCTACATTGTGGTGCTGTGGGGGGACTGCGCCGGGGTGGCCACCCACATGCCGTGCCCCGTGCTGTCCTTCGACCAGCTGCTGCAGGCACGGCCGGACACCGCGTCCCCTCGTCACCTCCACACCTCTCACTCGAGTGGTCACTTCCCTGAAGCCGATGGCAATCAACCCAGCTCACACCTCGGAGCTGCTTCGTCGAGCTGCCACGGAGACGGGCGCCATGCCAGGGAGGAGGATGCGGCGAGAGTGTGTGGGTACCCTGGTAGACTATGAACGAACAGGCAGGGAACGAGTGGCCAAGCCAGGGTTGAGGTTGCGGCGAAAGTGTGCGGTCACACTGGTACACTATGATCAAACAGCACGGGACGTGATGTAAGGCACTGCGGATGGGAGGGCGCGGCAGTCGCGGTCTCGGGCGTGATGTCCATCGCCGCCACCACCGCCAACTCCAAACCCCCCGCCACCGCCGCCGCCGCCGCCGCCGCCGCAGCCGAGTGCACCCTCACCGCCACTTGTGACCCGGTTCACACCGTGCAACCCACCGACCTGGCCTCCCTCGTCTATACGAGCGGCACCACCGGAAAACCCAAGGTGAGGTGGTGCAACTTGAAGCTTGCAATTCGTGTTGAAATCGCCTGGTTGCAGAGCTTGAAAGTAAAATATGGTAATCTGCTTTCAAGCTTTGCTTTCAATTACCGTCACATGGCGGAGGGGGGTGGCCAATGTTCACCATGAGAAGCGCCTTGGGGCTCGATGAACGCTAATGAACTAAATTATCACTTGTGTGGCTTGCGGCTCTACGTGAAGGGGGTGATGCTGACGCACTTCAATCTGATCAACCAGGTGCACACGCTGGGGTCGGTATGCACCCCCATTGTGGGGGACCGCACACTGAGCCTGCTGCCGCCGTGGCACGCCTACGAGCGCGCCACCCAGTACTACGTCTTCAGCTGTGGTCGGGCCTCGCCTCCGTCTCACCCCACCATGTATCCGTAAGAACATTTAAGATGCATCCGTATGGTCCTAAGATGCATCGGTATGAGCCTCTCCGCTGTATCCGTATTAACATCTAGTATGTATCCGTATGATACTGAGATGTATCTGTATGAATCTCTCGGCTGTATCCGTATCAGAATCTAGTATGTATCCGTATGATCCTAAGATGTATCTATATGAACCTCTCCGCTGTACATGTGTGGCCGTACAGTGCGGCGTGAGGCAGTATTACAGCAACGTGGCGAGCCTGAAGGGGGACCTGGCGGAGGTGAAGCCCGACTGCCTGGTCACCGTGCCGCTGGTGCTGGCCACGCTGCACGGGCGCGTGATGGCGGGGCTGGCGGCGGCGCCCGCGGCGCGCAAGGCCATCGCGGAGTTCCTGCTGTCCGCGGGCCAGGCGCACGTCAGGGCCATGCGGGTAGCGCCCGCCAGATGTAGCTCGCCGCGTCATAGAATGACTTTTTCTCTTTCAGTTGCCAGGCTGCAGATGTCGACTTCTACGCGTCATAGATGGTCATCAAGATTTCTGCTATCATAGTAAACACCCCGGTTGCCTGAGCCCTCCGAGACCGACTGTTTACGTCATGGGATGCCGTTCAACTCACAAAACGAGGGGTTTAAAACGTGTTGGATGACTTGACGATTTCTGCCAGGCCCTACACACAGGTGCTTAACGGCGTTGACCTGCGGTTTGCCCTGGCGCCGGCGCCGCCGTCGGAGACCTTCCTGGCGGCGGCCACGGCGGCTGCCACGTGGCCGCTGCACAAGCTGGCCGCGCTGCTCGTGTACGCCAAGGCAGGGGGGGTGTTGAGAACAAGCACTCGACCCACGCTGTAATTCCGTCTTGTATCCAATCAAAACCCAAGTAGTAACGAAACACACCAGCTAGACCCTCCATTGAATCTTCTCCTCCTCCGCCGCACGTCTGTGCAAGCATTCACCCTGAAGGCAAGTCCTGCTCCGACTCGGTTCGAGTGTTTGTTCTGAATGGCCCTCCTGCGAGGTCCGCGACGGCATCGGGGTGCAGAAGTGCGTGATCTCCGGCGGCGGCAGCCTGGCCAATTACCTTGACGACTTTTACGAAGCCATCGGGCTGGAGATATCCAACGGGTGGGGCCTGACGGAGACGTCGCCGGTGATCGCCGCGCGTCGCATCCCCCTGCCGGGCCAGAACACCAACGCCCGTGGTAGGGCGGTGCAGGTTGAAGCGATGAAACTCATGTTCAAAGTCCCTGGAACAAAGCGGTTGAAACTAGAATGTGGTAAACTGCTTTCATTTTTGCGTCTATTTTGCTTTCAATGTCAACTGGCGCCGCTACACCGGGGCGAGTGGAACGTGCGCGGCACCATCGGCCCGCCCATCCCCGGCACGGAGGTTCGGTGCGTGGACCAGGAGACGGGCGAGGCAGGGCCCGCCAGATCCTGCTCGCCACGTCATTCAACGCAGAGAAAGAGAAAAAGAGACAGAGACAGACAGAGAGAGACAGAGAGAGACAGAGATATACAGAGAGACAGAGAGACATAAATAGAGCCAGAGAGAGAGAGACGCTTCCGCGAGTATAAGGAGGCACCAGGGTTTCGCCCTGGCCCCTACTTACGTCATCCAGCGCAGTTTGAACCCTCGTTTCATGTGTGATATGGCATCCTATGACATGGCACGTAATATCTGGCAGGCCATAGCGATGGGTGCTGGCGGACGGCGCGCAGGGCCTGCTGCTGGTCCGCGGACCCAGCGTAATGGCCGGGCAGGGCCTCACGTACATTGCTCGCCACGTCATCGGATACCAGTTAACTCCGGAAACGAGGGTTCATAATGCGTGTCCCTGGCATATGTTGCTCGCCACGCCATGGAACACCATTGAACCTCGCCACGTCATCCGATACTTGTTAACTCAAGAAACGAGGTTTCACAATGCGCTTCCCTGGCGTACAATGCCTGCCACGTCATAGGATATCATTTGAGTCAAGAAACGAGAGTTCATAATGCGTGTCGATGACGTGTCAGGAAACATCTGCTAGGCCGTACGGGCGGGTACCTGAACGACCCGGGCGCCACGGAGCGGACCATGGACCGCGACGGTTGGCTGGACTCTGGCGACCTCGGCTGGTCGGGCCTGCCAGCTTTCGCTCGCCACGTCGCCGGATGCCGTTTACTTTACCTCAAGATACGAGGGTGTGAAACGCGTTAGATGACGTCACAAACAATATCTGCTGGGCCCTCTGGGTTGAGTAAGCAGACAGGAGCGTAGCTCCCATCTATATACAGGCTGTACTAGTACTGCCGATGAAACGAGGGTGTAAAACGCGTCAGATGACGTCGCAAACAATATCTGGCAGGCTCTCTGGGTTGGATCGCGCCGGCCGGCGTCAAGGGGTCAAACATGGCCGGCTGTGTGGTGCTGGTGGGGCGTGCGAAGGACACCATCGTGCTGAGCAGCGGCGAGAACGTGGAGCCGCAGCCGCTGGAGGACTTCGTGGGGCAGAGCCCGCTAGTCAAGCAGGTGATGATCGTGGGCAGGGGCTTACACTCGTCCATATTTCAGCTCAACTTAAGCGCTTATGTGGGACAGGGGGTGCGTTGACGGGTTGTTTGGGGCGCGTCAGGGGGTGTGAGGGTGCATTAGGGGGTGTTCACGGTATTTTATTGTTTCCGTAACGGCTCAGGTTCAGCTGAGATGGGGACGAGTGTAAGCCCCTGATTGTGGGCAGCGGCGAGCGGCGCCTGGGCGCGCTGGTGGTGCCCGACGTGGAGGCGGCGGCGGAGGTGATTGCGGCGGGGGCGGGCGGCACGGGCGCGGCGGGGGGGCGAGCCGACACCGTGGCGGAGGTGGTAGCGGCGGACGTCTCGCGGTGGGACCTGCCAAACATCGCTCGCGATATCATCCAGTGCACTCTTTTTACAACCCACTTTTGTGAATTTAGCAGCACCCTGTGACGTGGCGAGCAGCATCTGCCAGACCCTATGTGGCGGCGCCTGAAGCAGCGGACGGGCGCGCGCTCTGAGGAGAGGATCTCGGCGCCCATGGTGGCGGTGCTGGGGGCCGACGCCGTGTGGGATCTGGACAGCGGGTGCATGACACGCACCTTCAAGCTCAAGCGCGACGTTATCGCTAAGCGCCACGAGAAGGAGATTGCGGCGCTATTCTCTCGCGGCCGGTGAGCCACCGCAGTGCGTTCCATCGGGTGGGGGGGGGTTAGGGGTTAGGGTTTAGGCGTTCAATGGAGGGGGGGTGCGAAACGGGGCTCTTCTCTTGCTGCGGCGACCGTGAAGCGAGCACGGGTGCGTGCGTGTGTGTGTATATTCAAAAGCGTGTGAGGGCCACTGGCCTACTCCAAAGCTGTAATTTCGAAAAAACGAGACAAGGAAATGAAATTGTCGTAAGATAGCTTTAGAAGATCATAACGTAGGTCGTATCGTACCACCTACGGATAAACGTGCTACCTGTATGAGCAACTTTATGACATTTGCAGTTTTTGTTATGGTGAGGACATACCACTCTTACGATATTCCCGCTGTTGTTGGTTACGCGCCAGTCAAAGTTGGACTGCACACCCCCTGCGGTCTAACCAGTCCAATCCAAGATTGATCCCAGTCCATCACACTATCGGATTACCTGTCACCTCAGTCTAAGGCGAGTCTAATCCACTTTGTAAATGCAAATGCGTCGCCTTGTAGCGTTACCCAGCCCTTCGCCGCCACAAGAACCACGCGCGAACCGCACCTCCCGCCGCGCCTCTCAGACTGGTCCCCGTCTCACTGTGCGCGACACCGCCCCGTGGGCGGTGTCGCCGGCGGCTTTCCGCATATGTAGTATGAACGGACTGAGGAGGTTAAGAGTGCTGTGGGACGCCGCAGGCGACACAGCTATGACGGCTGGTAGTTGAGCCGCCAAGGCATCACAGCGCAGCGATGCAGTTCCCGTGGCAGACTCGAAACTCAACCAACTTTCAGCCATCTTTGGGGTGCACACTGCCCAACCGTAGCCAGAGGGGTCTGACACAACCAGGACGAGGGGGTATGCGATGTCGCGTGTGCGGGAGCGCCGAGTCGTTTGATTTGAGGAGTCATAGTTCGGATAGCCACGTGCACGGTGTGCGTCGCAGCAGAGGAGGCTTGGTGAGGCTCTTGGCGCGGCGAGTGCCCCAGCGCGGAGGAGGATGCCCCGACCCGGCCGCTGGCACGGTGCGGGCGGGCACTTGAGTGGTGGCAACCTGCAGGGAGACAACCGCCAGTGACACATCTGAGGCGGCAGTTGCGCTGCCCAGGGAACGACGCCGTGATACAATGTGTGTATATACACTATGACTACCAGGCCCCTGGGCCACGGCTGCCCGCGCGGTTTCGACGTTGGGGTGATGTGATCCGAACTTGTGGCGGGGGCGGGTGTGAGTGGCACGTGGGAGTGTCGTGTGATGGGGAGGTGGTTCCGTGAGTGAGGGTGCCATGCGTGAAGAGGGGGCTGCGGCCAAGAAGGTGGGGTGGGGGAGAAGTATAGGACGGCGGTCCTGCCGCGCGCGAGGCCCACTGCGCCGCCCGCCGCGAACCGGTTCACGGGGCGTGGCTCGCGGGCAATCGAACGGAAGTCCCCGGGCTCCATTCGCTGGTCGATGCACCGAACGTTGGGCCAGTTTCCGCGCGCGCACCCTCGCCGTCAGGTGCCTGCTGTACATGTTGGGTCCGCGCCCCGCCGTGGGTCTAGGGGATCCATGGCGGGCGGGGGCGCGGGCGGCGGCCTCAGCCCCCGCGCCCGCGCCGGTGCACTGATGTCAACCTGGAGCCTGCAGGACGTTGAGGCTTGAGGACTGCACGTTTTATTGGAAGGGTCGAATTTCTTCCCAAAAAAACGGCTCGAAGCTTGGAGGCCTCAATTGTGGTTCAGAGATCTCGGCGGGCACGCGGGATGGCGGTGTTCACCGTGGCCCGCTTGGTAGCGGGCCGAGTTCATGTGTCCCCACCCGGCGCAACGGCGCGGCGTCCGCTTCGGCGCGGGAGAGTGGGACCGCCCACGGCCGCCGCTGACCCCGAATCATCGGAGGTTGTCCAACCAACTCGCGTGAATCTGGCGAAAGTGTTTCAGGGCGAGCAGTTCATCTTCGACACGCGGAGCAACATGCGGACGTACAGTTGGAACAAGGAAGAGTGCCTGCAGGTCGTCAAGGATCTGGCGGAGAGCATGGCAAGGCATAATCATACGCACCTTAGGCAGCTGGCACATAAGCCGCTTGTTCCTGCTAGAGCTACCACTTGAGATCCAAACCTCCTTTCCTCACTTCTGTCCCAGCCAGTGTTGCCAACACTTGCTGATAGCTGAAAATACATACTGGAATGCAAATAAGTTGGGAGGCCCTGGTGAATGGAGGACGGGTGGCGGCGCGAGCAGACGGTGAAAGAGATGGAGACGTACGAGCTCAACTCTATCGTCCTGGTGGATCTGGGGCAGAACGTGTACTACCAGCTTTTGCAGGACGGGCAGCAACGCATCATCACGTTTTGCCTCCTGTTAGCGGTGCTGCGCGACGAGCTGGAGCGAACGGCAGGGCAACGTCATTCAAGGTCATGCCACGTCATCATCACCACACCACGTCTTCATCACCACGCCACCTCATCCAGTGCCAAGTCATTCAAGGCATGTAAAAAGCCCCGTGTACGGTATTCAGTTTAATTGCATCCTATGACGTGGTACGAATAAGCAATATCCCGTGGTAAGCACTGTCACGTGGTGCAATGCATTATCCAATTGTAAGCATTGCCCAGAGTCTAGCACGCTGGCTGGAGCTCTACCACATGGGGAACACAAAAGTGGCGGACGACGTGCGCGGCATGCTGTTGCTCAAGGGGTGCCGCGATCGTCCTGACCTCCCGCGCATCCACATACCCGCTCGCGAAGGCACAATGCTCTCGCGCATTCTTCATCCCGCGGCTCCGCCGCTCACCGAGGAGGAAGAATATTACAAGGTAAAGCGGTGTGGGTCGACCTCAAGTTGACCCCGGCTCGACTGCGCTTGGTTTCAGCGCTTGAAGCTGAAATGTGATGAAGCGCTTTCGAAATTTGCTTTGAATTTCAACTTTTACCGCTACGACAAGGGTGTTGATACAGAGGTGGACACACGGCTTCGAGATAACGCGCTGGCGATAAAGCGCGAGCTGGGTGAGCTGGCGGACGGCTGGCGGAAGGGCGAGATGCCGCGGGGGGAGTACGTCAAACAGCTGATGGACTTCACACTCGACAAGTGCTGGGTGACGGTCAACGTCGCCCGTGACAAGCAAAAGGCGTACAAGTTTATCCGGGGGCAAGGGAAGGGGATGAACCAGGGGTTCCTGGACATCTTCAAGCACGACGTGCTGATCGACAACGTGGTGCTCGAGGTGGGGCGGTGCAGATTGACCCCATGAATCCCATGTTGAAAGCGCTTGGGTATAAGCACTTGAGACTGGAACATTATAATCTGCTTTCAAAGTTTGCTTTCAATTTCAACTTGCGCCGTTACATCGAGGCGGAGCAGGACGAGCTCGTCACCGAGTGGGACCAACTCGAGAGGCTCGTGGGGCGGGACCGCTTCAAGACCGCGCTGATGGCGCTCGCGACGGCGACGCTGCGGAAGCGCCTCAAGAAGGACGCCGAGGCGTACTACCTGTCCGAATTTCTCATCGACTACAAGAAGCGCCAGGAAACCGGCGCTGCGGATGACATGGGCAAACGTTTCTTTAAGGTAGGGCGGTGCAGGTTCAGAGTGACAAGGCACGATCTGGCTATCCTGTCCACAAGATGACAAGCTGACAATATCGATATGTAAGATGACCTTAAGTTGACAGTATCGACATGGAAGATGACAGTATCGATATGGAAGATGACTGTATCGATGTGGAATGTCTTATCACCTGTGCAGGTCGCCGCCAGGTTGACCCCGGGTTGACCGCGCCTGGTTTCAGCGCTTAAGCTGAATCATGATGAAGCGCTTATAAAAATTGCTTTCCATGAAATTGCGCCGCTACATGAAGGACGTGATCCGCCCCCGCGTGATGAAGATCGCGAGTGACATGCTGGGCGAGGAGGGCAAGGGGCAGAACTCTTCCCGTTCCATGGCGAGTGGCTCCCCGTGGCGGTCAGCGTCTACGAGAAAGCCGGCGTCTTTGACGAAGCCGCCGGTGGCAGCGGTAGCGGCAGCGGCAGCGGCAGCGCGACGGCGGCGGCAGCGGCAGCTCGGCGGGGTGTGATGACCGAACGTCTGAAGAAGTTGGCCAGGCTGGAGGTGTATTTCATGCTGACGGGCTCCCGCACTCAAGCGAAAGATCGCTTTGCGCGCTGCATGGCCGCAGTGGCAGACCCCGACGGCGGCGCGCTGGAACTGACGGACGCGGAGAACGCTGCCTTCGTCGGGGCACTGCTCGGCGACTTCACAAAGGGCAAGATCAAGGTGGGGCGGTGCAGATTGACCCCAAATTGCTTCCGGCTTGACCGCGCCTGGTTTCATCGCATGAAGCTGGAATATGATGAACCGCTTTCAAGCTTTGCGTTCAATCTCAACCTGCGCCGCTACATCGAGGTGGCTACGGTGGTGTGGTGGGCCCTGAACGAGCACGAATGTATCACGAACAGCGACGCGTCGCTGAGCCGCGGGGATTCGCCCACGCTGGAGCACTGCCTGCCGCAGACTCCCGCAGCGGGCAGCGAGTGGACGCGCGTGTTCCCTGACGAGGTAGAGCGCACGATGTGGACGAACAGACTCGCCAACATGATGCTCCTCAACCGCAAGAACAACTATTTCATGGTAAGGCGGTGCAGATTGGAACGTGTTGAAACGCGTGTAGAAAGCGCCTTGTTTTAGCGCATGAAACTTCAATATGATGGAAGTGTTCTAAGTTGTGCTTTCAAATACCGCTTGCGCCGCTGCATCACGGGCAACCATCAGTACGCGAAGAAGCGGAAGCACATGTTAGAGTCGCCGTCCAACTTCCCGCTCACCACTTCGGCGTTTCAGAAACACGAAGAGTGGACGCCCCGCGTCCTCGAGGAGCGCCAGAGCCAGCTGCTGGCCGCCGCAGCGAGGCTGTGGGAGCTGAGACCTTAAAGAGTGAGAGAGTCACCTCCGCGTGTATTATCATGATGCACCAGGCGTTTGCCCTGCCCGTTGTAACAGATCGATGAAGAGTATGTAACGATGCACCAGGATTTCGCCCTTGCCCCGGTGACTTGAATCTACACGCAAATTAGCCGACTGAACAGGTGTATTAGACTGGTAATAGACCGCAGGGTGCAGGTCAACTTTGACTGGCGCACATTGAGGCCAACATCTTGGCGATCGTTTTTCTCGGAAAATGAGACTCGTGCAGACAGCTTGCTCCATGCTTTTTGCCAGCCCAGGCCACGTACAGCTAGGTGGTGCAGATGCAGTTGATGACAGCGCCCCGGGCGACCACCTCCCTCAGGCCCTCCGCCACATGTAAACCTTGTTTCCCAGTCAGACAGATTTCGATGGATGCAAGCGATCCGGGTGTGCTCATACCTCGGAACATCGTTATCGGAGATTACGACGGACGCGATAACGGGGCTTGAGCCGACCAGGCAATGAGTGTAAGGCCTGATGTTCAGCTCAAACTGGGTATCTTCGAGCTATCAAGATGGAATAAGTAGAGTGGTTCCAGGGACACTGTAGCTTTAGGTTGAGCTAGTGCAAGGAGATAATCCTCAATTCCATACTCGTATTTCTCTGCAGATTGCTTTCATGAATACATAGCATTGCGTTGGTCCTCCACGGCCGCTAATCACGGTGGAGTCAGGTCGCTGCTTTGATTATTTGAGACATGTCGCAGAGGACACAACAAAAGTCATGAACGAGCGGGCCATCGGAACGCGAACGCGCGCACTTCAGTAGGGGTTTCGTTCATTTATGAGTTGATCTTGTTCTTACCATCAAGATTGCATGCAACGTAATATCGTCAGTCAAATACCGTGCTATGCACATTGTGGCGCGGCACCTATTAACAATGTGGGGTGGTGCCTATGTACATCATGGGGTGGCACTTCCGTCAGTGGTGAGCTTCAGCATCCGTATTAGTCATGCGGCGTAATGATATCCATAGTCGTGCGGCGGATTATTCGCTCGTGTCTATACAGGTGCAGGCAGATTGTCGCCTCCCGAGGGCGGAGGTCGGTGGCGCGTGGCGCGTTTAGCGCGGGATGTGGAGCAGGCCGTGACCGTCGTCCAGGGCCGTGCACGGCGGGGGCCCCATTCCACCTCAGCTTCAACACCTTCAAGAGAACGCCGTGGCATGCCATGGACGGCGGCAACAAGCAGGGTGGCGGGTGGCGGAAGCGGTGTACAGGCGCACCATGAGCAAACAGTCAGGGGGGCTGGACGCTGTGTCAGTCTGTCAGTGCGGGGCCCTGGCTCTACCGTCGTTGATGGACTTGAAGAAGTCGGCGAAGACCAGCGCGAGGATGGCCATCATGTAGTGGCGCAAGTTGGATTTGAAAGCAAAGCTTGAAAGCAATTCATCAGATTCTAGTTTCAAGCGCTTGGCTCCAGGACCTTTCAACATGGGTTTGATGGGGTCAACCTGCACTGCCCTACCATGAGCTTCATGACGATGTTGAGCGCGGGGCCCGAGGTGTCCTTGATGTAGCGGCACAAGTTGAATTTGAAAGCGGAATTTGGAAGCAGCATATCACACTCTAGTTTCAAGCGATGAGTTCCAGGCGCTTTCAACTTGGGTTTCATAGGGACAAACTGCACCGGCCTACCTTGAGCGGGTCGCCGACGGTGTCGCCGACGACGGCCGCCTTGTGCACCTCGCTGCCCTTGCGCTGCGGCACACCGTCGATGATCATCTTGCCGGACTCCACGTACTTCTTGGCGTTGTCCCACGCTGTAGCGGCGCAGGTTGAATTTGAAACCATAAGTTGAAAGCAGTATATCAATCTTTAGTTTCAATCGCTTAGTTCCAGGCGGTCTCAACTTGGGCTTGATAGGGTCAACCTGCACCGCCCTACCACGCGCCGCCGGTGTTGGAGGAGCTGATGGCCATCTGCACGGCGGAGGCGATGGACCCGGCCAGCAGGGGCTTACACTCATGCACTTTTCGGCTCAACGTAAGCACATTTTGTGGGATACTTTTGGTGCATGGTTCTCCCCCAATCTATTAGACAGGGGGAACATGTGTAGGTGACCAAAACGGCTTAGGTCGAGCTCAAATGAGGACGGGTGTAAGCCCCTGCCGGCCAGCAGCCCCGCCACCGCATCCGTGCCCAAGAAGATGCCGAAGAGCAGCGGCGTCATCATGACGAGAATGCCGGGCGCGATCATCTCGCGCAGGGAGGCGTCCGTGGAGATCTGGATGCAGCGCGCGTGGTCCGCCGGCGCGTGCCCGGGGGCGCCCTCCAGCAGACCGGGGATCTCGCGGAACTGGCGGGCCACCTCCTTGATGTAGCGGCGCAAGTTGAATTTGAAAGCAAAGTTTGAAAGTGTTTGATCCTATTGTAGCTTCAAGCGCAGGAACCAGAGGCGCTTTCAACAAGGGTTTTGAAACTGTCAACCTGCACCGCCCTACCTTGACCATCTCATTGGCCGCCACGCCCACGGACTTCATCGTCATAGCGAAGAACCAGCGCGTAAGGCCTGCCAGATATTGCCAGCCAGGTCTTTTTACGCGACTTGAACACACGTTCCTTGAGTTAAACGGCATCGGCATCTTGTGAGGTGGTGAGCTATCCAACGCATCGTGAACCCACGTTCCTGAGTTAAATGGCATCGGAATCCTGTGACGTGACGAGCAATCTACCTT